>Ga0307515_10007285_pt1 | contig 21896 bp, 20 predicted proteins | sample 17_EM_MG_FD_194513 | JGI IMG/M metagenome (GOLD analysis project Ga0307515, IMG submission 194513) | Populus trichocarpa ectomycorrhiza microbial communities from riparian zone in the Pacific Northwest, United States - 17_EM | ecosystem: Host-associated > Plants > Roots > Unclassified | place...
GCTCGGTTTCGCCAGCTTCGGGCTGCAGCCCATAGAACAGGCTCGCCAGCCGCGATGGTGTCGGCCGTACCCCTTGCAGCAGCGCGTCTTCCATCTCTTCCGGCGTCTTGCCGGTGAACTGCTTGTAGAAGCGGACGATGAAGGTGCGGCCTTCCTTGTCAGCAAAGCGCGCCAGGTAGGCCTGGCGTGCCGGGTCGCCACGGTCGCCGAGCAGGGCCGCATTCATGTCCTCGCGGTCGGCCATCACGTGGTGCACCACGTCGCGCATCAGGCGGATGAAGACCAGGTTGACCGAGCGCGTGAAGGCTTCGCGCACCGTCAACGTGCGGACGTTGTCTTCGGGCTCGAAGTTGTCGAAGTGGTGCAGGCCGCCGCCGGTGAAGAAACCCTCTTCCGGGTTGGCCGAGTACGTGCGTTGCAGCGCAGCGTTCAGCATCGCCGGCAGGCTGTGGTCACTGTTCTCGACCAGGTACTCGCGCGCCCAGCGGCCGATCGGGTCATGGTCGGCAACCTCCACGGCCGCCAGTTGCGCCGCGTCGAGATCGCCCCAGCGCTCGTGTAGCGCCGCCACCTGTTCGAGGTAGGTGATCAAGGTGCGCAGCTTGGCGGTCGAGCCGAGGTCCAGCCGGGCGCCTTCGTTCAGGTCGAAGGGTTGGTCGAGGTTGTCGGTCTGCAGGCGCAGCAGGTTGGCGCCTTCGCTGCGTTCGAAGAGGGTGAAGCTGAAGACGATCTTGCTGGTGTCGTCACCTTCGTTCAGCAGGTGAAAGCCGTACAGCCCGGCCGCCTTCGCGGCGTCGGCGCGGCTCAGGCTGCGCAGCAATGCGGTGGCGGCGCGCTGCGCGTCGCTGGCCAGGCTGCTGTTGACCGCCAGATCGAGGCGATCCAGGTCGTAGGCGCGCGGCAGGCCGAGCAACTGTTGCAGCTTGCCGCGCACGGCCGTGGCCGCCTTGCGCTCAACGAAGGACACCGGCGGCTCAGCTGACAGGTGCCGCAGCAGTGGCAGCGACAGCGGCAATGCGGCGTCGCGCAGCGCTGCCGGGATGACCCCGGCCTCGGCCAGCAGGCGCAAATGGCTGTTGGTCAGTTCACGCAGAACGGGCTCCTCGTCGCCGTCGAGGTAGTACGAAGGTCGCCGCTGCGCCACCATCAGCGACAAGGCCTGCTTGAATGCCAGCGCCTGCTGCGGCAGCAAGGCTTGCTTGAAAGCCAACGCGTGCCGCACGGGTTCGCCCGGCCCGGGTTCGGCAATCGGCGTCGCCAGCAGCCGGTTCACTTCTGCAAAGTCACGCCCGTACCAGGCCCACAGGCCGTCGCCCAGGCCGTTCACCTCGCCGAAGCCGCTCTGGGCCGACAGCGGCACCGTGTTCAGGTAGTCGAGCACGATCTGACGCCGCCGCGCCGTCGTGTCCTGGCCGTCGAGGTAGGCCCGCAGCGAGGCTGAGGCCATCTGGCGCAGCTTGTCGCGCGCCGTTTCGGTGCGGCCCTGCGGCGAATGACGGTATTTCTCGATCTGGGTCGCGAGCGTGCTGCCGCCGGCGGCGCTGTGCGATTCGTCGACCCGGTGCAGCAACTGGTCGAACGCCACCTTGCCGAGGCGGTCCCACTCGATCGCCGGGTTGCGCGTGGCCGGGGGGTCGAGCAGGTCACGGTTTTCGATGAAGAGCAGGGCTTTGACGAGCAGCGGCGGCGCCATGTCCAGGCGTGCGTAGATGCGCTCGGGGTAGTTCGCCTCGAACAGCAGCTCGCCGCGGCAATCGCGCACGTTCAGGCCGGCCTGGGCCTTCTCGCGGTAGGTGGCGAACAGGCCGTCGTCACGCAGCTGCAGCAGCGCCGGCGACATGCGCGCCTGCGCCGAGACGTCGAAGCCTTGACCCTTGAGGCGCTCGATCAGCTGTGGCAGCTGGTGGTAGCCCAGGCGCTGGTCGTAAGGGCCGTTGCCGGCGAAACGGATGGCCGGGCTGGGGCCTGGCTGGACCTCGAAGCTGAGGTGGCGCGCCCGTTCACTCAGCCACTCGGCCTGCTGGCGCGATGTTTGGAGCTCGTCGGCGACAAACCCCGCCAGGCCAAGCGTGGCCAGGATCAACAGCGCGGTGAAGACCCGCCTGACCGATCTCTTCCATGGGGCAACGCACTTCGCATTCGACAAGGAGCCAAGCCTTTTCTAGAGCGAACATTTCGTCACCACCTTACCTTTGGCGTGTGACATCACCAAGGGCTTTCTACCGCTTCAAGGGCCATTTGCGGGCTCGCCGCAACAAGGCCTTGACGCGTGGCGACTCAGGTGCGCGTCACGGCTTGCGTTGTCTGCTGGCGGCTTGTGCGGCGGCCTCGCGCAGCTTGTCTTTCTTGCTCTTGCGGTGACCCTTGACGCCGCCGTTCGGGTCCAGCCCGGTGCCGGCGCCCTGTTCAGGTGACACGGCCGGCGCCGTGGGTTCAAAGCCAGGCAGCGTTTCGCGCGGCACGCGCTGGCCTTGGCGATTTTCGATCAGGCGGAAATGTGCTTCCGCCGTGGGCGTGATGAAGCTGATCGCGTCGCCCTGGCCGCCTGCGCGGCCGGTGCGGCCGATGCGGTGGATGTAGTCGTCAGCGGCGCGCGGCAGGTCGTAGTTGACGACCACCGGCAGTGCATCGATATGCAGTCCGCGTGCGGCCATGTCGGTGGCCACCAACACCTGGGTGCGGTTGGCCTTGAAATCGTCCAGCGTGCGCACCCGGGCACCCTGGCTCAGGTCGCCATGGAAGGCCTCGGCGTGGATGCCGCCGCGGCGAAGCTTGTCGGCCACGTGTTCGGTGGCGTACTGCGTGGCGACGAAGACCAGCACGCGGTCATCGCCCGAGGTTTGCACGATTTGCTTCAGCAGCGCGGTGCGGCGCGCCTCGTCGACGACGATCGCGCGCTGGTGGATGTCCGCCCGCGTGGCCAGGGCGGTGGCCACGCGGATGTCTTCCGGCTCGTGCAGCCAGGTGGTGGCCAGCGCCTTGACCGGCGGCGGCAAGGTGGCCGAGCACAGCACCGTCTGGCGCTTTTTCGGCAGCAGCGCCAGCACCTCGGCCAGCTCGTCGGCGAAGCCCAACGCGAGCAGGCGGTCGGCCTCGTCGAGCACCAGCGTAAGCACCGTGTTGAGCTTGAGCGCATTTTGCCGCACGAGGTCCAGCAGCCGGCCGGGTGTGGCGACGACGATGTCGGCGCCGCCGCGCAAGCCCATCATCTGCGGGTTGATCGAGACACCACCGAAGACCACCGCGACCTTGACCAAGCCGGGCAATTCGTGGGCCAGGTCGCGCAGCGTTTCGCCCACCTGCAACGCCAGCTCGCGTGTCGGCACCAGCACCAGGCCTTCGATCGGGCGCGGCGTGCGCGGCGTGCCGTTTTGCCACTGCTGCAGCAGCGGCAGCGCGAAGGCGATGGTCTTGCCCGAGCCGGTGCGTGCCTGCACCAGCAAATCGCGCCCGGCCAGCATCGGCGGGATGGCCGCCGCCTGCACGGGGGTGGGCTGCTGGTGATCTAGCGCCAACAGCGCCTGCTGCAGCGAAGCGGAAAGACCGAGGGAGGCGAAAGGCATGGGGCCATTGTCCGCGCCCGGCTGTTCGACCGTGCCTTCGGTCGAGAATGCGCCGGCCATCCGAACAAATCAAGAGGAGCTGCCGATGAAAACCCGTGCTGCCGTGGCCTGGAAGGCCGGTGCCCCGCTGACGATCGAAGAAGTCGACCTGGCCGGTCCGCGCGATGGCGAGGTGTTGGTGGAGATCAAGGCCACCGGCATCTGCCACACCGACCACTACACGCTCAGCGGTGCCGACCCCGAAGGCCTGTTCCCGGCCATCCTCGGCCACGAGGGCGCGGGTGTGGTGCTGGAGGTCGGCGCTGGCGTGACGTGGCTGAAGCCGGGTGACCACGTGATCCCGCTCTACACGCCCGAATGCCGGCAGTGCAAGTTCTGCCTCTCGCGCAAGACCAACCTGTGCCAGGCGATCCGCTCAACGCAGGGCAAGGGCCTGATGCCCGACGGCTCGAGCCGCTTCTCGATTGGCGGCCGGCCGATCCTGCACTACATGGGCACGTCGACCTTCGCCAACCACATCGTCGTGCCCGGCATCGCGTTGGCGAAGATCCGGCCGGACGCGCCGTTCGACAAGGTCTGCTACATCGGCTGCGGCGTCACCACCGGTGTCGGTGCGGTGCTGTTCACCGCCAAGGTCGAGGCGGGTGCCAACGTCGTGGTCTTCGGCCTCGGCGGCATCGGGCTGAACGTGATCCAGGGCGCCAAGATGGTCGGCGCCGACAAGATCATCGGCGTCGACATCAACCCGGCGCGCGAGGCGATGGCACGGAAGTTCGGCATGACGCACTTCATCAACCCGAAGGACGTGCCGAACATCGTCGACGCGATCGTGCAGCTGACCGATGGCGGTGCCGACTACAGCTTCGAGTGCATCGGCAACACCCAGGTGATGCGCCAGGCGCTGGAGTGCACGCACAAGGGCTGGGGTCGCAGCATCATCATCGGCGTGGCGGCGGCGGGGGCCGAGATCTCGACCCGGCCGTTCCAGCTGGTCACCGGCCGCCACTGGGAAGGCTCGGCCTTTGGTGGCGCACGGGGCCGCACCGACGTGCCGAAGATCGTCGACTGGTACATGGACGGCAAGCTGAAGATCGACGAGTTGATCACCCACAAGCTGCCGCTGGAGCGCATCAACGAGGGCTTCGAGCTGATGGAGCGCGGCGAGTCGATTCGCACGGTGGTCGAGTTTTGACGGCGGCGCTCGACAGCCTGGAGCTGCTGAGCGAGCACGGATCGTTCGGCGGCGTGCAGCGCTTCTACCGCCACGCGTCGCGCGAGATCGGGTTGCCGATGCGCTTTGCGTTGTACCTGCCACCGCCCGCATTGGCGGGCCAGCGCGTGCCGCTGTTGACCTTTCTGGCCGGGCTGACCTGCACCGAAGAGACCTTCACGATGAAGGCCGGCGCTCAGGGCCTGGCCGCCGAGTTGGGCTTGGCGCTGCTGATGCCGGACACCAGCCCGCGCGGTGCGAACGTGCTTGGCGAGGCCGACGCGTGGGACTTCGGCGCCGGCGCCGGCTTCTACCTCGACGCCACCGAGCCACCGTGGGCCACTCACTGGCGCATGGAGCGCTACCTGATCGATGAGCTGTTGCCTGGCGTGGTGGCGCAATTCGGTGTCGATGGCGAACGCCTGGGCCTGTTCGGCCACTCGATGGGCGGCCACGGCGCGCTGACGCTGGCGCTGCGCCATCCAGGGCGCTTCCGTAGCCTGTCGGCGATCGCGCCGATCTGCGCGCCGATGAACTGCCCTTGGGGCCGCAAAGCCTTCACCGGCTACCTCGGCGCAGACGAATCACGCTGGAGCGACCACGACGCCAGCGTGTTGATGGCACGCCAGACCAGCGCCCCGTACCCGGCCGGCATCCTGGTCGACCAGGGCCTGGACGACAGGTTCCTCGCCGACCAGTTGCACCCCGAAGCCTTGCAGGCCGCGTGTGCCGCCGTCGGCCAGCCCTTGACGCTGCGCCGCCACGCCGGCTACGACCACGGCTACTACTTCATCGCCACGGTCGTCGACGACCACCTGCGCCACCACGCCGCGCAACTCAGGGCCTAACTGGCTGCGAACTGGCCGTGGAAGGCGTGCGGCACGGCGTACGGCAGCCGTGCCACCGCCAGCGGCCCGTCGCTCAGGTGCTCGGCGTCGAATACGCTGGCAAAGCTCTCACGCCAGCGCAGGTCGTAGCCGGCGCCGACCAGCCAGCCTTCGCCTTCGCGTGTGCTGCCGGGCCTCGGCACGAACACATGCTCTTCGATGACCGCGTCGGGGCCGAAGGTGAAGGCATCGCGCCGGCCGCTGTCGCGGTCCAGTCGCAGCACCGAGTCATGGCCGAAGCGTTGTGCGCTGTCGCGGCCCAGCGCGGCGGGGTAGAAGACGACGCGGTGGCGCTGGCCGACGACGCGCGGATCGACACGCGGGAACTCCAGCGCGTCGCGGCCCACTTCCGACCGGTGCTGCCCGTTGCGCAGGTTCAGCTGCAGCAAGGCCGGCTGCGAGCTCGGGCTGCCGCCGAAGTCACCGTGCACGATGCTGCGCAGCCGCTGCTCGCCCACCGGGGCTTCGGGTGTGCGCACATAGTCCAGCGTCAGCAGATCGCCGTCGTCCCAGGCGTTGGCGAAGTGGAAGACCATCTCGGCCGGCGTCTCGAAGACACGGCGGCGCTCGAAGTCGGCCTTGTCGATCACCAGCACGCGGGTCGCGCGCGACTGGCCGGGCGCCTGCCAGCGCATCGAGCCGGCGAAGCTGCTGCCGGCGCGCACCGCGTCCATGTCCAGCGTCAGCGGTGGCAGCAGAAACGCGAGATAACGCTGCGTGATGACGAAGTCGTGCACCATCGCGCAGGGCGGCATATCGAACACCGCGTGGCGCTTCAGCTCGCCAGCGGCCGACAGCTGGTACAGCACCATCTTGCCCATGCCGGTGCCGAAGTTCCAGATGGTGCCGTCCGGCTCCACCTTCGGGTGGGCTGAGAAAGGCATGCCGGCCAGTTCGTCGGACCAGCGGACGGGGCCGCGCGTGGCCAGCGTCTCGCGGTCCAGCGCGTAGGCCGAGCCACCCTCCCACAGCGCGAGCAATCGGTCCGGCAGCGGCAGCACGCTGGTGTTGGCGACGTTGATGTCGTCCGGGCCGCGCATTGGGCGCTTGGCCGCGATCGCGGTGCCGAAGGCCGGCAGCAGGAACTCGCCCGCCGCTTGCTCGGCTTTGAACTTCTGCGTCTGCACGAAGCGGCCGCGGTGCGACACGCTGCCGGCACCGTCGAAGCGCCAGGCCTGCACCAGACCGTCGCCGTCGAACCAATGCTGGTAGCGCTGGCCAGCGCGCTCGAACAATGCCGGGCCGTTGCGGTACAGCGTGCCGCGCAGGCCTTCGGGCAGTTTGCCCTCGATGCTGGCGCTGTCGCAGGCGAGGTCCTGGCCTTGCAGGCCGCGCATCGTCTGCAGTGCGGCGTGGTCACCGAAGCCGGCCGGGCGTTGCCAGGCGGTGCCGGTGGCGTAGGCGGGCAGTGCGAGCGGGGTGACCAGCGCGGCGGCACTGGCGCCGAGGAAATGACGTCGTTGCATGGTCGAACTCCTCAGGGCAGGTGGATCACGGCGCGGGTGTCGCCCTGGACGCTGAAGCGGGCCTTGTCGAAGCTGGGCGGGCCGAAGTTGCCGGCGGCATCGTTCGAGAAGGCGTAAGGCTCCGTCGGCATGCCCATCGCGTTGCTGTCGAGCTTGCCGTTGGCGTTGCGATCGACGAACAGCGAGACGGCGTAGTCGCCATCAGGCAGGTCGGGCACCTGCACCGTCATCGTGCCGGCTGCGGCAGCTTGGCGCAGGCCTCGCAGCGGCTGCTTCAGCCATTGGCTGGCCTGGTCGAAGACGGCAACCATCAGGTCGCCGGGGGCGGCCACCTGCTGCACCTCGATCGTCAGTGTGGCGGCGGTGGCTGGCAGTGCGGTGGCAAGGGCCAGGCACAACAAGGCGGCGGGCAGGGCGCGAGGCATGGGGGCGGACATCGGGAGGGCTCCTTCGAAGGCACGCCTTGTTCGGCGCAGGTGCATCCTCGGCGCGCCGTGAGCAGTCGGCCAGGGCGCTGCGACCGGCGGTTGGACGCGAGCGCGAAACGCCGCCCGGGTTCGCCAACGGCGGTTGCAATCGTGCGAAATGACCGGCTGAGGCCCGCCTTACGCTCGTTTTGCGCTTCGGGGGGCGCCCGATGATGTCGATACCAGGACGCGTCCCAACCAGTCCTGGTCAGGCTGCGGTTGCCCCCGCCGCCGATGAAAAGCCAGGGTCCTTGCTTGCTGAAGAGGTACTCAATGAGCCACAGCCCTGCTGTTTCCGCCTCCGCTCGAGGCGCCGCCGAGAAGGCGGATCTGGTGGCGTTCATGAAATCCCTGACCGGCTCGACCCAGGTGGCCAGCCAGCCGCAGTTGCCGCAATGAAACGCACCCTGCCCCTGGCTCGCCTGGCCGCCTGGCTGGTGTTGACCGGCGTGGTGCTGACGGCGCATGCAGGTACCGACGCCACCCGCTCCGACGGTGCGCTGCTGCCGCGCGACAGCCGTGATGCAGCGGTCTTTCGTGGTGGCTTGGTCTACGCCAACTACTGCGTCACCTGCCATGGCGTGAATGCCGACGGCAATGGCCGAGCGGCACGCCTGCACAACCCGCGGCCAGCGAACCTGCGCGCCAGCGACAAGAACGACGCCTACATCCGCCTCATCGTCAGCCGCGGTGGCGAGGTCATCGGCCGGTCGCCCGGCATGCCGCCATGGGGCGAAGAACTGACCGACGAGCAGATCAACGACGTGACCGCTTTCGTCCGCTCGGTCAATCTGCGCTGACCGTTTCCTGCATCGAACGACTCCCACGCCATGAACAAAGCCCTTCTCATCCTCTCTGTGCTGTGGCCCCTGGCCTCCTCGCCGGCGTTCGCCGCTCAGGAGCACCTGGTGACCCAGAAGGACAAGTCCTTCTCGACCAAGACCTTGTCGATCAAGGCCGGTGACAAGATCGTGTTTCGCAACGACGACAGCTTTTCACACAACATCTTCAGCCTGACCGACGCGATGCCCTTCGACCTGGGCACCTATGGCAACGGGCAGGCCAAGACCGTGACCTTCGCCAAGCCGGGCAAATACGAGATCGAGTGTGCGATCCACCCCGACATGCGCTTGATCGTCACTGTGGCTCCCTGAGCACAAGGTTGACCGTGACACCGCTGCGTCGCCGATTCAACCTGCTTTGCGCAGCGTGGGTGCTGGGCACGGTGTGGTGCGGCTCGGCCGTCGCGATCGGCCCCTTGCGCCATGGGCAAGCGCCGTTGCCGGGTGTCGGCGGCCCGCTCGACCTGATCGACCAGGACGGTGCGCCGTTCAGCTTGGCCCGCCTGTCCGGCCGGCCAGTTTTGTTGTTCTTCGGCTTCACCCGGTGCGGCAGCACCTGCCCGGCTGCGCTGGGCACGGCGCGTCAGCTGCTGGGCAGTTGGGGCATGCGTGCGGCACCGGCGATCGTCTTCGTGACGCTGGACCCGCTGAGCGACGGCCCACGCGAGCTGAAAGCCCATCTCGAGCACGTCGACCCGCGCTTGATCGGCCTGACCGGCACGCCGGGGCAGATCACCCGCGCTGCCGAACGTTACGGCGTGGGCATGCGTGAGCGCGAAGGCGGCGTTGACCACAGCTCGATGTGGTACCTGCTCGACGCGCGAGGCCAGGTCCAGCGTGTCTACGCCTACACGACACCTGCCGACGAACTCGCGGCAGACACGCGCCAGCTCACCTTGCCCTGATTTTCTGAAAGCCAAGATGTCTTCTGCCCCCCTTTCCAACTTTGGCCGCCTGCTGCGGGCCCCGGGGCGTCACATTGGCGCCCGCTTGGGGCTGGGCTTCGCGCTGCTGTGCCTGCTGTTGCTGTCGGTCGGTGGCTTGGCGATTGGCCAGTCGCGTGTGATGCAGGCGCGTTTTGCCGCGGCGCTGGACGGCCGCGTGCCGGCACTGGTGCGGCTGCAGACGCTGAATGGTGAGGTGCAGCTCGTCAACATGGCGGCACGCGACGCGCTGCTGGCGCCCGATGAGGCGGCGGCGGCCGAGGCGCTGGCGCGCATCGAGGCCGGGCGCGGCAAGATCGGTGCCGAGATCGAAGCGATGCAGAAGGCGATGGAAGGCAGTGACGACCCGTTCGCGCCGGCCGTCGAAGAGCTGGCCAACCACAGCAGCGGCGTGTTGGTTGCGCTGCTGAAGTTCTCGCGCCTGCAAAAAGGTGGCAACGCAGACGGCGCGAAGACGCTGCTGTATGGCGCATTGATCCCGAAGATGAACGCCTTCGCCGAGATGATCGGCAAGGCCCAGCATGTGCAGACCAGCGCGCTGGAGCAGGTGCGTGACAGCTCGGCCGAGGCAGCGCGCCTGGGCCAGCGGGTGACGGCCGGTGCATTGGCGTTTGCCGTGGTCGTCGCGCTGCTGTTGGGCTGGCGCCTGACGCGCAGCATCACCCGGCCGATCGCCGACACCGTTCGGCTGGCCGAAAGCATTGCCGCCGGCGACCTGAGCCGGACGATGCAAGAACGGGTACGGCAGGATGAGCTCGGCCAGCTGCAGCAAGCGATGCTGGCGATGCAGCACCAGCTGAGCGAGCTGGTGGCCGGCATCCGCCACTCGGCTGACAACATCGCGCTGGCCAGCCAGGAGATCGCCGGCGGCGGGCTCGACCTGAGCCAGCGTACCGAAGAAGCCGCCACCTCGTTGCAGCGCACTGCCGAGGCGATGAGTGAGCTGACGCAGACGGTGGATCGCAGCGCCGAGTCGGCCCGCGCCGCCGGCGAGATGGTGACTTCGGCCAACCGCGCTGCCGAGCGCGGCGGTCAGGTGGTGGCCGAGGTGATCGGCCGCATGAACGAGATCGCGTCGGCCAGCGGCCGCATCGCCGACATCACCAGCGTGATCGACGGCATCGCCTTTCAGACCAACATCCTGGCGTTGAACGCCGCTGTCGAGGCAGCGCGCGCCGGTGAACACGGCAGGGGTTTTGCGGTGGTGGCGGCCGAGGTGCGGGCGCTGGCCCAGCGCTCGGCCACCGCATCGCGCGAAATCAAGAGCTTGATCGGCGACAGCGTCAGCAAGGTCGAGGCCGGCAGCCGGCTGGTTGAAGGGGCCGGCGACACGATGCGTGAGATCGTCGCCGACGTCGAAAGAGTGTCCAGTGTCGTGCGCGACATCTGCAGCGCCGCGTCGAGCCAAAGCGCCGGCCTGGGCGAAGTCAACACCGCCGTGCACCAGCTCGACGATGCGACGCAGCAGAACGCTGCGCTGGTTGAGCAGAGCACGGCCGCCGCCGAAAGCCTGCGCGAGCAGGCCCAGGGCCTGCAGGAGCTCGTCAACCGTTTCCAGCTCGAGCCGACACGGCCCTGAGCGGGCGCCATGGCAGACTGGGCGGCCCGCCTCATGGAGCCGCCGATGCCGCCTACCGCCACTTCTGTTTTCGATTCCCCCCGCGTTGCCCTGGTCACCGGTGCCGGCAGCGGCATCGGTCGCGCCTGTTCGCTGGCCCTGCTGGCCGCCGGCTGGACGGTGGTGTTGAGCGGACGCCGCCTCGATGCGCTGACGGCGGTGGTGGCCGAATCGCCCCAATCCGAAAGGGCGCTGGCGCTGGTGGCCGATGTGACGAACGCCGAGGCCGTCGAGTCGCTGTTCAGCGAACTTCGCGCGCGCCACGGCCGGCTCGACCTGCTGTTCAACAACGCCGGGGTATTCACCGCCGGGGTGCCGATCGACGAACTGCCGGTGGAGGCCTGGCGCAGTGCGGTCGACACCAACCTGACCGGTGCCTTCCTCTGCACCCGCGAGGCGTTTCGCCTGATGAAGGCGCAATCGCCGCGCGGCGGCCGGATCATCAACAACGGCTCGATCTCGGCCCACACGCCACGGCCGAATTCGGTGGCCTACACCGCGACCAAGCACGCGATGAGTGGGCTGACCAAGTCCTGCGCACTCGATGGCCGCGCGTTCGACATCGCGGTCGGCCAGATCGACATCGGCAACGCCGCCACCGACATGACCGCCGCGATGGCCCGCGGCATGGCGCAGGCCGACGGCAGCGTGCGCAGCGAGGCGCGCATGGACGTCCAACATGTGGCGGACACGGTGGTGTACATGGCCGGGTTGCCGCTGTCGGCGAACGTGCTGTTCACGACCATCCTGGCCACCGGCATGCCGTACGTCGGGCGCGGCTGAATGGAACACCCGGTGGCAGGCGGTACCTGCCACCACCCTCCGAGAGGGTGCGCGGCCGCTCCGGAGCGGCCGAGCGCTGGCCGCGCTGGGCCGCTGTGTAGGACCGGCGCTATTTGCCGTCCTTGCGCCGGATCACGGCGGCCCGCTTGGCGTCATCTGCATAGACGAACTGCAGCGCGCCGTTGCGCCAGACGGCGAGCCAGATCATGTTCATCGTGAAGGCGTCGTGGTCCTGCAGGCTGAACGGCCGGTCGTGCGTGGTCACGACACCGGCGTAGGGTTGCTCCAGGTGTTCGAGCGCGTCCTTCAGCGCCGGGCCACGCGTGTCGCCATGGCTCTGGAACACTGCACGCAGCATCAGGTGTACCGCATCGTAGGTCTGCGCGGCGGCCATCAGCGAGACGATAGGCGCGTCGCCGGCGTGGCGTTTCAAGCGCGCGATGAACGACATGCGACGCTCGTTCGACAAGTCCGGCACGATCGACTGGACCATCATCGCGCCCTCGGCCGCACCGCCGGATTTGTCCCACACCGTCTTGAACGACATCGGCCAAGGCCCCAGCAGTGGACCGCTGAAATGCGCCGCCTGACGCGCGCGGGCCAGCGTGGCCAACTCAGGGCCGACGCTGTAGGCAACGATCGCCTCGGCACCTGCTGCTTGCGCGGCCTTCACTTCCGAATCCAGCGAGCCAACGCCCAGATCGAAGCGACTGACCTGCACCGGCTGCAAGCCCTGCGCCGCGAGGAAACGCTTCAGGTCGTTCAGCCCGCCTTCGCCGTAGGCGGTGCGGTCGGCGAACAGGGCGATGCGTTTGAACCCACGCCGCTGCGCAACTTCGCGCACCAGGAAGTCGGCCTGCAGCGTGTCGCGTGGTGAGAGCCTGAACACATAGCTGTCGGCGGCCGGGTACGCGGCCGTCACCGCTGAGCCGGTGGCCACCGGCACCATCAGCACATGCTGGTGGGCCTGAAACACCTCGAGCGATTTCAGCGCGACGCCGGTGTTGCAAAAGCCCACGGTGAACGCGACTTTCTCGTTCAGCACCAAGTCTTCGGCCGCGCGCCGGCCCTCCTCGGGCGTGGCTTTGTCGTCGCGGGCGACCAGCTCCAGCGGGCGGCCCATGTAGCCGCCGACCTCGTTGATCTCTTTCACCGCCAGCTCGGCGCCTAGCCGGGCGCTGTTGCCGAAGTCCCCCGACCCGCCACTGAGTGGGCAGATGAAACCGACGCGCAATGGTGCCGCGTGGGCCACGGCGGTGAACAGGGCCAGCGCGGCGGCAAGGCCGGCGCGGCGGACAAAGGGGCGGCGTGGCGTCATGACGGCGGTGCCCTGAACGGGCGGGTACTGCTGAAGTCGCCGAGACTAGGATCGCGAAGCTGAAAGCCAGCTTGAAGAAACGCCGATCTGCGGGATGCCCCGGGGCGACGCCACGGCGTGGGCGTGAACAGCGGCACGATCAAAAAGACAAAAGGGCCCTCGTGGGCCCTTCTCGCTCAAGCGCGAATTCGCACGCTCGGTTTCAGCGAGCGTGCGGCTGCGCACTCAAGGCTTGGATGGTGCTGTCACCAGCACATAGTTGTCGGCTGGCGTGGCCAGGTCTTGCGCGACCAGGGCCTCCGAGTAGTGCTCGTCCGCCAGATGGGCCAACCCTCCGATGGCACCCAGCGTGACCACTGCCGCCAGGCCCAGGGCCACGGCGCGCAGAACGGGGTGGGCGGCGGCAAGGCGTTGCTTCAGCGTGGGCATGATGGGCTCCTTCGCGAGCGCGGCACCGCGGGTTTGCGACGCCGCTGGTGAAACTGTAGACCTGTGCACGGCAATCTGCCAGCGGCTTTGTCAAACCGCCTTGGGCGACAGGGCCGGATGTGCGGCGACTTGCACGGAACCGGTGGAAATCTGTGCGATGTAGGCTGCCTCGTACTGCTGGTCGGCCACGCCGCCCATACCGACCAGCAGGCTCAACGTCACCAGGGCGGCCAGGCCGAAGGCGGTGGCTCGCGTGCGGGTTTCGGTGGTGGGGTAGTCGGTGGTCGGGCGGGTGGTCATGGCGGGCTCCTGGGTGGCTGTGGGCGGCGGCATCGGTGTTGCGATGGATGCACTGTAGGCAGCGTCGACCGGACTCGCGAGCGTCTTGCGACCAGCCGCTGCAGAGGCTGCATGAAGTGCATGCAGCGCCGATCGGCCGCGACCAAGAGGACGGGTTGCCTCTGCCGGCGCCCGATTCAAGGGCCTGCAGACGCGACTGCGCAGTGATCATTGTCAGTGCTAATAATTGATTATGTTTTTGCCAAAAAAGAGGGCCCACGAGGGGCCCAAGAGGAGTGGAACGTAAACCGGTGATTCTGGAATCGACGCGCCCTGTGTTCAGGCGTGCAGGCGCTTGGCGGTGATCACCACCACCTGCGTCGGCGCGTCGTCGGCTTGCGCCATCAACGCGTCGTCGTACTGGCGATCGGCCACCTTGTCCAAGCCGGCCATCAGGCCCAGCGTCAGCACCAGGGCCAGGCCGGCTGCAACGCGGCGGGCGGTGGTTTGGTGGGCGGCGAAACGGGGGGCGGTGGCGGTGGTCATGTGCGGCTCCTGCGGGTGGTTGGCGGTGTCGATGGAGTGCACTGTAGGCAGCACCCCGTCAAGTCGCCACGCCGATGCGACCAGCCGCCGACCCGGCGCGACGAACTGCGCGCGCGGCGGACGAACAGCACTCACGCCGACCAAGCCGGCGTGGCTTGGCAGTGCGAAGTCAATAGGGAGGCGCCAGAGGGCTGGCGCGAGAAACCGCGAGCCGCCTCAGCGTGCCGGCCGCGGAGGCCGGGGGCCGCGCTCGCCGCGCGGCTGGGCGTCGCGACGGGCTTCGCCGGTGCCGCCCTGGGGGCCACTGTTCTGGCCAGGGGGTTGACCGGCATTCGGCCGCGCTGCGTTCTGGCCCCTCGGGCCACCGTCACGGCGATCGCCGCGCTGATCGCCGCGTGGACCGGGCCGGTCCTGGCCGCCGGCCGGGCGATGGTCGGGGCGCGGGCCGCCGCGCTGGTCGGGCCGGCCACCCGGGCGTTGCTGGGGCGGGCGTTCGCGGGCGTATTCCTCGGCCTCTTGCCGGGCCTGGGCCAGCACCGCGTCCAGCGCCTCGGGGGTCAGGCCCTTGAGCGCACAGAAGTTGTCCTTGGTCAGTGTGGTGGTCTGGAAGGTACGCAGCAATTGGGCACGTTCACGCCGCTGGTCTTCCTCGGCTTGGCGGCGGCCTTCGTGCACCTGGCGACGCCGCACCAGCTCGTCGGCCGCGGCCTGGCGGTGTTCGGCGGCGATCTCGCCGGCCGGCTGGCCGTCCAGGTCGATGCGGTGCGGCGCGCGGGTCAGCGCGATCAGGTAGCCGGTGCCGCCGGTGTAGCGGCGCAGGAAGCCCGACAGCGCGGCCTTGCTGAACACGCCCGGCGCGCGGGCCTGGATGTCGGCCTGGATGCGCAGCTTGATCGGCTTGGCTTGACCGGTGAACAGGGCCGGGAACAGGGCCTTCAGACGCTCGGCGCAGGCGGCCGGCGACATCGGCACGGATTCCGCGGCTGGCTGTCCGGCCGCGGGCGCGACTTCAGCTTCGGCTTCGGCTTCGGCCTCGGGCGCCGTGACGGGCCCGGGAAGCGCCTCGGTGGTCGCCTCGAGGGGCATCTCAAGGGTCAGCTCGGGCGTCGGCGCCGCGATGGATTCAGGCTCGGTTGCCGGGACTGCGGAATCGGGCGTCGGGGTGTCGGTGGCGGTCATGGCGCGCAAAGGTGAGCCTGGCCGGTGCGCGGCCCGCGGCAAAGAAAAACAGGCGGAGATTGTGCCCGTCCGCGCGCCGGGGCAATCACCTGGGAAATCCAGGGGCTTTGCGCAATGCTTTGCTGAGCGTCAATGTCCATGGGGATGCTCGGGTTTCGCCTGAGCGGCGGATCCGCGCTTGGGGCATCATCGCCACTGTTGATAATTACAGCCCACCCGCTGAACTGCCGTTACCGCCCATGAGCTCCGTCCGCCGCCCCGCCACCACCACGTCGTCCACCCGCTTGGCCCAGCGCACGCCATTGCCGGCTCAGCCGATCAGCGCCGAGGTGCTGGCCGAGAAATACGCCAAGGGCCAGGAGAAGACCGTCGACGACGTGCGCCAGCGCGTCGCGCGGGCCCTGGCCATCGTTGAGGCACCCGAGCAGCGTACGTTGTGGGAGCAGCGTTTCGTCGACGCGCAGCGGCGCGGCTTCGTGCCGGCTGGGCGCATCAACTCGGCTGCGGGCACCGAATTGACGGCCACGCTGATCAACTGCTTCGTGCAGCCGGTGGGCGATTCGATCGCCCAGGTCGAAGAGGGCTTTCCGGGCATCTACACCGCATTGACCGAGGCCGCCGAAACGATGCGTCGCGGCGGTGGGGTTGGCTACGATTTCTCGCGCATCCGCCCGCAAGGCGCGTGGGTCGGCTCGACGCAGTCCAGCGCCTCGGGGCCGGTCAGCTACATGCGGGTGTTCGACCGCTCGTGCGAGACGGTCGAATCGGCCGGCTCGCGGCGTGGCGCCCAGATGGCGGTGTTGCGCTGCGACCATCCGGACATCGAGACCTTCATCCAGGCCAAGGACGAAGGCGACCTGCGCAACTTCAACATCTCGGTCGGCGTGACCGATGAGTTCATGAAGGCCGTGCTGGCCGGCGGTGAGGTTGAACTGGTGCACCGCGCCGAGCCCGGGGCGGCGCAGAAAGCGGCGGGTGCGCACCGCCGTGCCGACGGCCTGTGGGTCTACCGCCGCCTGCCGGCCGCTCGGCTGTGGGACAAGATCATGCGGTCGACCTACGACCACGCCGAGCCGGGTGTGCTGTTCCTCGACCGCATCAACGACGACAACAACCTCGGTTACTGTGAGTCGATCGCGGCGACTAACCCGTGCGGTGAACAGCCGCTGCCGTCCTACGGCTGCTGCTGCCTCGGCTCGATTGACCTGACGCACTTCGTCAACGCGCCATTCGAGCCGGGCGCCGATTTCGACGACGCGGGGTTCGCCGAAGTGGTGAAGGTGGCCGTGCGCATGCTGGACAACGTGCTGGACGTGACTGTCTGGCCGCTGCCGCAGCAGGCCGAGGAAGCGCGCAACAAGCGCCGCATCGGGCTGGGTTTCACCGGGCTGGGCGACGCGCTGATCATGCTGGGCTTGCGCTACGACACCGCCGAAGCGCGCGAGATGGCGCGCCGCATCAGCGAGGCAATGCGCGACGCGGCCTACCTGGCCAGCGCCGACCTGGCGGTCGAGCGCGGGGCGTTTGCGCTGTTCAACGCTGACCTGTACCTGTCCGGCGGCAACTTCGCCTCGCGCTTGCCTGCGGCGGTGAAGGAACGCGTGCGCACGGTCGGCCTGCGCAACTCGCACCTGCTGTCGATTGCGCCCACCGGCACCATCAGCCTGGCCTTTGCCGACAACGCCAGCAACGGCATCGAGCCGCCGTTCTCATGGACCTACACGCGTAAGAAGCGCATGCCTGATGGCAGCTTCAAGGAGTACGCGGTCGAAGACCATGCCTGGCGCCTGTACCGCCACCTGAAGGGCGCCGATGCGCCGCTGACCGACGCTTTCGTCACGGCCCTGGAAATGAGCGCCGAAGCGCACGCGTTGATGGTGGCAGCGGTGGCGCCCTGCATCGACACCTCGATCAGCAAGACGGTCAATGTGCCGGCCGACTACCCCTACGTAGATTTCCAGGGCCTGTACCTGATGGCCTGGCGCTCGGGCTTGAAGGGGCTGGCCACTTACCGGCCGAATGCGGTGCTGGGCTCGGTGCTGAGCGTGGACACACCCGCGGCCGTCGTCACGCCGCCGCCCCTGTCGACCGACCATGCCAACCAGCGCTTGACGCTGGACAAGCTGCCAGCGCCGGTGCTGACCTCATTGCGCTGGCCCGGCCGGCCCGAGCTGAAGGCCGGCAACCCAGCCTGGAGTTACCTGATCCAGCACCCGCATGGCGACTTCTCGCTCTTCGTCGGCGAGCTGCCGGCCGAAGCCGGGCCGGGCACCGGCCTGTTCGGCACCACGCTGCCGTTTGAGGTCTGGGTCAACGGTGCCGAGCAGCCGCGTGGGCTGGGGGCGTTGGCCAAGACCTTGTCGATGGACATGCGCGCCAACGACCCACAGTGGTTGAAGCTCAAGCTCGACGCACTGTCGACGGTGGCGGAAGAACGCTCGTTCGAGATGCCGTTCCCGCCGAACGGCGAGAAGCGGCTGTTCCCGGGTGTCGTGGCGGCCACCGCGAGCGTGATCCGCTGGCGCTGCGAACAACTGGGTGCGTTTGCCGACAGCGGCCCGACGCCGGTGCTGGACGCAATGTTCAGCCGCGACGAGCCGCGCACCAGCACCTCTGGCACGCTAGCCTGGGCGGTCGATGTCGACAACCCGGCGACCGGCGAGGCGTTCACGTTGACGCTGAAGGAGGTGGCGCTGGCCACCAGCGACCCGCAGGTCTCGCCGAGCGGCTTCGTCACCCGGCCTTGCGCGCTCGGCTTCTCGGGCAACTACCCGAAGGCTTTTGACGGGCTGGCGCGCTTGTTGTCACTCGACATGCGGGTGATCGACCCGGCCTGGATCGGCATGAAGCTGCGCAAGCTGCTGAACGTCGGCGAGCCGCTGGGCCATTTCATGGCGCCGGTGCCGGGCCAACGGCGGCAGCAGGTCTGGCCCAGCACCGTGGCCTATGTCGCGCGGTTGATCATCCACCGCTACGCGATGCTGGGTGTGCTCGACGAAGAAGGCTTCCCACTGCACGCGATGGGCATCCTGGAGTCGCCGACACCGAAGGCCGATGGCGTCACCGTCGGCGTCACCGTCGCTCCGGTGCTGGCCGGACGCCCGTGCCCAGAGTGCGGCAACGCGACGCTGATCCACAAGGACGGTTGCGACTTCTGCACCGCCTGCGGTTACGTCGGGCAATGCGGCTGACTCAGCCGAGCACCTTGAGCATGCATGCGCACTCGGGTCGAGTGACATAGCTGCCGAAGGGCTCGGCCACCACGAAGCCCTGGGCGCGGTAAAAGCCGACGGCGCCCTCGTTGGCCCAACGGGTCGACAGCCGCAGCTGCCGGTAGCCCAGTTGCCGAGCCTGCTGTTCGAGGAAAGCCAGCACCGCCGCACCAATGCCCTGGCCGGGCTGGCTGGCGTGCATGCGCTTGATTTCACCACTGCCAGTCTCGCCTGCAAGTGGGCGCAGCGCGCCGCACCCTACCGGCGCGCCGGCCGCGTCATAGGCCACGGCGAAAACCGAACCTTCGGGCGGAAAGTCCGCAAACCCCGCCTTGCCATCGCTGCCGTAGCGGGCCAACAGGTGCGCCGACAACTGCTCTTGCAGCACTACCGCGTCAGGGCTGTCGTGCGCAACTGCGCGCACACCTAACCGCGGATGCATGCGGAGGCTCAGCGCAACGCGCCGCGGGCCGCTTGCGCGTGCTTGTCCGCCGGCTTGGTCATGCACAGGCCTGACAGCAGGGCCCAAGTGCCTTCGGAGCGTGGCTCGAGGGTGACGATGTCGAAATACAGCCGGCCTTCGGGTTCGCGTTGGCGCACGAAGTCGATCTGGCAGGCGGCGCCATCACTGCTGGTTTTCAAAGGCTGGCAGCGGGCGGTTTGGATCACCAGATCATCCGCATGTTCGCCCGGCGGCTTGCCGCGCGTGGCGATGTAGGCCGCCTCATAGGCAGCCTGGATGCGCGGCACGTCGGGAAAGGCGGCAGCCCCCCTGGCCGGCGCTGCCAGGGCAGCCAAGGCGAGCACCCACCACGCGCTGGCGGCGAGGTGCCCGTTGACTTGGCGGTTTGCGTTCACTTGCTGGCCCGGATGCGGATGCGGGCCATCATGCCTTCGTCGCTGTGTTCGCCGATGTGGCAGTGGTAGGCGAAGTCGCCAGCCACCGTGAACGGAATCTCGAGCAGCATCGGGTGCGCCACGCACTTGCCGGCACGCCAGTCATCGACCGATTCGCATTCGCCATCGGCATGCGGGATCGGCACGTTGTCGTGCAACACGCCGCCGCGGTGTTCGACCACGTGACCGCTGACCCGGTCGCGCGACAGCAGGCTGAACTTCACCTGGTGGACGTGGAAGTTGTGGTCCTCCGACGCGATGTTGACAATCTCCCAGCGCTCGGTCGTCGGCGTGTTGCCGGCGCCCAGCGGCACACAGACGGTGGGGCGGTCTTGGTCGAAGGGCGCGATGTCGAGGAAGGTGCCAGGTACCGGCTGGTCGTTCTCGTCCAGCTCTTCGTAGCCCAGGCCGAAGGCGACCGAGCCCCCAGGCGTGAAGCCCATGAAGATGCGGCGCTTGTGGCCAGCGGCCAGGGGCAGACAGTCGACTTCGGCCTTGTACATCGCGTTGGTGCTGCGCAGCTCGGCGCTGATGCGGCGCGGGTCACGCATCTCGGCCTGGCTGTCCCCGGTGACTGCCAGGGTTTGCGGCGCGTTCGCCGTCGGCGTGCCGCGGAAGCTGACGCTGGCCAGGTCGACCGCTGGCCACGTGTCGCCGGCGGGACCGGTCTGTACATCGGCGGTGTAAAGCGTTGCGCTGGCGTTCGGGCCGGCTGCGGCCAGACGGCCCTTGGCGTCGCGGTGCGCCACCCACAACTCGACGCGCGAGCTGGGCATCATCATGACGCGGGTCGCGCACACCGGCTTGTGGTTCAGCTTGCCCGGCACATCGGCCGGGCAGGGGACCGAGGTGATCTTGGTGCCGGCCATGCTGCGCACTTCGTTCGCGCTGGCATCGGCGTCGGGCTCGACTGCTACACCATCAACCGACAGCACCTGCACCACCATGTTCTGGCCGGTGACGTTGTCGCGCAAACCCAGGTCGTAGGTGACGGTGGCAGAGCCGGTGGTGATGCGCCAGATCTCGCCGTTGCCCTGGTGCACGGGGATGTGCGGGAAGCCCTGGCCGTTGACGCTGAAGTACCACTTGCCGCCGCCCGTGGGTATGCCGTGCAGGCCGGCGCAGAGGCCTTCGCGGGGCTCTTCGTCTGCGCCGCGGTTGGTCTTGCAGAACACCGGGTACTGTTCGGTAACGATCTTGTTGCTCTTCAGGACCTGGGTGTCCTTCAGCAGCAGGTGGCGCACCGGCAGGGTCTTGAAGAAGTCGCTGCAGGCGGCGTCCTTGCACAGGTACTCGCTGGGGTCGCCGATCGTGATGACGCCAGACATGCCGGAGCTGAGCTGATTGAGCGTCAGGCCGTGGATGTGGCCATGCAACCAGTACAGGCCGGCCGGGTGGCTCTTCGGGATCTTGATCTCGTATTCGGTGAAGCCGAGCCGAACATCGCCATGGACGACATCACCGTCGCCGGGTAGCAGGTTGTTCGGGTTCAGCGTCATCACGAAGATGTTGTCGCCGTAGGTCGGGTTGGCCTTGGTCGGAAAGCGCGGCGAGACGATCAGGCCGTGGGTGTGCAGGTTCGTCGGATTGCCGCGCAGGAAGTGGTGCCCGGGTTCGCCGGCGTGTTCGGAGTCGAGCACTTCGGGTAGCTTGTTGACCAGCCGCATCTTCAGCGTGTCGCCCGGCTGCAGTTGCAGTCGGGTGCCGCCATAGAGGTTGGTGCCATCGGGCTTGGCGGGGCAGGTGTCGCTGCCGTCGGCGGGGCGCGGGCACATGTCGTACACCCAGCCCATTGGCTTCAAGGTGCCGAGCGTGGTGATTTTCTCGCCGCGGGCGATGACCAGCACGTCAAGCAGGCCGTTGCTGCTCTTGAGCACCGGCAATTCGTTGATCGGGGACGCGCTGGCGGGCAGAGCGGCGGCCAACAGGGCGGGGGCCAGCCAGGAGGCAGGCGAAACAAGGGCCCGCCGAAGCAGGCCATCAAAAAAAGCGAAACGCATCAAACACTCCAGCGGCGGCTTTGGTCAGTCGCTGGATTCGAGCACAGCCCAGGGGCCCCGCCAATCGCGAAACTGTGGGGGAGCCCGCGTTAAAGGCGGGCTGGGCCCTCAACAATCGTCATCGGCCGTTCTCGATCGTCGGGTCGAGGTTCAGCGCCGAGTTGTCCGCCGTCTTGATCAGGTTGACGGTGTACTTGTAGCTGTTGCTGTCACTGTTGACATCAAGCAGGGTCACCAGGATCGACGACGCGGTCAC
>Ga0307515_10007286_pt1 | contig 21895 bp, 14 predicted proteins | sample 17_EM_MG_FD_194513 | JGI IMG/M metagenome (GOLD analysis project Ga0307515, IMG submission 194513) | Populus trichocarpa ectomycorrhiza microbial communities from riparian zone in the Pacific Northwest, United States - 17_EM | ecosystem: Host-associated > Plants > Roots > Unclassified | place...
GTTACTTTAGCACGTAAAATATAAGGTGTATAGGCGAATTGGTGTTTATACCCTATACAGACAACCTCGTGAAAATTTTCCTATGGGAGTGGGTTTATATAACGAGGTTCGCCCTTATAAAATACCATTAATAGCCTACTTTTGGGGAGAGTAGCTATTAATTACTAATTCCCTACCTATTTCTTTAGCAAGAAGGGGAAAATAGGTACAGAAAAAAAAAAGTCGCTTAGGGGTAATTGGTAGCTACTTTTAAGCTAGTAAGCTATATTGTTCCTCTTATTCTTATGTGCAAAATTATAAAAAGAAAAAATCTATCTTTTAGAGCGCTTTTTCTACTCTAGAAACGGCAGAATACGGCAGAAATAGATAAAAGAGCCAGGATTTCCTTAGTTTTCTTAGTGTGAACTAGACCATAGTGAGCAAAATACTAGAACGAAAAAACACTAGTTGCTAGAGCTCCCCTAGCATTTTAAAAACGGGCCGGAGTGTCCACTTAGCTACTAGTACATGTTAAGCTGCCTAGAAAGGATTCATGTATATAGAACTATAGCGCCATAGCCTAGAGGCTGTATGCGCAGTATTGTATATAGTATAATACAACGGATATAAAAAAAAAAAAATAAAAAAAAAATTAGGGGGAGGTGCGTTAGTATATAGACCACGTAGTCCACCTTAATAGAATCGACAGTTACCACTATCTAAATGAGTATACAATACCATACGTATTTCGTGCCCCTGGATACGACTCGCCTGTACTATTAAGTTGGTACAAATAATTAAGTCTTTAGTATATTACGGGCGTAAATATATTTAAGCGTCTTCGCTAGTACGGTCGAAGATATAAGCCATTCTAGCTTAGGCGCTAGGGAAGTGGTCTATATTAACTTTAAGCTTATCCCGTAATTAAAGCTTTTAATTATTAAATATAGGGTCGGTTCCATCTATAAGTAGTAAGGAGTTCGTAACCTTTACTAACCACTTTAATGCTATATAGGCCTTAGTAGATCTATTAAGGCGCTAGAATAGGGCCTAAAGGATTATAGTAAGTCTTTAGTTATCTAATAATGACTTATTATTAGATATAGGGGTATCTTTAGCTTTAAGCAGCTCTCGTAGTTATTTAATTTTGGTATTAGTAGCCACAAGCTCTACCTAGGGGGTTAAAACGTTAATTATTTCTTTATCTAAAGTATTTAAGGGTCCTATAGCTACTTTACCTACTACTGTATTTCGTAGTATGGTAGTAGGGGTATTAGATAATTTTAGGTAATTTCTTTAAGGGTTCTAGTTTGTGCGTATCTTATAGGTCCTTTCCTTAGGGTTCTATTCTTTTCTTTTAGGTCCTATCTTTATAGTCCTAGTAATATCCTTAGGGTCCTATTCCATGTTCTTATCCTATTTATAGTCTTATAGATATATTTAAGTTCCTTTTTAAGAAGAAAGAGTAGAGTAAGCTTTAGATAATGTTAGCGACTTAGTTAATTAAGGCATAGGCACAGTAAAGGGGACGCGTAAGCCTATATAATTGGATTGTTTATAAACGAGAATCTAAAGCTAGGGAAAGGAAAGGAGAAGAAAAGTAGCGCCGTTTGGTGTTTTATAAGATCTTTATATCACGTGATCGCAATATGCGGCAATCTGTAGCAACTTGCTAGTGCGAAGTTCTGCCAAGTTCTGCCAAGTTCTGCCAGTGCCGTAACACCTTAGGCTTACAGCCTCTTATCCTCCTTATCGGTTTATCTCTATACTAGGCTCTTACCTACCCTTATTACTATATCGTTCTCTTTTATTAACTCTCCTTATAACTTATACTTAGCTTACTTACTCCCTACTATATACCTAGGCAATATACCTTATACTAAGCTTATATTTAAATAATGTATAAAAATAAGAATCTTTAAAGCAAAAGCAGCCTTCTATTTAATTAGAAGACTAGGTAATATATTAAGAGGTCTATCTCTATAGGCCCTATAATAGCTCTATATAGCTTATATTATTACTATAGTAGACTATAGAATATAACACTAGTAGAAGAGTAAATCTAGAGACTACCTACTAGCTAGGTACCAATCTCTATAAAATAAGGCCCTAAAACTAGTTTTAGGAGCGTTTAGAGGACTTTTTAGCTAGGCTATAGAAATTAAAGCTTCTATTCCTCCTTCTAGAATTAGATTTAAGAAGCTTTACAATAAGTACGTATTAAGAATCCTAAAATTTAAGGGAAATTACTTAATTAAAAAGGTCTATATAGAAGAGATTAACAAAGATAGGAACGAACTAGCAGCTAGTTTTAGCTCTAGTTCTAGCCCTAAAAACTCTACTATAAAGTACCTTTTATAGCCAAAAATATAGTTACTATCTCTAGCCTCTAGAGTTTAGTAACTAGTTTAAAATTGGAAAATAGAGAGAATTTCTCTAGAATGGCAAAAACCGTAGTGTCCTCCTATCTCTGCGTCCTTTTTTACCTTTAAAGGTAGTAAGGAAGAAGCTGTATAGGAACGTCTAAGACTAGTAGAAAATCTTTAAAAATCCCTAGAGTAGGACCTAGTAGATATATACTATAGTGTTATAGTAAGGCAACCTTAGTGACCGCTATTGTTGCACGTATGGACTTCTCTTTATTTAAGTATGTATGAAAATAAGTAGATAATTAAAGACTGAACTGTCTTGTTACTATAAGAAAGCCTAATTCACAACTCGTCTCGTTTTCGCAGGGATCCCGATGATGCCTGTCGTAGTCTATATAACCCAACCGAATGCCTCTCGACCATGGCTGTCCACGTCCCCATTGGTTGGATGCTGCCTACTTTGGCTCCGAATAAGGCCGTATCGTTATTCATCAAGCCTTCAGCATAACTTGTAGCCGTAGCATTATACCGTGTGACGGTGCTATTGTCATTATTTGTCAAGTTCATCGCAGTGCCATTAATGATAGATGCAGCTTCGTTATTACCCATTCGATTTGCCCACAAGTCATAGACGTCCCATGTCTCGCTTAATTGGGGCGGCGCTTGGTATGCGCCAGCTGTCCTAGGATCAAGAAAGATATCGTTCAGACTCGCATTCATCATCATACTGGTATTTCCAGCATTGAGAAGCGCGATAGCTTGGTCTCCGTTGTCAAGACTGCGTGTCCAGAGCGCAATCTCACCTTGACCAGTCTCGTCGGGATTGACAAAGTACTGCCATTTGCGGATTGCGGCACTGGCGGATGGATCTTGATTGAGAGCAATGACAGCAGGATTTGAGTAAATAGCGAGGTTTTGGGGACTGAGAGCGAGAACGTTTGTGCCAATAAGCAGTGGTGAAGCGTTCATGGCCCACATTGAAAAGTGAACAACGTATTCACTGTCTACGAGTATAGTCAGTCTGTAGTTTATAAAGGGTGGGTGTTGATTCTGAGGCTGACCAGTTTGACCTCCATTGCCGACCTCTAGCATATCCATGTCATTGAAATATCCTGACATTGTCCTTGACTGAATTGCGGCCATTTTATTTAGGATGTTCATAATTGAGCAATGAAAACCGGGCCACGGGCATCCAATGCTTTCCGTGCATGGGCAGCGGCTATCAGGACGGTTAAAAGAGTCATACACATCTCCTGACATACGCCCTGAGTTGGCTATCGTGTATGCCCAATCGAAAGGATTATCATCGCCCCAGTTACACTATATATTGACTTAAGCTGACTGATTCTCTAAGATGTGGGTTAAACGGTCAGATCCGTCAAAGAAATTAACATACCATTGAATAGAGAATCGGGCGGCCAGTCTTATTCAGGGCTTGAGACATGACATTGTAACGATTGAATGAAATTTGAGCAGTACCTGATTGGCCTTGGTTGAAACAGTTGTCATATTTGAGATAATCGACGTCCCAGCTGGCCCACAGGTCGGCGTCTTTTTGCTCAAAACCTAAAGAGCCCGGGTATCTGCCGCATGTGAATACCCCAGCCGAAGAATACATCCCGAACTTCATTCCCATGCCATGGAGCGTGTCGGCAACATATTTCATGCCCTAGAATATTACAGGTTAGTATCGGTACCAATGAAAGTTCTATGAAACTATGTAATTCATACATGAGGGAATTTCTCGGCTGCAGTTTATTAGCGTGGTTGATTGCTGCTTGTAAGGTATGAATTCGACTCACAATTTTCAACTAGATAGCCACTAGAGTTGCGCCCAATAGACCAGCAGTCATCGAGAACGATGTACTGATACCCAAGATCTCGCAGGCCATAATCAACCATTGCTTGGGCTGTATTAAGCAGGAGGCTTTCATTGACATTACATTGAAAAGCATTCCAATTATCCCAGCCCATTTGGGGAACGAGATTGAGGCCATTGTAAGATGATGCGCCAGGTACGATGACTTTCCCAGTGCTGTTATCGATGTACGATACGACTTGTCCTACTAGCAGAGCAGTGACTTTGCATATCCACGCTAGAGAGATGCCCGCCATATTCGGTGGAACAATCTCTGGGTGGGGAAATCCGAAGATTTGATTGGGATAGTAACACCTGAGCAAGTCATGGTAGTGAGCGATTTAGTACCTTATATACCCAGCTCGAGGAGGAGTATTGAAGTAAAGAGTTTGTTGAAGGATCCACACCGGGAACAGGTCTTCCGAATGCTATTGTCATTTTTTGCGGAGAATACTGCGGGGTTGCGGGTATAATCCCGGATGCAAGACGATCGCCCTCAAAACGAGATTTTCGAGAATACCTCGCGATGAAATGCAATTGTGGGATGGGGTAGCGTCCAGAGCCTTGCGCGTTGGTATCACTTTGCATGACGGGAAGTGTTTGATCAGTGTGCTTGTGAGCTTGCCTGAAAGCAGGATAGGCTTCTGGTGATTCTTGTGAGAGAAACACCTTCTGGCTTCATCCTGAATTGCTTAATAGCCTAGAAGTCTGCTTAGCAAACTTTGAGTACTGGACTGGACACTGACCACCTACTATGGAAGAATTTTCGGAAGGATTTTCGGTACGGCGGAGATGAGCCTGTAAGAATACAAGGCGACCGGATCTTGGCTTTCCGGTTTCACGGCGTTTGCACGGATGTGCTTCCGGTTCGAGGTTTGAGCAATCGCTAAGCTAACTCTACATCTTCAGTAAATGCATACAATCGAGAGTGTTTTTTTCGCCTTATGTTCACGCTGAATGAAAATAGCCAGTAGGGAGTTGGTTGTCGCCTTGATTGTTGCCCGGTAGTTGATAGTACCTTTCTATAGAGTCACGTGATTGTGTTTTGGAAACTTGATGGATCCTTGCCAGTGTTTCAAGTTAGCTTCCGCACTTCCGCAACGGCTTCCCCTGAGCCAAGAGGGGACGCTTGTAGAGACGTATTTTCCACGATGCCTTTAGCAACACCGATTCCACCTGTAGCATGCCTACAGACAAGCGTTTTGATGACTTTCCTCCGCGCGTAAAGACTCCCAGCGAAGCTCCATTCAAATGGCCTCTCCGAAGGTCTCGCGCTCTGGCTCTCGTCGGCCTCTTTATTCTCTATTTAATCTTTCATGCCAGTCGTAAGCAACTAGTATCGCCCAATACCTGCAATCCCGACGGAGCAGACTGGTCTCGCTATGCCTACAGTCTCTATGCTACTGAGAGCGCCACCGTGTGCCATGCGGTGCTGGTATTTGACGCTTTGGAACGACTAGGAAGTCGAGCAGACCGAGTATTGTTTTATCCAGAATATTGGGACACTGTCGTCGAAAGTGCTATTGATCGGGATAGCCAGCTTTTGGTTTTAGCAAGGGATAAATATAGAGTGAAGCTTCATGCGACCAAGGTGCTGAGTGTGCAAGGGATAAGGACTCCAAGTATGCCATTGTCGCCCATATCAGAATCCTTCCTACGTCGGCATTCGAAATTGTTCCTAATAGTGCGCTCGCTCACTTTATCGTGACAGGTGCACCGAAACAAACCTGGGATGACTCGGTCACAAAATTCCTCGCCTTCGGCCTTACGAAATACCATCGCGTCCTCCACCTTGACTCCGATATTACTCTTCTCCAGCATCTGGACGAGCTATTCTTCCTTCCTCCTACCCTTATTGCTATGCCACGCGCCTATTGGTCTGATTTTAAACCCTGGCCGCTGACGAGTCTTCTCATGCTTCTCGAACCGAATACCCAGGAATTGGAGGGCTTTAAGACTTCTATAAAGGCCGGAGCGGAGGCAGACGTTGTTACATCTAAAAAGTATGATATGGATCTCTTGAATGATCGTTTCTCCGACAGCGCTCTAGTGCTCCCGCACCGACCCTACGCCCTATTAACTGGCGAGTTCCGTTCTCACAATCACTCTGCATACCTGGGGAATAATCGTGAAGAATGGGATCCAGATCGTATATTGAAAGAAGCCAAGCTTGTCCATTTCAGCGATTGGCCTCTTCCAAAGCCCTGGATCATGTGGCCGTCCGAGGGGCTGGCACAAATGCAACCAGACTGTGGGGGAAAGAAGGAGGGAACATGTAGGGAGAGAGTAATCTGGAAGGATTTATATGATGATTTTCGACAAAGGAGGAGGGACATCTGTAAATTATTGAGCGTCCCAGCACCGGACTGGGCGTCGCTCACTGGCAAAGGGAAGGCTGTACACAATATTACCTCGGCGGCGGTGCCTTAGAGGCCGAAAGAATTCACCGATATTACTACCAATATTCCGCAAGACCGATCCAATCTCAGAACTGAGATAAATATCTTGACATGTCTGCGACTAAAGGGTTGTCGACTTTATCCAGACCCTTGCTTCTGTTTCCTGAGCCAATCAGTGCATACGAAACATTAGGGCGTGTTCTAATCGGTTTTGCCATGTTAGAATTTAGATATACTTGTGAAGATATTTGAGGGTGGGATAGAAGCATGAAGGTATGATATTTTAATTCGGAAATTAAGCAAAGACTGGGCATTATTCTTATTCTTAATAAATACAGTTATTCCTGCATCTCTCTCATGCTGTGGTTCTGGCCTTCTCAATATTATTTGAGTTTAGCTCCCTCATCACGCCAGTATTTGCAACCCTTCCCGTAATGGCTGCTACGCCAACTTCCCAGAAAGTGGTCCGTGCGGAACACCGTTTTCAAATCAACGCGTATATCCATATAGAATTCAATCATTAATTACACCGCCACCATACCTTCCGATCATGCTAGAATTGATGTAGACCTTTTTCAGAAGACTCTATAACGCCCCCCTAAATAAGACGGCAAAAACATCTCCCCCCAAACCCTAGCCGTTGCCCGAATTCAAACCTCTCTACACTAACTAAACCTCCTTTCTAACGTTAATGTACACAATCCTTTCGAGTTATTTAGACTATTCCTTACGGATGGGATCATAGATAAGCTTGTAGAGTGGACAAACAAGCACGCGGAGCTCTATTCGCTAGATAAAGAAACAGAACACCCACGCGCATGGCAGCCAACATGCAGGCAGGAACTCTACGCGTACTTCGGAGTGCTTATTTATATGGGAATTACTATAGAGCCGGCTATTAAAGACTACTGGAAGGATTTAAATATATGTGGCAGCCTTTTATTCCTGAGTACGGGCACCAAATTTAGCTAATCTGATTGGTTAATCCTTATCGACAGCCTAATGACCCGCATTGACGTGTTAAGGGATAGCCCAAAGCGCTTACCTAATGGAGCCTAAATTTAACGTATTCCACCAGTCATCCGGCAACACTAGTCATCCGGCAGCCCCAAAAACCACCAAAAATTAGAAAAAATGCACCTTGATATCTCAACAACGGCTTAATAATAAATTCCAAAATTTTAGAATTAGCCTTTTATACCTATATTAAGACTTTTAGTAAAGTTCTAGTATAATAAGCCTGGCTATTATTAAGATATTAGGTTCTAGCCCCTAATTTTAAGCTAAATTGCGATATTTTTAAAGCTACTTAATAGATTATTTTTTAAATCTAATAAGAGGTTTAAAATAGGTTTAAAAGGCTAATTCTAAAATTTTAGAATTTATTATTAAGCCGTTGTTAAGATATTAAGGTGTATTTTTTCTAATTTTTGGTGGTTTTTGGGGCTGCCGGATGACTAGTGTTGCCGGATGACTGGTGGAACACGTTAAGGTTAGTGTTTATCTCAGTAAGCGACTCAGACGGCAAGAGAGCGTAAGGCTAATACTAAAGTGTCACTAGCCTCTACCTAAGAAAACACCACTTTCTTTTAACCAATCATCCACTACTGGCCTTAAGTCTGCCCTGCCGTCTAGGGCCTTTGCTGCGGAACTCTACGGTGCTTAACTTTAATTTTCGCAATTTTGTATGAGAGACACTCTCTCCTATATATTTAACCCCCTAACAACACCTATTTATAAGCTAACGAGTCGAATTGGACTAGTCTCCTCTATAATCGATTACCTTTTTATAATAGGAATGCTACTTCCTTACGAGTTCTGCGCTTCTAGTATTTAGGTACATGCCGACGCGTTTCTAGCTAACGCAGTACTAATATACTAGGAAGCATTATAAACGGCTCTATAAACGGCTCTGTAATCGCCTATATAATCGTTTGTACAAACGTCTCCACTATCGTCTCTATAAACGTCTGTATAAACGTCTGCATAAACGCTTACATAAAGCTCTATATAAAGTTGTTTATAAGGCCTTTAAAAATAAGCCTAAATATAAGCTCTATATAGAGGAGCACTATATAAAGCTCTGCACGACGCTCTGCTTAAAGATCTACACAATGCTCTACACAAGGCTCTGCTCGAGCTCTATCGAAGCTCTATCGAAGCTCTGCTCGAAGCTCTATCGAAGCTCCACCCAAAGCTCTATCGAACCGTCTAGTGCTTAACATTCTGGGATTCGGGGCCATCCAATGTGGCTCCGGAGCTATAGGATAGTTAGGGTCAGTATGCGTTTATTCGGGCAGTATATAACTGGGCCTTGGGGGAGGTTGAAGAGACTGGGGGGAGGGGGGTTATAGTGCTTCGAGGCATCAGGGGGAGGGGGGGGGTTCGCGTAGTCGACCCAACAAGACACGTCGAGAAATTTCGACCTGTAATTTTAGAACTTTATATTAGCTAAAATGCATAGATAAGTACATAGATAAATAAAGCGGCCCTTGAAATATAGTAGATTGCCTTTTAAAGTGGTTAACTAGTCAACTAGTGGAGATATATTGCTGTTTAGTAGCGTCGCGTTCTGTTAATAGTCGACCCTCCTATATTTTCGCACCAAAGGCCCTTAGACGGCAACCGAGACAGCAATGCTAAAATATAGGGATTATATAACGCTAGCAGGGGTTTTATAAAGCTATACCATTTAGGTACTAGGGAATTTCCCGTCTCGGTTGCCGTCTGAGTCGCTTACTGAGATAAGTTAGTGTTGCTGGTTACTGTGCCTATTATTGTGCCCTGCCAATATGTTATATAATTGTTCTTCACCTCAGTTAAAGCCATTCTCGGATCGTTGGCACTCCCGTCGTGGATCCCACCTCCAAGATCTCCAAACCATGCTTTCACACCATTACTCCACAACTCCTTGATCCACGGGTCGGAATTTGACGTCGTGGCGGCTTTACAAGAGACAGAAACCCAGTCTTGGGTTTAGAGTCCCGGGAAGTAATCTGCACTCCGCCGTTCTTCTTCAGATCGGAGAACTTCCTCCTGTGCGTTGGCGCGTTTAGCAACCGCCATTGAGCGGCCTACTTGTTCTGCAAGAGAAAATCTTAAACATTTGAAATAGTCTAGCATAAAGGAGAGCCCACCGGTGCCATGCCGATATGCACTCAGCAATTAAATCTTCTGGCCGTCGACTAGGGCATAAAGCTCTTTGAATTGTTAGTCCTTGGGGGTTTCGGTGTCGTACTGCTTTGCGACGGAAGGGTCGGTTTGCGAATTTATTTCCGACTGCTTCAATTCTTCAGGCATTTCGGAGGAGATAAGAAAGTGGAAATCCCTGTCTGATGAGAATGGGTAGGAAATATGAAAGGCAATAGGATCTTAAAATTCTAATCTAGCGGTATTGAGTCTCGAGTATGCGATTTTAGGAGTGTGATGAGGGAAAATACGGACGAAGATAAACCGAATATCAAGGAATAGCGCATATAAAGATTTGCGCCCATGAAGTATAGAAGTAAATGATGACGTTAATGCCGAGTCGGTGCCTTGCGGCATTGCCAATCCCCATTTTATGACGATTTGACTGTGCACGCGTCATATCACACACAGGATATGTGCCGCTTGGGATTTTGCAGAAATATCTTCCACAGGTTTATAGATTCGCGGGAATATTCTCCTAGTTAGCCCCAAAGAGGAATTGCATGTCCTGTTCAGAGGGAGATTTAGTTGAGAGAAATGAAGTAGTGCGCGTATCCTAGCATGTGCAAATCTTGATGTGTCTGACTCCAATCGGCTCTGTAAGAACAAATTGTTCTGTAAATGCTTCGCGCTGTGTATGTTGCGTATATTTAGAGCACAATTTAGATGAAACTTACAGACCTTGCACTAACAGTATTCACATTGTGTTTGATATGAAGTTGTATGGAAAATAATTTACATTTCCTTTGTGAATTCTTTCCTTCCTAGACTAACGACCAGCCAGTAAGATTCCTTCGGCCTATTGCTGATTATTTATATTGCTAAGTAGTGAAAACATAGTAACTCTACATTCCGAAGGCGCTGTAAATGGCGGCCCAGGAAACAGCCCCCATTACAGCGGCAAAGTTGACACCGTTCAGGCTTGCTGCAGAAGATTTTGTCGCGCTAGCGGCGCCGGCCGTGCTTGAGCCAGTCGGGGTCCCTGAGGCTGAATTTGTGGGGGTGGGGGTTTCCAAACTGGCGGATCCTCCAACATCGTTTCCGCTAGCATTATCATACGGATAGACATTGCTGTAGTTGTATGTTCCATCCGACTTTCCCCACGTGGAGACAATAGAACCCAAAACACCTTGCCCAGAAGCACACTTCGCGTTTGTATCTGGAATTGGCCACACAGGCACGTACTCGGCATCTGAAAGTGGGCCAGGATATGACGAGTTGAAGAACAGGTTTGAGGTATCGACAACATAATTGTCGTAGTTAGTCTTGTTTGCAACAATTTCGAGAACATTGGCGCCACAGTCCCATCGCCCAAGAGATGGAAGATCCCAATTCACCTCTACCGTGGACAGCATGCTGTAATGGTTGTAGAAAGTGTCATCGGTCGTGTTCTTGAGGGAAGAGGGAATTGCACCACCTAGGAGGATGGCAAGGACTTTATTGCCAATGGTGTAAGTCTCGACCTCATCGAAAGTGAGTATGATAAGCGTGTTGTTCATAAAATATGTGTTATTGAGCAAAGGTTCAAGGAAAGTCCGGGCCCAATTGGCGGCAAAAGTAATCGTAGTATCGTGTCCGTCATCTGTCATGTTGGGTGTGATGAACGACCATTGAGGGAGGGTCCTGGCTGCTAGATCGGAATCGAAGGACGTAAAGTTCTTGATGAGAGAAAGGCGTGTGGCATTGCTCGTTACAGAATCAAAGAGAATAAGTGGGTTGTGTTTTCGGACATAGTCATTGGCGAAGTTGACTTGGTTTGAGTAATTGAAACCTTGAAATCCGGCGTATGGCTCGGCCTCTTGGTATTCGGCCCAGGAAATGCCCTTTGTGTCCAATAGGTCCACAACCGTAGAAACATTGGCGGGAATGGCATTGAAACCATCGTTATCCATCCCAAAATCGTCACCCCCTACGACGGCGCAATAATTGGGTTCTGAAGGATGAGTCACAGCCCAATAATTACTGAGAGTGATGCCCTGGGAGGCAAGCCACTGCATGTTGGGGTCTCCTGCAGCTTTGTCATAGTCCTGCGATTTGTGTGTTAAAGATGGACGACGAGTGAAAGGCTTGGGAGCTAACCGTATTTTCTAGCCAGATCTGGACAATCCGATCAAAGCCCTTCCCTTGCACATTCGAGACAGGAGACAGCGCTGCTTGAGTTGCTTGTGTGGCAATGATTTGAGTCAATGACGGCTCAATTGTTGACTCGGGCGCTCTTGAAGCGTATGAGGTTGTGGCCGCAAAAGCCACATTTGTGGCGGTTGCGAGGAACGCAAAGATGACGGCGGAGAACATGTCGGATACTCTGATGCAAGGCTGATGTGAATGAGAACGGGAGGAGACGAAACGACTTTAGTATGACGGACTATAATTGAGAGTGACTGGCTCCAAGTACAGGAACCTTCAGAGAACGTATTGCGCGTCACACCACCGACTTAACCTGGGGGAGATCCAGGCACTTTATGCCCGGGATCTGGTGACAGTGAGGGCACAATTGGAAGCTCCGGGGCTGCGATAGTGCTACACGTGCCCTGGCGAAGGAAGTGCACAAGGCGGAGCAGATGGGATGCAGAAGAGCTCGGGTCAAGGCTGATTTTTGAGGCGCAAAGCTTTGCCTTGATGGGTATTTCTGGAGAAGGCCGAGAAAACGCCAGCCAACGGATAAGCGTCGTGATCGGCGGGCTGCGAACACAGCCAGTCGCCGTGTATCTAGGTAGGCATTGGTTGAGCCGAAGACACCCGGGCATACAAGGGCAAGTCTGTTGGTGCCTCGGTAGGGCAATCCCTCAAACGCCACTTAGCACGTTTCCATGTCTAGGCTGCGGAAAAGACAGCTTTGACGGCGCTTCTCTGGGAAGATAGCACGGAGAGCTACCATCTGAGGAATGCGCAGTACAAGCTCTGAGCCAAGACGACTCAAGGCAGCCAAGAATGCCGGGACAGTTAAGCTTTGCTACAAGCAACGAGAATCCCTTGGCTAGTTAGACGTTGGAGATGGGCACGTGCGGCCTGTCCCATCCTTCCGGCTCTGGGAGTCGCAAGATGCGGAGATACCGGGACGTTACGCTAAACCCGATGTGGGAGGAGCGGAAGTGGGCTCGGACACGTTTTCCATCTTCGCTTTCTTACTAGTTACCGTGAGCCACCCGTGCCACCTACCCCAGATGCACCAGCCATGGGACATGCATCGTATTTCGACCACCAGCCAGGCACCTCCCCCTCATCCACATACCCGTAACCCTCCTTGAGACGGGAAGCTGCTCAACCCGATCCTTCACTAATTAGTACATTTGTAGTCATGGTTCCGGATGTCTGGTTAAGTCCTAATGAACCCTTGCGTACCCTTATCTGATGGCTTGCATTTGCCGCCAGCCGAGAACAAATCACCATTTTACTCTCTAAGGTTGCTCCCATTGTACTCATCTGCGAAAACTTATCAGATGTTTTGACCCTCTCCTTCGCTTGCCCTGTACTAGTGTGGATTTGTGCTCTCTCTCACCGGAAGCCCGTTTATCAGCTTCGTATCAAAGCATGTTTCCGTAAAATCGGTCACTGCGTCGACAACACCTTGAACCGTGGTCATAGACACGCAAAAGCGTCCACCACAGGCAGAAATGGCTGAGGAAAAGAACACTTCGGCGGCAAAAGGTTCGAATCATCGGCCACTGCTGCTATTTGGTGGTGTGATCACCTTTGTCATCATTGCTCTAGCGCTTGGTTTAGGGTTGGGTTTAGGTTTAAAGCATCACACTCACAGCGAAGCCGCAGCGACGAATCCAACAAGTCCAGCACCCTCTCCAAGCCCAACCGCGCCGAGTGACGCTTCTGAAAACGTGCAGTCATGGAGAAGATCCACTTTGGAATATGATCTTAATATGAACTGGGATGTCAACGCATCCCCAACTGTCCGGCTTTTCAATTTCGCCATTAGTGAAATACGGGCCGCCCCGGATGGTAAGATCTTGTGTCTTGAATATCTTTTCCTTCGGTAACTAAGGAGTAAGGTGTACTTCGTCCTTTGCTCGTCATCAATGGGCAATTTCCTGGCCCTCTCATTAGAGTGAATCGGGGCGATCATGTGCTCGTCAATGTCACAAACCAATTGAGCAATGGAACAGCGCTGCACTGGCATGGCCTTTATCAGAATGGCACGAATTGGATGGACGGATCGGTAGGAATTACGCAGTGTCCTATTCCACCTGGCGCGAGCTTCCTTTACAACTTTACAATTGAGGGCCAATACGGCACATATTGGTATCATTCACATTATTCCTCGCAGTACACAGACGGTATTGTTGGCCCGCTAATCGTTCACGCTCCCGAGGAAGCCACTACTCAAGAAAGCTATGACTTTGACCAGATTGTCCTTCTCCAGGATTGGTATCACGATTTGAGCGCAGCTCTGATGCCGGGTTATCTCAACGGCTTGATTCAGGGAACGAATTAGTATGGAATCCCGAAAAAATTTCCTCCGAACACGCTGACATCGTCCAGTTTCAACTGTTCATTGTATACTGATGATAGCGGCTACACATGCCAGGATAATTCAACACGAGCAACTTTTGAAGTCACCGAAGGCAAACGTTATCGCCTCCGGCTCATCAATACTGGTGCCTTCACTGAGTTCGAATTTTCAATTGACAATCATACTCCGTCTGTAATTGAAGCTGACTCCACCCTGGTCCAACCGGTGACGGTTAATCGCCTGCCGATACATATTGCTCAGCGCTACTCCGTCATCATTCACACGAACCAAACATCAACGAATTACTGGATGCGAGCGCAAATGATCACGCACTGTTTTAGCGACGACAATCCAGTTCTAAACCCTGACGTTCAAGCTCTCATTACGTACACAAATACCACAGATGAACCCTCGGACTCGGCGGATTGGTCTACAGCATTAGACTTGGCTTGTGAAGATCTCTCCCCCTCGATGCTTACGCCAGCCCTCGTTGAGATTGCACCACCACCATATAAGGCCTTTAGAGTCGATATTTCGTTCCAAATCGGCGCCTATGCCCTCGATCGAGCATATATCAATTCGACAACCTGGGCAGCTGCGAAAGTCCCGACGTTGAACCAAGCTGTTGCGGGCTTGAGGGCAGACAACAGCACTTTCAATGCATCTGGACTGAGCTCAGCATTCGATAAGGCTAGCCAGTTCGTCATCAGCATTCCAGAATACCAAGTAATCGACCTACTAATTAATTCACTTGATGAGGGAGCACATCCTTTCCATCTACACGGACATCAATTTTGGATCATGGCTTCTGGGTTCGGTGACTTCGATTGGAATTCATATGCCACCTTGAATACAACCAATCCGATGAGAAGAGACACCCTAACAATTGATGCATATGGGTGGACACTGCTTCGATTCCGAGCTGATAATCCAGGGCTGTGGGCCCTACATTGCTACATTAGCTGGCATATGGAGTCGGGTTTGTTAATGCAATTCCAAAGCCGAAGCGATATCTTGAGTCAGTGGATCATCCCTAGTGACGTCCTGGATCTATGTAGTAGTTAAGACTTTTTCAAGATTATGCAAAGTTTATCATTTTCTTATTTTTAGGGAGCCACAACATGATTTACATATACAGACAGACTTGCTGATAAACAAACCCCATTTGCTAGTTTGTTTACTTGTTTGCTTTATAATCAAACAACCAATCAAGCCCAGAGGCCTAATTTTAGCAGTCAATCAAGCCCTATATCGTCCCATTTAATTAAGTTGGTTTGCTCGTTTGATATATAAGATATAGGCATTGTTTTTAGTTAAGGGGGGGTTCCTTAGTGGTTGAGTTTTGGGCAGTTCTATAATATACCACGATCGTAATATAATATACGCGCTAAAAATAAACATCCGAACGCGTCTTTCTGATTTAACCCTATAAAATCTCCTCTTTTACCCCCCAATTCCTATTGCTATACTGCCTATATTATATCTTCCCATCTTACTAAAGCTAGCCCCATTAATTAGCAGAGAATGCGCCTGCAATCACGCCTAGCGAAGTCTATAAAGGTTCTAATACCTTATTAGAATTAACCCCCCTCCAGGACAATAGTAATGGAGTTTCCTAACCTTAGTTAAATAGCCCTTAATATACTAAGTATGCCACCATTAAGCTGCAACTGCGAACGATCGTTTAGTAAGCTTAGTAATATGCTTAAGCCTTATTGCTTACAAATGCGGCCTAATATTATCGCAGCCTTATAGTATACGCGAAGCTAGAACCGTAACGGCTTTATTAAACGCAGAAAATAACTTTTCCTAATAAGGAAATTGTATACTCGTTTGGACTTAACCGGATATCGCGCCATTTAATTTGGTTTGCTGACTTTTAAATTAAACCACAAGTCCTACCCAAATTTTCAATTTTAGCTTCCAACTTTGGTGCTATTAAGAGGCGCAATTTCCTACTTTAGGAGCTGTTTTATATGCATATAATAATATACAGGGAGGATTGGCTATATAGCCGGATTGATATTGCTACCATCGCGGCAGGCGATCGATTTTTTGGGCATCTTTTACATAGGAAAACTTAGCATCACAACTATAGTCACGTAACCTTCTCTGGGAACCGCCAGGGCGACGATAAGGTTTAATCCACACTATAATAAGCTATCCTTATACGACATTTAGATGCCATTATAGTAACTAATATTAATAAATTTGCCGATTTAGATTAATAGAATTAGACCTTACTGTTGTTAATACTAGGGGTAATTAATTGTGTTCCCTCTATTAACTTTTAAGCTTAACACGAGCATTATAATACCAAACTCCTATCACCAAATTATAGCGTAGAGCTCCTAAATCCTCCTACTGTCGCGCAAAAATGTATATAAATCTATCCAAACGGTCAAATCTATCCAAACCGTTTGCTAGTTTAATCAACCAAACGAAACAAACAAGCCTAAAGTGTTCCGACTAATACCGGTACATACGATGTTCCGGAACATTTCTGCCTCATTCTAAAACGAGTCGTCCTTATTCCAGAATAAGTCGTGTATTGCTTTAATCGGCTCCATTCCAAATTACTTACCTCATTCCGGAAAAGATCTTTAAAGGTTAGGCTAATTACTAGGTAGTATAGTAGGTAGAGGCTCGCCAACGCCCACACGCATACTATAAGTCGTGAAGTTCTTTAAAATAGATGCATTTTATGCCTTTATTTGTCTTCATTTCTAGATTTAATTAGTAAATAGTTATCGCATAGGGTCTAGAATAACCTCAAATTACACTAACTATGCCTATATAACGTCGCTAAAAGATCCACTTAATAAGTATATATTTGGTAGTCGAATAATATTTTGCAATTAAGCATAAGGCATTTTACAGGGCTCTTGTAAGCTCCTTTATGGTGTTAATTTTACTTAAAAATTGTCTAATTAGGCTTAGCGCAGGGGCTATTACAAACTTTAAATTTTTTTTATTAATCCTTCCTTACCTACCGCCTCTACGCACGACTTAATTAGATCCTTAATAATATACGCATCTTTTCTATAAGTTCTAAATATATATTTTAACTCTACTATTAGCTTAAATTTAACACCAGCGATAGTAATGTCGTCCTCTACATTTACCTCCGCGCCTACCTCCGCGCCCACACCCAATGCAGCTTCCTTACCTCCTATTAATACTCCTACCGCGAACAAAGACTATAACGCTAGCCAAGCAGTTGTTTCCTTCTTAGTTATAATAAAGCCTACCTTTACTAAGTATCTAAAAGAAACCCAGAACGCCTTAATAAAGCGCGTTATATAAAAAAAATAGAATAATATTATTTCCTAGCTTACTAATCTAGGTTATAAAGCTCTTTTATAGGCCGAACGTAACGCTAAATTAAAGGCTAAGAGCTGCTAGTTTATATAGGAATAAGGCAAAGAGTATATACGCGGCCTCTAAAGGCGGTTAATTTGCTTACCTAACCGTAGCTTAAAGGTTGTTCCTAAGCCAGAAATATATAATACCATCGTTTAGTGCTATAAGGAGCTTTACTACGTAGGGCAGAAGAAGATATATAGTATACTTACGGCCAATTAATACGGTATACGGCTAGTAGAAGTTATTTGGCTTCTAGAACACTGCCAGGTATATATTAAATAAGTTTAACTTTTTATAAAATTGTTAGTCGTACTAATTATCACGAAACCCTACCGCAGGGGCCTCTATAGAAGAGCCCTATGCTCTCGCGTATACCTTACGTACAGCTTATATCAGCTACGCGTAGGTATATTACCTCCTTACGCCCTTAACCCTTACGATTAATCGCGTAACGTTTTATAGACTCCTTAAATACATACGCTTTATAGCCACTACCCCCGTCCCATAATATTACGTTACGCCTTTTTTACTACTAACGCTTAGCCTATAACTAATTCTATGTCTCTATAATACTATAGGCGCTGCTAAAAGTAGCGTATCTATAAATTACCTTACTTTATACTTTTAAGGAACCTATAATAGTAAGATAATATCCCTTACTAGCTACTATATTAAACCTAAAAAATAATCTAATACCTATACTTAACCTATAACGCCAATTAATCCTAGAAGAATTTAATTTATTAGCCCTAGCCTTAACCCCTAAGGAGACGGATACTAATAATATCTTATTTTTTATTAATTATATAACTACAGATAAGTAAATAGAAGGGCTACTACCTATTAAAATTAAAATATAAGACGCCGAGACGTTTGTAAAAATGGTAGCATAAGACCCTAATAAATACTACCGCCTTCTATAGAACTATTACCTAAAGCTTATATAAGCTGAGATGCGTACTATTTAAGATTATAATATTATTTAAGACCTATAAGCTTATAAAGCGCTTACTAATAACATACGTTAAGAAACTAAAGATAACCTCTATATGTCTAAACGCGATATCTAATAGTTAAAGAAGGCTAAGATTATACTAATTGCTACGGTCACTAAAAGAGAAGGCATAATTAAATACCTATAATCTTAGCTTAACGAGCATATTTATAACAACGCTAGATACCTCTTTACTATATATAACGCCACTTAAGTCTTTACGCCCCTAGTAACTTTACCTACTTAACACTTAACGGAGGGCTAGCGCTAAGTAGCTTTACCTAATAGGAACCTCTACTAAAGCAGTAATAACAAAAGCTATAATAATTGGACCTAAACTACTACTGTAGGGTCTAATATATGCTACCCTAATCCCCTAGTCTTTTAGGGAAACTATAAGGAATATAGCTACTAGAAGATATAATTCTGCAAGAAACTAACTTAGAGCGCCTACCTTTTTCCTATAGAAGATACTAAGATTGGCTATATTATTGGGCGAATAAAGGGTATACTATTTAATAGACTCTTCACCTAATAGGAGACTAATAGCCCCTAAAAGTAGTAGTCCTACTAAAAAGTCCTTAATAATCTTAACCTAATATACCGCGATTATAACCTACTAGCTACTAACCGAGCTAAACTATATACCTAAAGATAAGCCCTACTAAATTATTTAATAAATTTTATATTAAATTCTAGGAATATACCGGAGCCCTTACCTAAGACGATACTAAAGACTAAAAGGACCTCCTTAAAAAAGTTATTTATTGCCTTAGTTACGTAGCCGCTAGCTATAACTATAATAATATTTATAAGATAGTAGCAGCTCTATAAAAGATTAAATAACAACTAAATTAAATTGCTATTACTAACTTTTACCTAAAGACCTCTTTATAGAAGCCCCCTAGGCCTACTAAACCTATATATACTAAGCTACCAACGCCTACTACCTTAAGTACTACTGGAACTAATATTAATTTCTCTATACTAACCTTCCTATAAAAACTCTTAGATAGAAAGCGCGAGCTACTCTAAAAACTAGGACGCTGCTATAAATGCTGTTAAGAAGGCTATTATTGCGATAACCTAAACTGCCTAATAGCTAGATTTAGTAGCTGCCGCCTAATACCTAACCTAATACCCTAAATACTAAATATATTGCTATATACCACTACCGTATAAAATAAAGACATAGTAATAGCGGTAGAGTTAGATACGGAAATAGAAAATACTAAGTCCTAGCCCTAAGTCGTAGGTTAGGACGCCCTAATAACAGAGGGATTTATATATCGGCTTACTTAATAGATAACTCTATAAAGATAAATAAACGGAAATAGATAGTTTTACCTATAATAGGAACTACTGCTAAAAAATAATATAAAAGCCGTTCTATAATTAATTACGGAGCTACTAATAAATTTATAAATATCTAATTTGTGTATACTTATAACTTACCTACCTTACCCCTTACTAAAGCCCGTACCCTATAACTTGCTAATAGTAATTATACCGTATAAAAAATTACCTATATAGTATAACTCTACCTAGATATAAATAAGCACTAGGAAGAACTTTAGGCCTATATAATACTACTTACTAACTACTCTATTATCCTTAAAATAAACTAGCTTAAATAATATAACCCTACTATTAACTAGAAAAAGAAAGAAGTAACCTTTAACTCTAAATACTGTAGAGAGACTTGCCTAGGGCATAGCCTAGCCGCCTCTATTTACTCCCTAGGATATTAACCTAAGGAACCCCTTATTACCCTACTTACGACTAACTACTACTATATAAGTGCCCTAGCCTTCTACCATATAGTACGTAAAAAAGGCTAAACCGTTACTATAGCTTCCTAATTATAACTATATAAGCTTAATAAAGAATAGGACTACGTCCTTTATAGTAATAGGATAGATATAGTTAACCTTTTAAAAGACGACGCCTCTATAAAACTCTACGGACTTTTACCTTTAGACTTTAAGAAGTTTATAAAGTTTAAAAAAGGACTTACTAACAAAGAACTCCATAAGCTCCTCCTTAAGAGGTACTATAACTTTACCAATATATGCTTATAAAAGAGTGTAGATATACTTCCCCTATATTAACCTAATAACTATACCATTAATATTAAATAAGGAAAAATGCTACTTTATAAGAGACCCTACCTAATATTAAAAGACGAGCTTCTAGTTGTAAAAAAGTATATTAATAAGTACTTTAATAAAGGATTTATTTGTCCTAGTATGTTACTAGTAGCTACCTCTATCCTTCTTACTAAAAAGCTAAGAGGAGGTATTTAATTCTACGTTAACTATAGAAGACTTAACGCTATTACGATTAAAAATTAATACCCAGTACCGCTTATACGTAAGACCCTTAAGCGGCTTAGTTAAGCCAAAATCTGTATTAAGCTTAATATTATCGCCGCCTTTAACTATTTTTAAATACGGGAAGGTAATAAATAGAAAACTGTATTCGTATTACGCTTCGGCTAATTTAAATATACTATTATACCCTTTAGCGTATATAACGGCCCAGGCACCTTTTAAAGCTATATTAATAACGCCTTATAGGACTATTTTAATGACTTCTGCTCTACGTACCTAGACAATATACTTATTTATAGCAATAACCCCTCTAAGTATACTAAACGCATTTAAAAGGTCCTATAGCGCCTTAGGGACGTAGGACTTTATATTAATTTAAAGAAATGCGAATTTTTAGTTATAGAAGTAAAATACCTTAAACTAATTATTACTACTAAGGGTGTCTGTATGGACCCTAAGAAGGTATATATAATTACTAAATAGTAAGCCCCTAACTGCATTAAGGACGTATAAGCCTTTCTTAGTTTTGCTAACTTCTATTAGAAATTTATATATAACTTCTTAAGCGTAGTAGCACTACTTATAGCAATAATATAAATAAAGGGCCTTTTTATAAAAGGAAGAAAAACGTACCTACGCTTTACCTAGACGCCTAAATACGAGAAGGCGTTCTAAGACCTTAAAAATGCCTTTACTAAAGCACCTATCCTAGCTTACTTTACACTAAGACAATAACTCTACCTTAAAACCGACTTTTTAGACTACGTTAACGCAGACGTCCTCTCCTAAATAGGTAATAACGGTCTTCTTTACCTAGTCGCATTTTACTCGTCTAAGCTTATACTATAAGAGTATAACTATAAGATCTATAATAAAGAACTCCTTATAATTATATAAGCGTTTAAAGAATTTTAACTAAAACTCTCCTTAGTAGAACTTAATA
>Ga0307515_10007287_pt1 | contig 21894 bp, 12 predicted proteins | sample 17_EM_MG_FD_194513 | JGI IMG/M metagenome (GOLD analysis project Ga0307515, IMG submission 194513) | Populus trichocarpa ectomycorrhiza microbial communities from riparian zone in the Pacific Northwest, United States - 17_EM | ecosystem: Host-associated > Plants > Roots > Unclassified | place...
CCCCCCCCCCCCCCCCCCCCCCCCCCCCCCCCCCCCCCCCCCCCCCCCCCCCCCCCCCCCCCCCCCCCCCCCCCCCCCCCCCCCCCCCCCCCCCCCCCCCCCCGCGCTCCTCTATAGACGCATGTCTATTAGCATAGACTAAAACTACTCCATTGCCCCTTCAAAAAAGAATAAGCATGATTGGCTACTTCTAGAAGACAAAATATGATACCGGACTCCTTTTAACGAGTGAAAATATAGAGAAAAAAGGGAGCAAAACAATGGACAACAAAAATAAGTAATGCAACTTGTAACCAAGATTCCTAAATTAAACAATTCAATCAAGCAACAGATATCTACCCTGTAACAGATATAAGTGCAAGAGAGCGGCTAAGAGAACAAAAGGGAGATTGATTCGAATTACATTGCAAAATTTGATGCAGACACTTAAACAAATCTTATGGCTATAACTATAAAACATCCAGCCTATTGACAGAGAGCTGAAGCAGTAAGTGTGTAAACTATAAGATATTATAATTCTTCTACTCATGCTTGGTTTTAATTCATAATCCAATCACTCATTTCAAGTTTGACCCATCAGTGAACAAGTTGCAAACACCCAGCTTTTAATTTCTCTTAGACATAAGAGAATTTTCAAAAGTGAAAAAACCCTCGTCTATTTCATTACTTTCCAGCAAGTGTATTCACACACATCTATTCGTTTTGCATAATTATTAATCAAAATCACGATTAAATAATTAATATCAAAATAGAAATCTGTAAACAACATCCCGATTGCGAAAATTGTAAAATTGGATTTCTTTTCTTTTCTTTTTTGCAAGTGCAAGATTGAATTAAAAGAAGCAGATAAAGCGAGATTTCTTCCAGTGACATGTAAAGTTACAGTATAGAAACTTGAACAGTAAGAACAAATCGCGTGAAATTAAAAAATAGATAGATAGATCGAGACCTAAATAAAATGACAGGGTGACTAATAAAGAGAAGAGTTCGATCCAAGATAGATCGAGAGGGAGGGAGGGATGGATGGAGAGACTAGGGTTTGCTGACCTTAATTGAACTGCGCTGAGAAGATTATTACGGAGGTTCAAGAGAAATGAGAGGCGATAACCTGCGTGACGTTTACCTTTCGTGTCTTTCTCTGACGCTGACGGCGCTTGTTTGTGAGGCTATTTGTATCCGGAACCGGGGCTAGGAATAACGTTAATTGGAGGACCGCATGGGCCCATTTGGGATGTATAACTGGGCCATTGCTGGGCTTCTGGATTTAAAATGATTCGAGATAGGGAATGGACGATAAACATTTGGTTCAAATGCATTTTTAGAGTGTTGATTGTGTGAGAGTATAATTATTGTTGTTTTTTAAAATGTTTTTTATTTGAAAAAATATTAAATTAATATATTTTTATTTTTAAAAAATTATTTTGGACATCATTACATCAAAATGATCTGAAAAAACCAAAAAAATATTAATTTGAAGTAAAGAAAAAAATAAAAAAATTTCAATTTTTTTTAAAAGCGCTTTTGAAACACAAAAATAAATATACCGTTTTGTTTACATGGTGTTATATGTTTTTTTTTTTAATTATTTTATTATATTAATATTAAAAATATCTTTTAATAAATAAAAATATAATTTTTAAACAAAATACTATACCAATATCTTGTAACAGAGAATGTTACCGGTCCTGCAATAAATCATCGATTCTTCCATTTGTAGTCTCTGCTAAAGCACCAGCCGCTATGGAAGCTTTGGAATTGTTATCTTGTTAGATAAATGGTGTGTACATGAGTGTGGTTATGGTTGTTTTTTAAAATATTTTTTATTTAAAAAAATATATTAATAATGTTTTTTTATTTTTTAAAAATTATTTTTGAGATTAATACATCAAAATAATTTAAAAACATCAAAAATATATTAATTTTAAAAAAAATCAAATTTTTTCAAAAATGTTTTTCAAACACGTTGTCAAACACCCTCAAGTGCTGGTATATGGTAAAATTAGTGTTCTAAATTATTTCCCTTTTGTATACTAAAACCAGATCCATGTTTAATTAGATTTTAAGTAAATCATTCGTGCTGAATGGACTATTATTCTCATAAGTAAATCATTAGATTTTAAGTAAATCATTCCCTTAAGTAAATTGTCATGAGTATCCTATAATTTAATCATTTTTTTTTATTTCTTAGAAAATTGTAGTTTATATCCTAGATTAATTTAATTTTAAAATTTAAATAAAAAATAAATATTTCTTTTAGTAATAAAGATATTCTCACACCAATTTTCATATAATTTTCACCCAACAAAACTATTTCATCTTCTTGCTATTCATCATTGAAAATATATATTTATAAAAAAAATATTATATTTCAATAACTCTTAGCAAAGAAACACACATTTATAAATCCATTATGATAGACTAATGATATACTTTCTCTAAATATTATTTATTCTTTGTTAATAATAATAATAAAATTCATTACTGGTTCAGTCTACTCCACCCAATAAAGTCCAAAAATAGCTCCCATCACTCACTCCCTATATGTACCTTTGTTGTATTGACAGCACAACAATGCCAATCAATAAATTGTCTTTTATTTCCATGGCTTTACTTCTCTCTCTTTTTTCCTCTACGGCAAACCGGGAACATCCCACATAAAGAATAATACGATGAAGGCAATTTTCTTGAGACAAAAAACCAAAGTTTTTGTTGGGAAAAAAAACAGTAAAGTCATGGTTTTTGAGAGAAAATTAAATTAAATATTTCTGTAATAGTATTTTTATTTGAAATCAATCTATTTTTATCTATTTTTTTAAGATTTAAATTTTATTTGGAATTCAAATTAATACTCTAAAAAGAATTTCAAATACAAGAATTGATTTAACTATGAAAACTAAATTTAATCTCAAGAGTTCAAAATAACTGATAAAATTCAGAATATATATTTCATGTAATTTTCAAAACAATAAAAGCAAAATATAAAATAATATAAACTAACTATGAGATATTTGGTGTGATTTTTCCATTAAAATATTTTATTTTGAAGCACGTGGATACCTCTAGAATTGCTAATGCTGAAATGATAAAGGGTGTCGGTAGGTGGTGTTCATGGATGATGGAGATAAGGTGGGGATCATCACCGAAGAAGATAACGAACAATTAATTTGTATAAAGATTGAACTATTACTTGTTTTAATTTACACTTCAACACACACTTTTTTATTTTAATATTTAAATTATCTGATGTTTGAAATAGCACCTCTTTATTAGGATTCTATCACTATTATTTACGAGAGCTCCACAAAATGAAAAATTTTGCTGCCATAAGTTTATTAATACATAGGTTTGATATTGTGTTAATTTTGTGGTTTGAACAGGTATATATATATATATATAAATTATAATTTTTTTTATAATCAATATTTCAATAAATATATTTAAGTAAGACCCACATGAATTGTTGATTAATCAAACACCTTTTAAAATATGATTAGGATAAAATATAGTTTCAACTACATTGTGAAATAATATATACATGTTGAATCCAACCATCACTAGATTTTGAGACTTAAGAATTTTAAATTTCATCTTAGATTTTCTATTTCATAATGTTGTTTGTGAGGTCAAAAGAATTGTCTGGTTGGTATTTTGGAGTAAATTGATGACCGGAATAGTAAAATCAGAGAGAAGAACGGTGGTGGAAAGTGTCGTAACCTGAAGACTCTATAGTTTATAGACTATGATCAAGAGAGAAGAAAAAACTATAAAAGACAAATCAAAACAGCCAATAATTTAGAGGTTCTCTGTACATTTTAGCCGAGGATTTTGCAAAGTGTTCTGGTTGAATCATATAAGTGATATATTGCTTTAGGGTTATGGATCATTGAAAAAACTCTCCCGTAATGAATGAGCTACAGAAGGGAAACAGGAACATTCGGTCTCTGATTTGATGCTGGGAAGGTCCGCAGGAGATTCTGGGTGTAACATTTGGGGGATAAAACACTAATTACATATTAAATGAGAAACAACATAATTTTTTTAATATAGTTTTCACTTGGAATTTCTATCAAAATTTCAGTATAGTCTCTTTTATACCGGAAGGTCCTTAATTATCGGTATATAACCTATTTATATTTCTAATATCTCACATCTTATATCTCAATCACAACCATAATATTTATAACATATTGAATAATAAATATCATTATAGAAGAATAAATAAGATAAACACGCGTATATGGAACATGATCATATGAACTTTAAAGTTAAATTCATTTATTCCAGTTTAAGTTATATAAATGTTTGAATATTATAAAATATAAGGATATGCTTCCTAGAACTATATAACAAAAAGTGAACAAAAACTATGAACCACTCCTGTCATGCATGCGATGGTTCTAAAACAAAATTCATATTATTGAAATGTGAATATCACAATAAGTATAGTAACATAAATATTCAATAATTTTAAAAGATAAACATGTATTCATATTCTATTCACATAATCCTAAACACACATATATCCTTGCGATAACAATAAACTTGTAATCAAAATGATCTGCATAGTTTAAATCAATAATTTTCTTTTGCCAGACATCTTCCATGTGTTTTCTTGCACTAAACCTCTAAATTATCAACGGAGACACCATTGATGGTATCTTCACTATCATTACTGTCATTGTATATGATATCACTATCATCATAATTATCATTATAAATTGATAGAGAATATTAATCCATGTTTATCTCATCACGTGTAGGATCACCAAAATCTCCATAATACCCATCTTGATAAAAAAGATGTTTGTTATGTTCGTACCTCAAAATAGATTCTCAAAAACGGTTATGAATTTGTGATCACTTTTTTCATGCTTCTCCAATTTTCTCTTTTTCATTTCTATCAATTGACGAGATAATATTTTAACTTGCCTCCATGACATCATTTCTAATCTATGAGTCAATTATGCAATTTATTTTTGTATGTCTTATATCACAAATTCTTGCACGTCTCTTTACCGTTAAAGAAACACTCTGCAATCACTAAAAATCATTGATTTTTGATACCATATGACACAAAGCTCTGATATCAATCAATGTAGATGAAGAGAGTGTTTGAGAGTGTGGTTGCGGTTGTTTTTTAAATGCTTTTCACTCGGAAATGTATCAAAATAATATATTTTTTTTATTTTTTAAAATCATTTTTGATATCAACACATCAAAATAATCTAAAAACACTAAAAAAATATTAATTTTATACAAAAAAATAATTGTTTTTTGAAAATTGAGGGAACGTTGTTTGCACCGCGTTTCCAAACGGTGCTAAAAACAATATAAGAAAGATAACAAGCATAATAATACAATTTTTTCCAAAAAAACAAATCATACGAAAACATTAATTTATAATTTTATTATTGAATATTTATTTTCAAGTATCTTTTCTATCTAAGAACTTTACAGCTCTTTAAACAAACAAGAAAACAAACTTAAAAACATGAAAATAAAAGAAAAATAATAAAAATTCTAAACAATTAGAAAAAAATAAAATAATTATATATAATATCTAATTTTCTAAACTAAATAAAATATAAAGAAAAAAATAAAGAAAAAAATAACTTTCTTTAGAAACCTTGGTAAGATTAAAAAATAAATTAGTAAAACTACACGGGTAGCATTAAAAAATATTAAAATATGAAATAGAAGTGTATCATCTATCAATGTATGTATAAGGCCAAGACTACACTTTTTCTATGAGTTTCGGGGTGCTCCGATTATTATTATTATTATTTTGCTAGACTTCCAATGATTAATTAATTTATCATGTTAATCAAATACATTATGAAATAAAATCCGGATGGCAATGACAAAATCAATAATCAAGCCATTTCCATAAAAACCAGCATCACAAAGTAAAGTAAATCATCGAAATCAATTTTTTACTGTAATTAAATTTAATTATAATTAATAAATAAATAAATTGAATTTAAAAACTGAAAAAAATTCAATTCAATTCATTTTATTTTTTATATTACTATCATTATCATCATTTTATTTTTTTAAGATTGTTTTTTAAAAATAGATAAGTATTTTTTTAAATAAATTTATTTTAAATTATAAATAAAAAAATTAAACTCTAATTTATTTTTATAATTTTTTAAGATAAAATTCATTTATTTTAAAATTCAATTCTTAACCATCAACATATCTTATTTTATTAAAACATTTTACTTGAATCCAATTAGAAAAAGTCACATCCATGCTGTTAACCAGCTTATGACTCCATATCTCAATACAAAAATCCAACCACCAGGCTGTTCCAATCTCATCTCTACCCTTTGCCCATCTCTAACTTCTATTGCCCCACTCACGATAAAATCAGAAGCCCAGGGAGACCACTCTGCTCCATCTCTACAACAATGGCCTTTTCACTCTGCTCTACAAAGACCCTCCTCTTTCTCTTGCTCATCTCAGCCATTCCTATTGCCTTTATTATCTCCATGGAGCTCGCCAAGCCGCCAACCCACGTGTACCACTACCACAGCTCAGGATTCTTCCGCGAGAGCGCCAAGTGGGATGATCTAAACCGTCGATTCCTCGTCTCCTTCATGGAAGGTGGCATCGGCGAGATCGCCGTCCCCGAAGATCATGGATCGTCATTGGAAGAGGCTGTTTTAAAGGAAGTAACGGTGGTTAAAGACCCTGACTTGACCGGGAACTCTTCTCTTGGTATCGTGGTTGACCGGCCGAGGAATCGCCTTCTGGTGGCGATTAGTGATGTATTAGGGAACAACTACAATGCCCTCGCTGCTTATGATTTGTCCACGTGGGATCGTTTGTTTCTTACCAAACTTGGTGGCTCAGGCACGTTATTATCCTTATTCTTCTGCTCTTTTGGTTCCTTTCCTTTTGTTTTTTTTGGCTAATCACTGTTCCTGTCCGAGTTGAATTCGATACAATTTTTTATTAATGCCATAGACGACACGCAGTCCAGTTTCTCGAGGGATGTTAGGGCAATTTCGTAATTAAAGAGAAAATATAATAAGGTTGCTTCTTTCAAGAAGGCTCAGGCGTGCTTGGTTAAGGTGTTTTTTTTATAAAAATCAAAATTATTATTTTATGAAATTATTTTTTTAATGTTTTAGATTGTTTTAACCGGTGTAAATTTTTTTTTAAAAAAAATGTTATTTTAATATATTTAAAATAAAAATATTGTAAAAAGCAATGATACCTGACTTCAATTTAGAAGGAAAAACGGATGATATTATATAAAATAAGACATTTATTACCCCATCTTTGACGAAACTTGTCGAATTATATTGATTAAGGAGAGTCACTGAAAGGAAGTCTTGGTCATGCATGGAATATTTGTTCATGGTAGGTTTGTTTCTAGAAGCAGAGAAAAAGGACTCTAGCAAGTTGCGACTCTGAATTGAGGGTAGTTTTTCATGACTCTACCTGCTAATAAATTATGGTGGTTGAACCACGACGCGACACATTCTCCGAAGACAATTTTACCCCTCTGGCAAGACACAACAAATTCCACCAGGGTGGTTGGCCCTCCCAGTGATTGTACCATGCGGCTGGGTGTCCATTATTCAATTAAAAATATTAAATGATCTGGGGGACAAGGTAGGTAGTACTAGCTAGTGGCTGTGAGGGGCATGCCACCCCTAAAGTCTTAGAAAGATTCCAGCTTGTTCATTAGATTTTTTATTTTTTCTTGATGGTTAAGCATTTGGCGTTCCCAAAAATTTCATATTTCCTCTTCCATCTTTGATTCTTCTAGAGGGTTGTTTGTGAGTGAGTGTGGTTGAGATTATCTTAAAACTAAAAAAAAATTAAATATTTTTAAAAACATCATAATGCCAAACAAAACTTAAATTTACAGGGAGGTTTCTTTCATATCGAAACTAATCCGTCTAAATTCAACTCATTTTGAAATCATCCTACTAGTTTCTTTTTTTTTTTACACCCCCCTTATGAAATTCTAGTTCCTTCCTCATCTATAGTGAGTTAATAGAATGACGCACCTTATGACATTTGCCATCTAGGTTTCTTACTAATTGATAATAAAATGATGACCTGAAGCATGCTTTATGATTTTTAGTTGATTCTGCCTAATTCGTTGCATTCAATCTTGTAGACAATGAGAAATCCTTTGCCGATGACGTAGCAGTTGATGCAGAAGGTAATGCCTATGTTACTGATGCCAAATCCAATAAGATTTGGAAGGTTGGGGCGGATGGGAAGTTCGTATCCTTTATCAGAAATCCACACTTCGTTGCGAAAGAGTGGTACAAGAACCTGATTGGGCTAAATGGGATTGTTTACCACCCAGATGGGTTCTTGATTGTCATCCATACCTTTAGTGGCATGTTATATAAGATTGACATAGCCAAGGAAGATCATGAAGTCAAGTTAATTAAAGTAGCCGGAGGCTCACTTGCATTTGGAGATGGTCTAGAACTCTTGTCTCCAACTAAACTTGTAGTTGCCGGAAATCCTTCCGGGAGACTGGTGGAGAGCTCCGATAGGTGGGAGACGGCGTCTGTTGTGGCAAAGTTTAAGGGGCCTGCTCATAGGTTGGCAACAGCAGCAACTGTCAAGGATGGGAGGGTTTATCTTAACCACTTGCTTGGTATGGGATACCCTAAAAAGAAGCATGCTCTTGTCGAGGCTGTTTTTTCTATTTGAGAGGAGGGCAATTTGAGTAGTTGGTTATATGATCCGATTGAAGTTTCATGTAGCAAAACTGGCTCCTTGCTGGTTTTGGATCTGTAATATTGTATCGCTACAGACTACAGAACATTTCAGTTCACTAGTGAAGCATTCTGTTCTCCAAGCCTGGCCTCAACTTCCCCGGGAGAATCCTCGGGACAGATCAGGACTGTGTATTGAAAATATTCTTGTTTTCGTGTTATTTTAATTACTTGCTCACCAAGGAGGACTGGGTTTTCAAAGTGATATAACATTATGATTTGAATACATGGTGGCAGAGTTTACAATAGAATGGTTGGTGAGGTTGGTCCCTCGAATCAAACAGATCAGAATGCGACGACTTTGTTTACTACGTACATCAATCTATTGATTATTCCACGTCATTGTCCCATCCAGCTGTGCCTCCCATTCTTGCATTTTCTTGGTTACAGACGGTAAACTGTTAGAGGTTTTTTTTGTTTTGAAATACTAGAATAATAAAAATGCTTATAATTTGAAGAAAAATAAATAATTTTTTTTGTAAAATATTTTTAAAACATAAAAATAAAAATGCATTTTCTTAGTATTATTCAAGTTATTCTCCTGAGAGAACGACAAAGGAGAATTAAAAAAAGAAAAAAAAACATAGATACCTAACACGAGGATTACCTTTTCTTTTCTTTCTGAAAAGTTGTATGTTAGTTTATCTACCCCCACCACACACACCAAAAAAAAAGGGTTCGATATGCTCGATGATCGAGCCATTAAAGCACCTAAAACACTTTGAATTTATCAATTTTTTTTTCATGCTCGTTTAATTTCTAAACCTTTTGGATTAAAAAAAATAAAAGTGAGAACGAGCAAATTTACAGTTGATACTTAATAGCAAATCTCCACACAATTTACCATAATTTGGAGGAGATTTTTCCCCCCCCATCCCCTCGCTAGTGCAGGATGACATTTGCTAGTGCAGAGCGTGATAATAATTGTTTTTTATTTAAAAATATATTAAAATAATATTTTTTTTATTTTTTAAAATTATTTTTTACATCAGTAGATTAAAATGATCTGAAATATTAATTCAAAATAAAAATATAAAAAATTAATTATTTTTAAATATTTTTAAAATACAAAAATAAATAATAATGTCGTTCGGTTTGATTGTGCTGGAAATGTGAGATTGGATAAAGATTACATGAGGTGGGGATGGCAACCTCAAGACTGCAACATTCCAAGGTCCATCAATCACATCATACAATCTTTCTTTCCTTCTATTTTGAAAAACCAGGGACTTGACGACTTTAATTGAGAGTATAGTTGGTGGAAAGGACAAACGTGCAATGTTGAGAATTCTCTTCTTTTCGTGGGGGGTTGTTCAATTCCACAGATTCAAGGCGACAGAAATGCTGGATTTGATTAGAGGGAAGAGGCTAGTTTTTGTTGGCGATTCAATTAACAGGGATCGATGGGAATCGGTGCTGTGTATGTTAATGGGAGCTGTTAAAGATCCGAAGAAGGTTTACGAGACCCATGGAAGGAAAATCACCATGGAGAAAGGGAATTATAGCTTCAAGTTTGTGGTGAGATCTGATCTTGCAATACTAACAAGTTACTTTGTTGGATTTGTAGCTGTTTTCTGAGTTTGGTTTTGCAGGACTATAAATGTACTGTTGAATACCGATAAACTTAAATTTAACAGGTTTAAAAAATTATGAGAATTATCCTTTCTTGAATTCAGCAGGAAATAACCCTCTTTCTTTGGCAAGACCAATAAAATGAGTATCCTATAAAAACAAAAATAAAGATAATTATGCATTTTAGTTAGGAAAAGAAAATAAAAAATAAAAAAAATTGATCATTGACAGAAATACAATTATTATAAGTTTACATGCACCACATTTGATCACTGGGTGGTGTTACATGCACCATCTGCATGGCGAGAACACCTCATGATAATTTTAATTACACAAAATACCCATGTGAAAATATCAAAATATCCCTAAAGACAGTTTTTTTTTTTCTAATCTTTTCTAAGGTTAAAAACCTGAAATACCCTTGTCCAATAGCCTATTTTTTTTTTTTATCTTGGAGACGAGAAAATATTTTTACTGTTATGAATATTGTAAAACCCTTGGTCAACAGTTTTAAATTTTGTTGACTCTAGAGGTGAAAATGTATTTTTACTGTGTTAAAAAATTTAAAAAGACACGTATACCTCCAAATAATCTTTTAATGACCATCGAGTTAGAGAAAAAGATCAAAATACCCCTAGATGAAAGGCTTAAATTTAAGTCACTTAAGGATAAAAGAATAATTTCACTGTAGAAATCCACAATAATTTATGTGTAGAGCTACAGTAAAATCCCCACGTTAGCTTTTGTTAATATCTTTGCTTCTTTGTGTCTATACTGTGTCGTTTGTAACATCTGCTGACATTGAAACAGGATCAACTATTACCAGGAAGGTAACCAAGTTCATCCCCAGCTTGATGTGTCTATAGCTTTCAGAAGAGCTCCGATGACTTGGGCATCGTGGGTTGATAGACACATTAATCCGAGAAAGACTGAAAGTTTTCTTTCGAAGTTCGGCGCCTTCACATTTCAGGTTTGTTTAGTGCTGTCATGATCAATGCTTTAAACTCCACGTATGAAATTGTTGAGTGGTTTTTGATGCGTCAAACAGGGGCGGACAATGGAATTCGGGTGGGCATTGCAAGGAAGCTACTCAACCTCTTAATGAAACTTCAAGTATGGGCTACCGTGAAAAGAATTCCGTTGTAGAAGAGATTATCGAGCACATGAAAACTCCAGTAACTTTCTTAAATATAACCATTTTCTCTGGATTTTGGATAGATTGTCATCCATCCATATATGCTGGTAAGCGCTCGAGCATTCAAGATTGCAGGCACCGGTGTCTTCCTGGCGTTCCAGATACGTGGAATGAATTTTTGTATTTTCACCTGCTATCTAAACGAGGGGTTACATCTTAGCTTGTACATTCTTTTAGTTTTTTCTGCATCTTAAACTTGTAGGCGGGCATGTAGCGTCTCAGAAACACAGGGAAATTCTCGTTTTCTTTCTCTTGCGAAGGAGGCTGAGGTGTTTGGTTGAGATTCAATTTAATGGAAACTGAAAGAAATTCATCATTCTGGAATCACCAAGCCTCTCACACACACGCCTGTGCGCACCGCGCACAAATAATGCACATAGATGCTTCAAAGCTTAAGGTTAAAGTCAAAACAATTGCTAAACCATCTCAAAAGAAAGAAACAAAGAAAGCAGGAAAAGAATATTGTCTTCTTAACATGGCAATTATAAATGGAAAACAGCATATTTCATCCTATATTGTTGCCTTCTACAGGAAACTGAAAGATCAGTTTCAATCTCAATATCTATAATAATGTTTGACCTTTGCTAGCCTGTCTTATTGAAAAAGTCAAATTCACAGGAAGCACGCGCGTGCATATGTACAAGTAAATGCCAGGCATAGCTCAGTATATGCTTATGTTCATTATGACAAGTGACTGGTAAAATACACCCTACAATTACAGAAACATGCTCCATGACATCAAGCCATGCCAATAATCAATCAGTGAGATTGGTGTTTCTTTGCTCTACCTTGGGAAACTGTGGAATCATCTCTTTTGGAACCTTCAGGTTTTCGAGCCCATGCAGGTGTCTGGTCTGGCCCATAACGATAATCATAGAATAGCTCCTCGCTAGCTTCTATACGCTCGTTTGCAAAGATGCCTACTCGATGGTCTCCTACTACCAGCATTACCTAAATAATTCAACATATTAGCTTAGTCAATGTCGAGGAATGAAAAACTAACATGTCGAAACTTGAATACCTTTGCATAGCAATTAGGATTTGATGAATGGTTCGCAAATTTCAGCTTATCCCCCTTCCGGTAAGCATCAAGGACAAACTGATAAAAATAAAAATAGCAAGCCACATTAATTCACGAGGATGGCCACAAAAACAGATTCAGAAAATCACATTGAAAATAGATCCTGTAATATATATATATATTGACGCTGCAAATTGCATTGAACTTCCAAAACTCTAAACCAATTTAGTCCTCCATGTTAGATATCATCACTCCAATGCTCAGTTGTCAAAGAGCAGTCATTTTGAACATGAGGTGAATTTGATCTCAAAGGATGACATTATTATTATGTTCTTACACATGGAATTATCTATTTTGTAATAATTAACTATCACTTGCCTGATCATTCAAGTCAAAAAGGAATGATGAATTGGCACGGTCGTAAATCTTCCCACGCTTATCTGCTTCTCGATGAGAGATCAATTCACCAGTATATTCTCCAAGATAATCATTTTTGTTGACGGGTTTCTGAAATCACATCATCAAATTCATTGCACAGAACTAGCACACAGGTAATGAAGAACATGGAAACAGATGCAGGCAGTAATACCTTTAAAAAGGCTCCCCATCCAGCAACATCAGATTTTGCCAAGAGGATCTGAAGAATGAAACATAAAGAATGGGAAAACAGAAAATTTCTTTCAGAACATATCTATAATATTAGTACAAATAACAGTAAGTTTTTCGGAATGACTCACCCTCTGCTGCTGCCTTAGAAGAAGCCTCATGTTTCCACATTGGCCATCTCCTCGTTTCGGAGGCTCTCCTAATGAACCATCTCCACAGCTGCATAAAAACAAAACAAATTTGAAAAAATAAACAAAAAATAAAGGAAGTGGCAGTTAATGGGATGAAAAGTCAGCAATCATAGCCATCGATAGATGCCCAGGATTAATTAACTCAAATCAGAGATCAAATTGTAAAGGCTACCAGATCATGGATCAAATAGTTCAATTAATCAGATCCATGACACTGAATAAGAGTGCATACTAACTCAGGACAGAAAGGTTTCCATGACTGACATAATTAGTCAAACAACTAACGCTTTACTTTCTTTTTTTGATATGTAAAATCCCTCAACCGTCACTAGTACCAGATAGCTCCAAAACTGGAGACTTTGAAATAAAGACCTGGACTGATGCATTGTTCAAATGTTTGTTTGCTTGGCTCCAGTTCAGGATACAAAACACTACTTAAGCCCAAGAACTCAAAATTCTTACGACTTGATAAAATGAGATCAATTTCCGAGACCACTAATCTTCAGTTGTGAACCATCTTTTTCAGCGCTAATCTTTTAACCGATGACCTACCCAACCCCTGCCCAACCATCTAATCACTTGAGACAGCCTATGGGCCTAATATCCAGTCATCTTATGGTGACAGTCTTTGAAAGGCTTCAAATAGTTTCATACCAGCTGTTTAGACCACCATGTAAATGTTCCTATAGTTTGGAAGGCATGTACTGGTCAGGCCAAAAAAAAGGGCATCTCATCAAACTTTGTTCTGGAGGCAACATGGACTTCAATCTGCCACTCCTGATGGACACTAAGGTCTTATAGTATGGTGTGCGTGCAGCATAAACTATCATTCTAAAAAATTTTGAGGATACAGAGATTGCGTTAATGCCAAAAGGTGATGTGTAGGCATGAGAAACTTGACAATTTGATGACATAATTTTTAACAGAAGCACACTCATATAAGAACAGAAAAGCAATATAGGTATGGATATTCCCATATGAAACAATGCTTATCAAGTATGATCATATAAAATTCTTTACCTAACCCAACAATTCCTACAAATATCCGGGTCACATTCGCGTCCAGCAGCAAAACATGGGCATTGTCGACTTCTGCATTGGCTCTTTGCACAGTGGCATCCTCTGAAGCGATTTTTGCAACTTTTCGAGCACCTGAAGAATTTAAAGTAGACTGGTAATAAACGCTGTCCTAATTCAAATACTACTCATAAAGATGCTGTTTAGTACAAGTGCACAAGAAACTATTCTACATGATATACATGTTGCATGAACGTCTGTAGTAAGTAGTAACCTTATGGAAAGATACTTAAAACATACCCGCAATATTTCTCACAGCAAGTTCCATTATGCAGACAAGGGCACTGTTTTCCACACATTGACTGGCATCCACAAGGTGTATACTGCTTACAGGACTGATTTTTGCAATCAGCAATTCTTTTCCAAAATGATGGATGACCAGCAGACTTCCAAGAATATTTAAGTTTCCGTGCTCTTCCCCTCCTACGAAGTAAACGTGATCTTGTTGGCATATCTTGCTCCTACAGGAAACAAAAGGTAAGAAAGAGATGGGTTTATAATGCAGAACCAACTCGTATGGATGAAAGGTCAGAAACCTACAGGAAAAGAAAATGGATAGTGATAGACCCCTATGGAACTGGAAGGAAAGAAGACAGAGAGAGGAGAATGGAAAGTAGTAAAGTATGACAATATATTTAAAAGAAACTGCTAAATAATGTTGGAAGTTAATGTTACTATTCTGACAAATATATGAACATGATTCTCTACCACCCTTCTTTGTCAAGGGAAGCATATCTTTTCCTGAAAAATCGTTGGCAAGACTCCAAGAAAGACAGGAAACTAGAGATAGTTGAGACACTTGGTGTCCTTTAGAAAAGCAAACTTGAGAATACAGTAGTATAATCCTTCCTGAAATATCATAAATAATAATGCATACCGCATAATCTATATCAATCTTCCCACTGTCTTCTAGAAATGATCTTGGTGCAACAGATCTATGAGGCATCATAGCTCCACTTTCACGCATGTAACTGGACACCTCTATACAAGTCTTTAAGCCTGAAAGTAAGTTCCTTGCAATAAGACAACTGCAAAGCACAAATCATACTTTGAGTGCAACATGAAACATAAACACATAAAAGTTTTGTTCTGTACAAAAGAAAAGTGTAGTTATATTGAATTTTTCAATTCCAGTAAGTTAATTAGAAGAGGGATGAAAATTGCTGCTCTTTTGGAACTAACATAATCATATTATATAACACTTGGTTAATAACGTGAATTTATAGGGTACATCCAGATTCCTAATAACTGAACATGGATTGCTCTTTCCTATTAAACAATTTTCAGTCATTTGACACCTACCAATGAGAAAGGCATCTCAAGACACATATAATTGTTACCTGCCTGCATGCATGCATGAAATGTTATTTATATAGGCAACCCCATACCTGTTTTTCCCGAATATCTCCACTCCCTTTAGATAAAGTTCTTTTTCAATAGGCTTCCACTCAGACTTTTTTAAAACCCCTTCCACTTGTCTTTCTACTGAGGATGACCGTTTTGGTTCAGGCACTTCAAAGACATCCTTTGATCCATCCCCAATGTTCTCCTCAGTGCCAGAAGAAGCAATTTCAAAGGAAACATTGGTAGTCTTTTTTGTGGTCATCTGAAATTCAATTTGATCAGTTGCTTTTTTAGCAGTTGACCCGCAATCAGGACTTGATATATCTTCAGCAGCGACATCCAAATGCAATAATCTTTTCTGTTTCTTACTAAAATCCTGCGTATCTTCAGGAAACTTTGACGAGTCATCTGATGCTATATCTGTACATTGTGACACTTTGCGCTTTCGCATGTATTCTTGGTTATGTATCACCATAGCAGAAATATCCAAATTCAGAGCTCCAGAAGCAGGTTCCAAGTTACCAACAGCTTCTGAAATAACATTTATTTCTTTCTCTGAAATATGTCTTTCATCTATCATGAGGTCAACACTGCTTGGCTCTTCAGCATCTGAGGCTGCTGCAGTCTTTTTTTCCTCTGCTGAAGTTGCAGTTTCTGTCCTATGCAAGGGACTATTAACAGAACCTTCAGGCAAGTCTTTGAGAACTCTTAGCTGAAAGGCATTTATATTAATGTCAGACTCTAAATTTTCCAAGCAGAAAGCAAGAACTCCAGATGAAAACTATAACAGAATATGCAGCAGAAAAGATATATTAGAAGTCATTGGTAACCACATGATCAGCCAAGTCCCTGGGGAGTGAATGAATTTTCAATGACAGTAGTAAATAAGAGTGTGTGCATACAGACACAATAGCACAAATAATCTATAAAGAATAATAAGTACTTAAAACAGAATATGGTACAACTTTCCTGCAGGAGCAGCACAGACACAACAAACAAGTTAATTTGGAATAAAAGAGTAACTTTGAGTGGCTTGTTTACATGAGCAGTACAGACAGCACGATTAGTTACCAGCTCCATATATGTAAATAGCAGTCTCATATTTCAGTAATCATGAAAAAAGATTAAAAGAAAAGGCAAAGGAGAGCATAGAATCATATACCACAGAAAGTTGACCTCTCCTATTCCTATTCCCTCTTATCTGCAGTTATAATAATTTTTGGCACGTATAAGACTTCATCTGGCCTACTGTTTTTAATTTAAAGCTCCAATCAGTTAAACACAGATCTTGTTGACCAGAAAAGCATCACACTATTTTTGCAGAAAGTTTAAAACGTTGAAGAGAAATTTTTCACCCAAAAAGCTCAGATAAAAAAAAACACCTGAAGGCTACATTGATCACTGCAAGGTTTCCTGTCATCTTCATATTCAGACCAGCATGACTGCTTTTCACTCTGCCAAGCAAAGCCTCCTATTAGATATAAAAGAACCTAGTGTGTGTGTGTGTGTGTGTGTGTATATGTATGTATTACACACACACACACACACACAGCGCATATATAATGGAGGTTTCTACTCACAGGATTGATCAAAGTTTGGGAACAGCCATGGAGGCGGCAGTCAAATAGCTGTTCAATAGATGCAAGATGAAAAACATCAAGGTTGATGTAATTCAAGAATCATTTCAGTAAAATTCACCTCATGATTAAGGCCAGAAATGAGTACCAAGCAACGGCGACAGAATAGGTTATCAAAAGAATCTAAAGCAGCACTAAGGCTCTTTTCCAGAGATATGCCCCTCTCAGATACTGAATCAATAGAATCTTTGACATTTTGATCAATAGAATCTTTGACATTTTGGTCATTGCTATATTTTTCGGCGAGTATCCTACAACGCTCCTACAATATCAAACTCAGTAAGCCACAGGAAACCATTCTCAATAACCTCAAAGTAATAGAAGCAAGGAATGCTGGAAGCAGTTCAAAACACAAAGTTGTTGATATAAATTCTTTAATACTACCTGGATTTCTGAAGTGCCAACTCCAATAAACTGGCTAACAATATTCAGCACCTCCTCAGCTAGTCCAAGTTCCTGAAAGACCATCCTGCCAAATTCGACAGACACATTGTGAAGTACTTCGACTGGTGGTAAGTAATTGTTAATTGATTACAATTGGTGGTGTCATCAAGATCAGACAGATAGCATATTTTATGTATTTCTTCCTCTGGTTTAAGCACTAAAAGCAACAAGTTTGATGATATGAAGAACTACTATTACCACAGCCTAGAAGACTAAGAGCGACAATAAGAATCAAATGAACAAGAGTCTTATGGCTTTCAAACTGATCTTCCTTAATTTTAATTTGGAAGACTAAGAACGACAATAAGAATCAAATCTAAGAGTCTTACAGCTTTCAAACTGATCTGCCTTATTTTTTATTTGGGTCTTAATTTTTGTTCTTGACATATTCTCGTGTGAAAGTTAATTTGATTTTGTTCAACAGCATAGGTTGCTAGTTTAGTGAAAAAAATGGAAAGAGAGCAGCACAGTTCATTATTAAGAATGTAATCATGCTATCCTGAATTTTAAATGGCAGATATTGCATTCAAAATATATGTACCAAAATCAAATCAATCAGATTACCACAAAAAGCGATCTTCGCCCTCAGAAAATTCATGCTTCTCTTCCTCTGGTTCTATGTCTTCTTCGCTGTCACTACAAATCAGAGCTTCACTGCCATGTCGATCATAGTATATGCGTCTCCTGCCAACCACTGACTGGTCTTCAGCCATCCTCTGATTCCTGTGCTGCATAAATGCATACTTGAGATATAACAGAAAAAATAAAATCTGCATATGTACAACTAAATGAGAGAGCCAACATAAACATTAAATGCTTTGCATTATTTTCCCTAACACATTGCAGGTTAAATTTCTCCAAGTTAAAAAAAGAGAGGAATCGACACCAAACAAGAACACTCAACAGGTAAATTCAACTGACATATTGTTTGTTTGCTTATTTATTCATCACTGGGTAAAATATGTTAAAATTGAGCATGTACTATCTGACATACTTGTCCAAAAATATCCAGGTAGTATACGGAGGTATCTTCTCTACAAACGGAAGCTTGGTACTTGTTGAGACTGCTACTTCATGACCATTGATAAGATCTCTATCACCCGATCCTTGAGCGAATCCACCATACTTACAAAGAGGAGCTCCGATCCTCAAAGAAATCATTTTAGAAACTCCATTCTGCCCCACAAACGTTCTTGAAGTTGCTAATCTTAGCTCAGAAACATCAGCTACAAGTTTCCTTCTGTTTCTCTCAACTTTATCCTGTACAAAAATCAAACATGAATTGCTTTGCAGTATATGATTATCGACCTAGTCATACACTCTTGAATATGATAAAACTTCACCAACTTACCTTTATCGAAACAACCCTTTCCGCTTGAATTTGTTTTTTAAGCTGATTCATCTTGTATGTCAGGTTTCCAATACCGTTATTTGACGGTTCTCCATCTGATTTCTGCCCATACATATCAGCAATTTGTAAAAATAATAATCAAGAACGAAAAAAAGTAGTAATTGAATATATAATCAAGGAAGAAAAAATCAGAGCATAAAAGCAAGCAATTATATAATAGAATCACAACTGTAATTAATGGATTTTGTATATATCATTATCAGCAGCTGGACAGGGCAAACATTCAATAGATTAAAAAATATTAGGAGATTATCAGATGCTCCAAAAATAAAAACTGATAAGATTGATAGCTTCAACTAATTTTCATTATTTTTTCTATGTGAAAGTGTGGATCATCATAATTATGTTAATTCTGGTCAATCAATAAATGACCTTATCACACAAGGATCACGTAAAGGAAACCTGAAAACAGTCTTACAGATATCAGAGAAATGAATATAGTGAGGAAACTGACTCTGAATTTAGAGGCAGAGTCGCTTGATTTTGACACCATCGCTGCTCTGCAACTCTCCACCGAGAAAGTGAGTGGCAGAGAGAGTGGAAAAAGTAAAAAAAAAGGTCACATAAGAGATCGACACGTGTTATGTGGTATGACGTGGCTTAGTTTGTATTAATAATTGAAATCCCCAAGGGCTAAGTTCGTATGGTGAGGACTAGTAGTACCTTAACGTTTTGATTTTTTAGAACAAAACATTGGTACATGCAAACTTATTTTGCCCAAGTAAGTTTAAGATAACCTATTTTTTAATTTTAATTTAGTGTATTTAGGAGAATAAATCCAGTTTAATGTTTAATCCAAAATTTCAAACTGAAAAGGTTAGAATTAACTTAGGAAAGTTATAGTAGTTGTTTTTGAATTAAAAAAAACATTAAAATAATATATTTATTTATTTATTTTTAATATCAGTATATTAAAATGATTTAAAAATATCAAAATAATTAATTTTAAAAAATTAAATTTTAATAAAAATATAGATTAAAACTAACTCTTAAGTCTCAACCTGTACGTTAATCAGAAGACCTATCATTTGGAGTTAATTCCCTCCTATTCTGTTTTTCATTTAATAATAATAATTAAAAAAAAGCTAAATTGTATAAGAATCCTTTGAACTATTAATCAAAGCATCATGGATGAACTAAATATTTTATGTCAACAATTCTTGTAAATCAGTGAGAATTAGGTTTCCTTTCAAATCATTTTGTAAATTTTTTTTTCATTTTATTTGGAAAAAAATCAAAATTATATGTTAAGGTGTTTTTCTACTAGGTCATGTGATTTTCACACGCGAATTCCTTAACCGTTTGAAATTTTCATTAACATGGATTAAATTAGATCAAATAATTAATACAAGGACTATTAGTATAGATTTTATTTTTAGATTAACGTGGGTGTTTGAGTCAACTTGTGCGTGCCTCGATTAATTTCACGGGTCCTGAAATTAACAACCATTTAAGCCTCCAGTGGCCTTGAGGTTTGTGGAACTCGAACTGGTAACTTCCGGGGAGCAAACCTAAAGCATGACCAGTTGATTTACACCTTTCAAGATTAGCATAAATTTTTTAATCAAAGTTCAGCAGGTTTGTTCAATTTAGCTTATGATAAAAGATTTTTTTCTCCTCTATGTTTAGCTCCTACTTATTTATATTTTGACTCAAGAGAACAATTAAAAGCATTAAATTGGTGTTTTGGTTAGAGACATTTTGATTCCTTTGTTTATCGTAAATTTAGCTTTAGACTTAAAAGGAAAATAATTAAAATTATTAAATTGGTTTTGATTAGTGACATTTTAATTCCTTTAATTTTTTTTTAAAAAGATGATATAAAATTAGACTCATTAATAGGTTCAAGTTTAGCCAGTTTAGGTTAGATTGTCGTGATTTTATGATCTGAATTGCAGATTTAACATATTAATTCAGATTAATTCTGTTTTTTTTTATCTTTTTTTAATTGAATATTTTATTAATTGGGGATTTTTTTTAATTTTTTTCTGTGGTGTTATCTTGATCACATGACTCGGATCGCGGGTTTGGCAGGTAGATGCAGGTTTACTCGGTTCATTTTCTTGGGTACCTTTTTAATTGAATATATTTGTTTTTTAATTTCACCTCCAACAACTCAATCTTTTTTTATTTATTTATTTTACAATTTTATTCTTCAATATTAGATTATTTGAGAATTGGGCTTCATATTTTTTTTCAATTTGTATTCCATGGAGTTATCTCGGTCTCATGAATTTAGTTTTTTTTTTCTCAATTTCAACTTTTAATATTTGATTTATTGGAAATAAAGCTTCGTATTTTTATTTATTTTTTATTTATAAAGTTAATCTATTTACATGACTCAAGTCGCCGGTTTAACATGTTAGCTCAAGTTGATTTGAATTACTTTTTTAGATCTTTTTTTAATTGATTTTTTTATTTCATTCTTCAATATTGAGTTGGTTGAAGATTGGACTTCATATTTATTATTTATCTTTTGATCCGGATCACGGGCTTAACAGATTAACCTAGATTTATCCTAGTAGTTTTTTTATCATTAATTTAATATATATCTTTTTTGAATTTCATCAATTAATATTGAATTGATTAGAAATTGATATTTATAAATTATTTTAATTTATTTTTTATAGGGTTACCATG
>Ga0307515_10007288_pt1 | contig 21892 bp, 20 predicted proteins | sample 17_EM_MG_FD_194513 | JGI IMG/M metagenome (GOLD analysis project Ga0307515, IMG submission 194513) | Populus trichocarpa ectomycorrhiza microbial communities from riparian zone in the Pacific Northwest, United States - 17_EM | ecosystem: Host-associated > Plants > Roots > Unclassified | place...
TTTCGCAGCGTCATTGCGAGCCGCTTTTAGCATTTATTAATTACATTGAACTCCTGCGGCGAAGCAAACTGCTCTTACAATGGCAGCGGGCCATTGACCATGCAAGATGATTTATCATCCGCAACCCGCGGGATATACCACCTTCAGTTTGCTTCGCTGCCATAAATCCCTGTTGCTTATAAAATGCTGTTGGCAGCTCGCAACGACGATCGGCAAGCCTTCTCTTTCGCAGCGTCATTGCGAGCCGCTTTTAGCATTTATTAATTAAACTGAACTCCTGCGGCGAAGCAACCTGCTCTTACGATGGCAGCGGGCCATTGACCATGCAAGATAATTTGACGGTGACGTCAGACCGGTGATGCGTTCCATTAACGAAGCAAACGCATCATCTCATTCACCACATTCTTCCTCTTATTTTATCATAACAATCATAACAATTATAAAAATCCGCTTTTCATTTTATCGGTCAGACGGTGACGTCAGACCGGTGATGCGTTCCATTAACGAAGCAAACGCATCATCTCCTTCATCACATTTTTCCTCTTATTTTATCATAACAATCTTGAAAATCCGCGTTCTGTCAGACCGGCCTTAGCTCTTGCCGGAACCAAACTTCACATCCTGCAATCCGTATTGTTGTATGATTTCTGCTGGAACGCCTTCCCATTTGTTGGGCCGGTTGCCCACATACCCAAGGTCATCAATACCAATCTTGCTGGTAAAAAAACCGGTGGCAGTAAGATTGCGCATGCGATCAAAAAAAGCAACCCCTTGTTTCATGCCGGGTTTCGCCTTGGCAGGATAAGCAATTTCTTCAACCATGGCCAGTTGTTGTTCCCTGTTGCAATCCGCAAAAGGCAGGTTGTACAATTTCAGGCATTGCAGATCCAGCCAGCGCAGGCCACCACGCAGGGGTGTTTGATTATCTGGTTTGTCTTTTGCCATAAACTCTATAAATGCGGGTACGCCTGCATCTGATGCGCTGCCGGAGCGTTCATCTTTTGGAATGATGATATCTGCCAGTATAGTAATGGTGGCCATTTCATGTGCAGTAAAAAATGTTTCACTGTTTAGTTTTTTATCTCTTTCTGCTTCAACCGGTAAACGGTCTGCACTGGCAGCTTCAACTTCTTTGGCCTTTACGTCTTCCGGTGTTTTGGGTTTGCAGGCATCCAATAATAAACCTGCTGAAACGGTGCCAATACCTATTGCTTTGATGGATTCACGTCTGTTCATAAAAAGTATTTAATACAACTGATTAAATGTTCTGTTTGCTTCTCTGCTCCAGGATGTATTCTGCCGTACGCATGGATAATGCAAGAATGGTCCACGTGGCATTCTTGTCTGATTGCTGTACAGTGGGGGCGCCATCTACTACAAATAAATTTTTGCAGTCATGCGCCTGGCACCATTTATTCAATACTGATTTTTGTTTTTCATTGCCCATCCGGGTGGTACCCACTTCATGAATGATACGGCCGGGTGCGGCCAGTCCCCACATATCATCTGGTCCATGCGCTTGTGATGTTGGTATAGCACCCATGCTGTGTATAATGCTGCTAAAAGTTTCCTGCATGTGTTTTGCCTGGTTAATTTCATCGCTGGTCCATTTGTAATGAAACCGGAGCGCAGGTATTCCATATTTATCTACCAGGTTAGGATCTATCTCACAATAATTATCAATCCTTGCCATGCCTACACCACGGCCGGCCATGCCAAAGGTGGTTCCGTAGAAACGGCGGTAATCGTCTTTCAATGAAGCGCCAAAACCTCCGGCTTCTTTCATCTTACCATCTTTTCCGGGTAAAACGCCATTCAGCGTGGCTGTATTACCTCCAAATCCATAAGAAGGCATGCCCATGCCGCCACCAAATTCAATATGATATCCCCTTGGGAAATCCAGCTTTTTATTATCCGTGAGCCAGGGCGCGTAAATATTGATACTGCCCGATGCATCTTCATTGAATCGTTTGCGATCCATGAGTTGTGGCAGCATACCGGACTGCGATGAACCGGTAGAATCCTGCAGGTATTTGCCCACCACATTACTGCTGTTGGCCAGTCCATTGGGATGTGCAGCAGATTTTGAATTGAGCATAATACGTGCTGTTTCACACGAACTGGCGCCCAGTATCACCGTTTTAGCATGTACGCGGTATTCCTGCAGGGTTTCCCGGTCTACGTAAGAAACACCGGTAGCCAGGCCCTTGTTATCGGTCAGCACTTCGCGTACCATTGCATTCGAGATAAGTTCCATATTGCCCGTTTTCAAAGCGGGTATTACCAGGCAAGAGGATGCAGAGAAATCGGCATATACTTTACAAGCTCTTCCGCACTGGCCGCAATAGAAGCAGGCACCGCGATCATTATTGCCCGGTAATTTTTCGGTGAGTACCGAACCTCTGCCCGGTAATACTTTTACCCCGGCAGCGGCAGCGCCTTTCATAATAAAAAGTTCCGGTAGTCGTGGCTTGGGCGGTGTAAGAAAAATACCATCGGGTTCGTTTTCCAACCCTTCCGCAGTGCCGTACACGCCAATTAACCGGTCTACTTTATCATAAAAAGGTTTTACCTCGTCGTAGGTAACGGGCCAGCGCTCACTAACGCCATCGTCTGGTTGAAAATCTTTTGGTCCAAACCGGAGCGAAATCCTTCCCCAGTGGTTGGTGCGGCCGCCCGTCATGCGCGAACGGAACCAGTCAAACGAAGTATTGTCTTTCCTGCTGTAGGGTTCGCCGTCTATATCCCAACCGCCGAAGGCCGCATCAAAATCTCCATTGGCCCTTTCCTTTGTGGAAGCGCCCCTCCGGGGCGATTCGTATGCCCATTTGAGCTGCGAAGAATGTTTGGCAGGATCAAAATAGGGGCCTGCTTCCAGCATCAATACTTTAACGCCTGCTTTTGCCAGCACATAACCCGCCATGCCACCGCCGGCGCCGGAACCCACTATCACTGCATCATAAACTTTTGAAGATTCTTTGATCTGTATATCTCCCATAAAATGTTGATTATATTATACTAAATATAATAATCTTATTGGAATGGCCATCCAATTTTAATGGTTGTATATAATTCTTGCAATAAACCGGTATCCTGCCAGCTGCTAATGGTCTTTTCAACAAAATAAAATAAGACTTCTCAACAAAGCTGTGCGTCTTTTCTATGCGCAATTTTACAGGGCAAAATTTTATAACAATGATAAATGAAAACAATGAGAAGACGGTACTGGTAACCGGCGGCACCGGTTTTGTAGGAGTGCATTGCATTCTTCAATTATTACAAAAAGGGTACAAAGTAAAAACCACTGTCCGGAGTATACACCGCAAAGACGATGTTATAGCAATGCTCAAAAACGGCGGCATCAACGCATTCCATGATCTGGAATTTTTTGAAACCAACCTCACCAGCAACGCCAATTGGGACAAAGCTGTTGCAAACTGTAATTATGTATTGCATGTGGCCTCGCCCATTGGACTGCATGTTCCAAATAATGAAAATGAAATGATACGCCCCGCCGTGGAAGGAACCTTGCATGTGCTGAAAGCCGCCAGAGATGCAGGTGTGCAACGCGTGGTAATGACTTCTAATTTCGGTGCTGTTGGGTACAGTCATAAAGACAAGTCGATCGTTATTACCGAGGAATGCTGGACAGACCCCGACGAAAAAGGGCTTTCAGTATACAACAAATCAAAAGTACTGTCAGAAAAAGCTGCCTGGCATTTTATCAGCACAGAAGGAGGTGAGCTGCAACTTGCCGTGATAAACCCTATGGGTATTTTTGGACCCTCCCTGGGCCCGGAGCTATCAGCCGGTTTTGAATTGTTGAAAAAAGTATTGGACGGCTCAATGAAATGGATCCCCAATATTACAATGGGTATTACGGACGTGCGGGATGTAGCCGATTTGCATATCCGTGCCATGACCAGCCCCGCAGCCAATAGTCAACGGTTTCTTGCACTTGCAGGCGGAATTATGTCTTTACCGGAAATAGCCAGGTTATTAAAAGACAAATCTGGCACTTTGGGTAAAAATATTTCTACCAGAACAATGCCCGATTGGGTAGTGCGCATGGCTGCCTGGTTTAACCCTTTGGCAAAGAATATTGCACCCATGTTAAGCCGGTACAGGGAAGCAAGTAACGCCAAAGCACGAACGCTTTTAGGCTGGCAACCGCGGAACAATGAAGAAGCCATTTTGGCGAGCGCCGGCAGCATGGAACGCTTCGGTGTAATTAAAAAGGTTGCTGCGTTTTAATGGCCGGACAGATATCGTATTAGAAGAATAGTTAAGTAAGAATGAATTAATTTTGGATATGCTGATGAAAGCAGATAAAATAACGTCCTGCTATATAGGCCCGCAAATCTCGCCGGAGCAATTTATTGCAGAACATTTCTTTTTGTACCTGGTAAAAGGAACCATGAATGCCTACGACGGGCATAAGAACTATAGATTACAGGCAGGGGAGTGCTGCATGATAAGAAAAAACCGGCTGGCCCGTTACAATAAACTCACAGAGAATGGAGTCTTTGAAAAAGTAGTCGTTATTTTTGACAGTGAATTCTTGAAAAATTTCCTCGATACACATCCACTGGCTGTAACAGCGGCTGCCACAAATGACGCGTTTATACCGGTAAAGAAAAATACACTGATCACCAATTTCCTGCAATCACTGTCTGTCTATTACAATACGCAGGGAAAAATAAATAAAATATTTGCCGGTGTTAAGAGAACGGAACTATTGCTTATCCTGTTGCAGCAAAACCCTGACCTGGCAAATGTGCTGTTTGATTTTGGCAGTCCCGGAAAAATAGACCTGGAAGCATTTATGAACAGTAACTTTAAATTCAATGTAGCCATTCAGCGCTTCGCTTATCTCACCGGGCGGAGCCTTACCAGTTTCAAACGTGATTTTGAAAGAATATTTAATGATACCCCCGGCCGCTGGCTCGTTAATAAACGGCTGCAGGAAGCCTATTTCCTGATGGACAAACAAGACCGCAAAGCCTCTGATATTTATATTGAAGTGGGATTTGAAAACCTATCGCATTTTTCCTATGCATTTAAAAAAAAGTTTGGTGTTGCACCAGCACAGCTGGCAGGCAGGAACAGGAAAACAGCCAGGCTTGTACCGCAAAAAAAATAAGTAGTGTAGTATTAATGGCAGACGCTGAAGCGGTTCAAAAACAGCAACAAGTACGAAGTTGTTCGGATTTGATACAATAGCCATATCAAAACCGTACACCGGCACACATAGGGCGTAAACTAAATCATTGATTTTTAGCGGCGTGGAAAAATGGCGGCATATTGGCTGGTGTGTTTACATTCAACAATTTATATTATGCTCAAAATGTACTTCGCAACGGCTTGGCGCAGCCTGGTAAAAGATAAACTGTATTCGGGTATCAACGTTTTCGGATTGGCGGCGGGCATTGCCATTGCAGTACTCATCGGTTTATGGATGTACGATGAACTCTCTTTCAACAAAAGTTTTGACAATTATAACCGGATAGCCCAGGTAGTACAAAATGTAAACAACAACGGCGAAACACAAACCTGGCGTTCGGTTCCTTTCCCGTTGGCAGAGGAATTGCGCAAGAATTATGGCAGCGATTTTAAACGAATTGCGATGGGCGCTAACTGGGTGAAACATACCATTACACAAGGCGACAAAAAAATAAAGCTGACTGGCGGCTATTTTGAAAAAGATATGCCGGAAATTTTTTCGCTTAACATGTTACACGGAAAACGGGAAGCGCTCAGCGATCCTTCTTCTGTGCTGATAGCTGCATCCGCTGCCAAAGCATGTTTTGGAAATGATGATCCGGTTGGAAAGTTATTCGTGGTAGACAAACAGGAGCCTATGAAAATTGCCGGCGTCTACCAGGACTTTCCACGCAACAGTACCCTGTACGAACTGGAGTTTATCGCCTCCTGGGATTTTTGGTACCGCATCAACAATAATTTTAAAGACATGACGGATCCCTGGCGGCCCAATTTCACTACGTTGTTTGTGGAAGTAAATGAGCAGGCAGATTTTGCCGGTATTTCCGCCAGGATAAAAGACGCAAAACTGAAAAAAGTAAATGAACAATTGCAGAAAAAGAAGCCGGCACTTTTTCTTCAGCCTATTAGCGGGTGGCACCTCTACGGAGAATTTAAAGATGGTAAAAACACCGGTGGTGCAATAAAATATGTTACCATGTTCGGTCTTACCGGCATTTTCATTTTGCTGCTGGCATGCATCAATTTTATGAACCTGAGTACGGCGCGCAGCGAAAAACGCGCCCGCGAAGTGGGCATCCGCAAAACTATTGGGTCACGCCGCATCCAATTGATAGCCCAGTTTTTTGCCGGCTCCCTGCTGACCGTTGTGGTGGCATTCCTGTTTGCCGTGCTGTTTGCCTGGCTGATGCTGCCATTCTTTAATACAATAGCAGATAAAAATATGGAGATGCCATGGAACAAACCATGGTTCTGGGCAATGGGGGCGTTATTCATTGCACTCATTGCGCTGGTGGCCGGAAGTTATCCGGCATTCTATCTTTCATCCTTTAAACCAGTGAAGGTACTCAAGGGAAGTTTCAGGGCAGGACGATTGGCGGCTTTGCCCAGGAAAATACTGGTGGTGATTCAGTTCAGTGTTTCGGTATCGCTTATCATTGGGACTGTAATTGTCTATAAACAAATACAATTTGCAAAAGATCGGCCTGTTGGTTATTCGCGCGCCAACCTGGTGGCGCTTTACATTGACGGGTCTGCCATTCACGATCATTTTACCGCCGTTAAAAAAGACCTGCTGCAATCGGGCGCAGTTAGTGCGGTTGCAGAATCCGAAAGCCCTACTACATCTACATGGAACAGCACCAGCGGATTCAGCTGGCCGGGTAAAGACCCCAACCTGTCTACGGATTTTGCTGTGGTAAGCGCGTCTCACGATTATGGTCAAACGATTCAATGGAAAATTCTACAGGGGCGTGGGTTTTCAACCAACTTTCCCACCGATTCGTCGGCGGTTGTCCTCAATGAAGCTGCTGTACGGTTTATGAATCTGAAAACACCGGTGGGCACACAGGTTACGTGGTGGGGAAAACCATTGGCCGTTGTTGGTGTGATTGAAAATATGGTAATCAATTCACCATACGATGAACCGAGGCCAGTCATTTATACGCTGATGAATGACCCGGGCAACCTGGCCATTATGCGGTTAAACCCGGCTCTAGGGGCAAAGGCCGCATTGCAAAAAATGGAAACCATCTTTAAAAAGTACAACCCGGACCAGGCAGCCGCTTTTAATTTTGTAGATGAAGATTACAACAAAAAATTTGGAGATGAACAGCGTGTGGGCAAGCTTTCCGGCATCTTTACGCTGCTGGCGGTTTTTATTTCATGTCTTGGCCTGTTCGGACTGGTATCGTTTGTGGCGGAGCAGCGGAAAAAAGAGATCGGTGTCAGAAAAGTGCTGGGCGCTTCTGTCCTCAACGTTTGCAGCCTGTTGTCAAAAGATTTTATCGTGCTGGTGATGATCGCCTTTATTATATCCGTGCCGGTATCCTGGTATTTTATGGATAACTGGTTACGCAATTACAGTTACCGCACCAACCTTCCCTGGTGGATATTTATACTGGCAGGTGTGGGCGCACTGCTGATAACGCTGGTTACAGTCAGCTTCCAGGCAATACGAGCTGCATTGGCCGACCCGGTTAAAAGTTTGCGCACAGAGTAATACTGCTCTTAAAATGTTTCCATAATTATTTTTTTACTGGCTGCTATGCCGGCAGTGGTTCCTGTTGCCACAGCATTTGCAACGGTGCGTATGCGGCTTGCATTGTCGCCCGACGCATAAATGCCCGCTGCACTGGTTTCCTGGAAGGTATCCACTGCAATGTATCCATCATCCGTTAATGCACATCCCAACGATTGCGGAATGGTGGAGTGCTGTTCAAAAGGGGTGGGTGCATACAATACTTGCAGCGGGGCAGTTGTACTGTCCTTAAAAACAATATGCTGAAGTTGTCCGTTCAGCTGTTCCAGCCTTACGATGGGTGTATCTGCAATTTTAATGTGACGGCTTTCCAGTTTGGTGATCTGTTCGCCCGTTAATGTTGTTTGCCCGTTTGTAAACAGGGTCAAATCGTTTGTCCAGTTAGAAATAAGCCGCGCAATGTCAAAGCCTGCATCGCCGTTAGAAAGAATGCCGGTCTTTTGATTGACTGCTTCGTAGCCATGACAATAAGGACAGTGAAGAACGGATATGCCCCAGCATGCAGCAAAGCCGTCAATGGGCGGAAGCATATCTTTGATGCCTGTTGCAAAAATTAATTTTTTTGCGCTGAATGTTTCACCCGATGATACCTGTATTTCAAACCCATTGTTCGTTTTTACTCCTGCAACGGCCAGGCTGGTAAAAAAATATACCGTTTTATACCTGCTAACTTCTGCAATGGCCAGTGCAGCTATTCCGGCGGGTGATCGGCCATCGTTGGTGAGAAAATTATGAGAGAATGGTGTTTGCCGGTTGCAGGGTTTGCCATCATCAATGATCAGCACATTTCTCATTGCCCTGCCCAATGCCATGGCGGCTGCCAGCCCTGAGTAACTGGCGCCTACTATAATGACATCGTATGAATTGCCGGTTTTAATTTTCATTGTTTCAAATGTTTGTGTTTGGCGAATATTTTTTTTATGATTGCATCTATGAGCGGTATGGCTGCAAAAACCATCCATGGCACCAGTGAAATGGTGAGCAGGAATGTACGAAGGTACAACGGCATTGCAGCCAATTGCGCTCCAAACAAGTACAGGAGCAGGGTAATAGAAGGGTAGATGGCCAGCCATATTTTTAATGATGCAACCAGTTTCATTTTTGTTTTCATTTCGTTCATTATTTTATTATGGTTTTATTACCTGGCCGGTATTGGCGCCGAATACAGATTTGCGGAAACCATATTCCAGTTGCTGCATGGTTACGGGTATATCACCCGGAAAAAATGGAAAGTACTGTGGCGAATCCTCAATAACGGTGGGGCTCACTGCATTTATGCGGAGACCATTTTCCATTTCAATGGCTGCCGCCCGTACAAATGCTTCCACTGCGCCATTGGCTGCAGCCGCATTGGCAAAATTTCTTTGCGGATCATGCGTGAGCGCCCCCGAAATGAGCGTAAATGATCCTTTGGGGTTGATACAATGCTGGCCAATCAGAACCAGGTTAATTTGTCCCATCATTTTTCCATCTACACCTTTCCTGAATTCTTTATCGCCCATTTTTTTCCAGGGGCCAACAAAACTGGGACCTGCAGTAGAAATAAGTGCATCAAATGCACCCGCCTGCCGGTACATGTTTTCAATGGATGCAGTGGATGTAATATCCACCTGCACATCACAATCTTTGGTAGCGGCGGTTATTACATCGTGTTCTTTAGCGAAAGCGTTCAACAAATGTTTTCCCATGGTGCCGGATGCGCCAACTATGATAATTTTCATCTTGCGTAAATTTTAATTGTTTATTTACACAAAATTAATTTTTCCTGACGCCGGTATGATAGCACAATGATGCAGTTGTATGGCACTTACCTGTAATTGTTGCGGAATGCTTCCGGTGTATGTCCGGTATGTTTTTTGAAGAACCTGATAAAATAAGAAACGTCTTCATAACCCAACAGATCGGCTATGTCTTTTATTTGACCTGCAGTAGCCAGCAGGCATCTTTTTGTTTCCAGTATGATATGTTCATTGATTACTGCAGCTGCGGTTTTGCCAAGCGATGATTTGGTAATTTCATTGAGCTGGTACAAAGACAGGTTCATCAGCGCGGCGTAATGAGAGGGTTGTTTGTGCGTACTGATATGTTTTTCCACCAGTTCCATGAATTCTTCCTGTCGCTCCTGGGTATACACACCAACCCTGGTTAAAACGTTTGTCGGATCCGCAGTTTGCCTGTTCAATTCTATCATGAAAACATCAAGACTTGCCCTGATAAGATCCTGGTAATACATTTCCTTTGCCTGGTATTCCTGGAATATATTATTCAATACGGTCAGCAATTTTTCAAACCGGTTGGTTGCGGGGCGACAATAATTTCTATTACTTGCTTTTCTGAAGCGCTGTGCAGCTGCCATGTCTTTTGGCTGATAAAAAGCCGCATTGAACTCTACTAAAAAACCGGTACTGCCTGCTTTTAATGCAAGCCGGTGTACCTGTCCCGGGCGCAAAAAGAAAACGGCATGGTGGAGAGATGTAAAGGTGCTGAAATCTATTTCATGCCTGCCGCTTGCATTTTTCAATGCCAGAATAAAAAAGAAATCGTGCCGGTGCAGGTCGTGCAGTAAATCGCCGCCGCCAGCTATGTCTTCCACCCTGCGTATGCTAAAACGTTCATCAGAAGCTGTTTCAAAGAAACCTGTATTGATCTTTCTTATGGGAATTTTCTTCATGATGGCTTCCTGCTGACTACAGACCTGTGACGAGGTCAAATGGTATCATTCATTTGAAACGTTTGATCCGGCACCCGTAAATATAGTCATAAGAATTAAATTCACCTGCTTAGCGGTACAAGCACAGTATGTGTTGCTGGTTTTTATTGTAAAACAGAACAAAAATTAAATGATACAGGCTTTCAATACAATCAATCGGGCTAATTTTGTTTGATGTAGCGCTTATTGTACCGGCATCTTGTAATTAACATACTCAAGACACAACAATTATGACACACGACAATGCTTCTATCTTTCCGAAAGGCAATAAATTATCCAATGAATATTTCAGTGGAGACGCCTTTTTATATCCATTGCTGGCGAAAGACAAAAACAATGAATTTGCGCTCGGCAGTGTAACGTTCGAACCAGGTGCACGAACCAATTGGCATACACATCCAAAAGGGCAGGTGTTAATTATTACGGAAGGCCAGGGCTTTTACCAGGAAAAAAATAATCCGGCGCGGACTATAAAAAAGGGAGATGTAGTAAACATTCCGGAGAATACAGATCACTGGCATGGTGCTGCAGCGGGCAGCCGCCTTGTTCATATCGCCATCACCAATTATAAAGACGGCGAAAATGTGGTATGGTTAAAACCTGTAACGGATGCAGCATACAAAGAAGTCAATAATTTTCGCTAAAATTATTCAGAAATCAGATTGGAAATTGCAATGCCAATAACGATACCATTCTTTCAGACATCATTTGCTTACTGGAAATGCCAACAGTTATATAAGCGTTGTAACAACGCAGGCGGATGGTAAGATACTCGTTGGCGGATCTTTTACCATTTATAACGGGGCCAGCGTTACCAATATTACCAGGCTCAACCCGGACGGGACGCTGGATCCCGGTTTTTTGGCCAGCACAGCCGGTTATGGTCAGGTGGCGGCTATCCATGTGCGGGCCGATGGGAAAATATTTATTGGTGGTAGCGGGTTTATTTACCTGCTCAATACAGATGGCAGCAGGGACATGTCTTTTAATCCCGGGATAGGCTTTGACGGATTAATATTGGCCCTGGTGGTGCAACCAGATGGAAAAGTTGTGGCAGGCGGAAGGTTCAGGTTTTACCAGAACACTTACCTGGCCAGCCATATTATCCGCCTGAATACGGACGCCTCAATAGACGCCGGTTTTGTAACAGGGTCGGGTTTTAACGGCGATGTATATTCCATTGCTCAACAGGACGATGGTAAACTACTGGTGGGCGGCTTGTTTGCTAATTTCAATGGCACCAGCACTTTTGTCCGGCTTAATTCCGGGGGTTCTCTCGATGGCAGCTTCAATCCTTCCGGCGCAGGCACAATTACCAATGTAAGAACAATTGTACCGCAGCCGGATGGCAAATGGTTGCTGGGTGGTGATTTCCCGGCGTACAATGGGGTAACCCGCAATTATATGGCCCGTATCAATGCAGACGGCACATTGGACAATGCTTTTGACCCGGTTGGAAATTTTAATGCACCCATCGCCTCAATTGTGTTGCAACCAGATGGTAAGATACTGGTGGGCGGCAATTTTTATAATTACAATGGACTTACGCGCAGTAATGTTGCGCGCCTCAATACAGACGGCAGCCTGGATCCGGGCTTTGCCGTGAATGCCGGTAGCGGCGGGCCGGTAAGTTCAATCAGGCTCCAGCCAGACGGGAAATTGAAACTGGGCGGCCTTTTTACCTATTGCAACCAGCGGGTTAAAAAACGCCCTGCTAACGCTTACGGATATGCGTGGTATGCGCGTAAAACAACAAACGGTCCTGCTACAGAAAGGCAGTAATATTATTTGGATAGACAAGCTGGGTAAATTGTCCGCGGGTTTGTACCAGCTTTCGCTTACAACAGGTGCCAGCCAGCAGCATTTTAAGTTAATAAAACAATAGCCAGTTTATTGAAGAATGGTTTTCATGTACCGTGGAACCATCTCCGCCTACACTTGAAAGTAAGTAGGGTCCCGTGTTTTATTCGTATAATACTTGTTAAAAACAAAACTGCTGAAAGAAATTGAGAATGTGACAATCCAATGAGAAAGGCAACAGGCATTGGCGAGCACAATGACATAGAATTTGAATGGTTGGGGAAAATTGGTGCCGGAACAACAAATAACTTGTACAAACAATAAGCTAAAATTCAAACCGCAACCCATCGAAAAATCACTGATTGCTTCTCAGTAAATAATAGACTGTGGTATTTTTGTTGGCGGTGCCTTCAACAGCCAGTTCAGTTTCAGTTATGGAATTGATTTTGTATTTCCAGAGGCTGCCGTTTATAATAATGTACAGGTAGTTCCGGGCTACGTCATAGTTCCAGACGCCTTCTGCACCTTTTTTTTCAATAAAAATAACATAACCTGTTGCAAGAAAACGAATGGAGGATGCAGCATCGGGCGGAAAACAATCCATTTTTTGGGGGCTTTTTGTTAAGTTGGATTCCCATGTATGACAAAGAAGGTCGACGGTCTTTTTTTTGTCTCCTGCCTGGCCGGAAGAAATAAATGGCAACGCCAGCATAAATGTGAACAATAGGAGAAAGCTAGCGCAGTAATTGATTGTATTCATCAGCTTGTGTTTATTGTCCGGCTGTTTTATACTGCCAAAAGTTCTTTTTCGGGATTCAATTTGGTGTAAATCTAAAACACTTTTGCACCAATAACAAATTGGCGCCAGATGTCTGAACATTTGGAAAAAAATTTAACCAATGACTGGCTTTACTTTATCTCATGTTAGTCGGTCATGCCTCAATACGTAAAAACCCCCATGTTAGGTGCTGGCTTTATTATGTTTGCTTTCCTCTTCGATTTCGTTTTTCTTTTCACCGAAAATATTTTTGCTCCAACCCCTGAATTCATAATACTTTGATTTTGGTTCTCCCGTCCAGCCATTAATTCCTTTTTTTGGTAGCAATATGCCATGAACATACCATACAGGAATAAGCGCTAATCCTAAAATTAGAAAAGCAATTGTTCTTCCGAAAAATACTGATATCGAAATTATGAAAGCAATTGTGGCCAGGTATTTTAATACCTTTCTCCATTTTGGGCTTCGTTCTTCGAAGTGACCCAAAAAAATATGTCCAAGCAAAAAAAATATGGTTACTACTGCTATTTCAAACCATAAAGTATCTGTGTTCCACATAATTGTTTGATTGTTTTAATACATTTAGCTTAAATAGATTGCAACTTACTGATAGTTTTCTTATGCAGGATGATGTTTATGCGTTGTACCCTATACTTGCTGCCAGCGTCCGGGGCGTGCAGCATGGAGACTAGCACTCTTTGCGCCCGGCCACTGACCCAAGTTTATTGAAAAGGCTTCCTTTTAAACCAATCTCTTTAAATAACGGTCGCACCAAACTGAAGTGCAGTGACGCTCCACTGACCACTGCCGTGCGTCAAGCTCCCACTTACTGACTGCATGTGTGCGTTCGTTTTTCGTCGGGCCGAAAAAGGGTAGGATGTTATTTAAAATACTTTTTGTCTGTGATATGTGCTGGCAAAAACTTTAAGTCAGTTACGCCGTTTTTACTATCAAAGTCAGTAATGACATCAAAAAAATCAACTTTATCCACTTTCAATTCTTCTCCTGGTAGATTTGTCAAAATGAGATCTGCAGCAAGGCGCTTTGTTTCCTTGTCAAACTTAATCAAATTGTCGGCTTTTATTAGAATTTCGTTTTTATGATCGTCGTATTGTAATATTATATAAGTCCAGTCGGAGGCATTGATTTCAATGTTTAGGTCAGCTAGTCTTGCAATATGACAATTTTCTTTTTCTTGTTTTGCAAAATAAAATTCCCAGTCGCTTAAACCTGTTTGCATTGTAGAAGTTGTCTATGCTTGCAGTCAACGTTCAGGGCGTGCTGCCAGCCTGGATTCCGTGTTTCGTCCGCCTGGCCACTAAGCCCGGTTAATAAAACTAAACACAATTTATAAAAAAACATCTTAGTGAAACCTCGTGCCAAAATATACTTCTGCACCAGTTCTTGCACCAAACCGAATGTGACAGGCAGTTTTGCAGAACCGGTGCTTATTTGTTGCTGAAATAATTTTCCGGGTCTTTAGTATCAATCACAAAGTCCCGGACAGGGCTTTGCGTTCAGCGGGGAATTTGGAAAGTGTTCTTCCTGGAACTAAATATGGCTGAAGATGCAAAAGTTGAAAAATATACTCAGCAGTTCAACCCAATATGCCGATGATAGGTTACCACAATTCGTGAATATTTTCGTCGCCCAAGCTGACACAAAAGCCCCAATGGCGGTTATATTATTTCCAGTGGCGCATTAAGTATTTTTGAATTTGTGTCCTGTCGGCTAAGTCAAATAATTCTAAACTGTTCCAATCAATAAGAATAAGTTCGTAATCTTCACCCAAAGTGTATAAAGTTGATTCAATGAGGCCAAACTGTGAAGCTGAAACAATGAGCCCAATGTATATCCAAATGTTTTTTACAAATTCGTCTTCCGTCTCGAAGAAAATTGTAAAGTTTGAAAAGCCAAATCCTTTTGTTTTACTGTTTTCACAATTAAGAATTTTATTTTCTTCATAGCGAATATGTTTTGCTTTTTGAAATTGAAAGCCGGATAATATCCTTTCAAAGTGGTCAACCCTTATTTCCTTTGATATAGTTTTAAATTGCATTGGACCTCTTTCAAATGTTGCCGTGAAACCATAATCAGTTCTTGATTTTGTTGCTAACCCGTCAATTTGTCCAGCCTGTTTTTGAATGAATGCTTTATTCTCAAACGGTACAATTTCAATTTGGCAGTAGTCGTCCTCCCAAAATGATGGTATATATTCTTTGGGGTCAGAAATTGAAGTCGGAGTCTTATCGGGGCGGAGAAATTGGAAAAATGAAAACAATCCCATAGATGATTATTAAGGTAAATGCTGTTGATAAATATACTGCTTACGTTCAGGGCTTGTAAATGGTCGGGAAATTGCATTCTGTCCACCCAACCACAGAACCAAGTTAAAAATAATTTTTCCTGGTAAATATAAACCCTGTAACTAAATGTTTACCCTTATGGGGCTGTCCGGGTACACCTTCCGGGTATTTTTGAATCATTTTTGCTACTTTTTGGTAGCGTTGCCTGATTGAAAAATATCATTTTTAGTGACTTTTATCAATAAAAAGAGATTCTTAGCAGCGTAATCAAATATTCCTATCTGCGAAATTTTGTTATCGCCAAAAAAGTATTATTTTACCGCTCCCTAAACCTAATTATTCCTTTTGATGATGGCCCGATCCGCAGTCTGCATCCTTTTTATTTTATGCTTTTTCTTTAAAGCCAATAGTCAAACTTGTCCGCCCAATCTTGATTTTGAATTTGGCGATTTTACCAATTGGCAATGTTTTATAGGAAATACCGACACGATTGGAGGAAAAAACAGAATGACACTCAATCCGTCGGCACCTGTATTAAACAGACATGAAATTATATCCGCTTCTGCCAATCCCGGTTTAGATCCTTATGGCGGATTTCCAAAACTTTGTCCTTATGGAGGCGACTTTTCTGTAAAGCTGGGAAATGAAGCGGTGGGCGGCGAGGCAGAAGCCATCTCATATACCTTTCAGGTGCCAACCACTGTTGATACTTTTACTTTCACCTATTTTTATGCTGTTGTATTTCAAGATCCACAACATTCCCTGCCGGAGCAGCCCCGTTTTTTTGTAACCGCCTATGATGTGGGTACAGGAGCACTTATTAATTGCGCTTCATATGATTATGTCTCTACCGCCGCCCTTCCAGGCTTCCAGGTATCTTCAAAGGATCCCACGGTATTGTATAAGAGTTGGACGCCCACTTCGCTGCAATTTGCCGGGTTAGGTGGTCATAACGTCCGCCTGGAATTTCGCACAGCCGATTGCACCCGTGGCGGTCATTTTGGATATGCCTATATGGATATAGCCAGTGCGTGCTCAAATATTCTTGCCACTGCGCCGTATTGTATCGAAACAAATTCACTTATTCTTGATGCCCCCTTTGGCTTTGAAAATTATACCTGGTACAACTCGGATTTTAGTGCTGTAATAGGTACCGGGCAATCCTTTACTTTAAGTCCGCCACCGGTAACCAGTGGTGTTTTTTATGTTGATGTGATCCCTTACCCGGGTTTCGGATGTCGTGATACGTTACAGGCGTTTGTTACACCATTGCCGGTGCCTGATACTCCGAAAGCCAACTCTATAATAAATTATTGCCAGTTCCAGTCCCCCGAATCTCTAACGGCAAAGGCATTGCCAGGCCATCAATTGCTATGGTATGCGTCGGCCACGGGTGGAAAAGGGTCTATTGAAGCTCCCCGGCCGGTAACTGCCACGCCTGGCAGTTTTAAATTCTATGTTTCCCAGAAAGCCATATTTGGTTGTGAAGGATTTAGGAAGGAGATTACAGTGAATGTTATTCCAACACCTGTTGTTACATTCTCCATCAATAATTCGAGGCAGTGTCAGAACGGCAACAGCTTTATTTTTTCAAGCAATTCTACCAATCTGTATAATCCTGTGTATACCTGGGAATTTGGCAATGGACAAACCGATACATCTACCAATACTTTTTCTGTTTATAATTATTTAACATCCGGAAATTTTACCGTGAAGCTAAAGGTGATAAATGCGAATACCTGTGCAGTAGAAAAAACACAATTAGTGACCGTGGTTCCGAAACCGGTCGCGTCATTTACGTATCCTTCCGTACTGTGTGAAAATCAAACGCCGATTACGTTAACAGACCGCTCAACCGTGCCCCAGAATATTTCTAACATTAACAACTGGTGGTGGAATTTAAATGGGACAATAGTGCAGGGCCAGAAGCCTGCATCTTTTACCAGGGTTGGAGGCTCTCTTCCTGTAAAGCTTGTAGTTGCCACAGCAGAAGGTTGCACATCGGACACTAGTTCCACAACGCTCAATATAAGTTATCACCCCCTTTCAGAATTTAGCATAGAAGGCCAGTTATGCAATAATGAAATTATCCGTTTTGCAGATCAATCTTCGATGCCTACTGGTGTAAATGGGGAAATGATTACGAAATGGAATTGGACTTTTGACGGTTCCGCTACCGCTGCTGCTCAAAATCCATCATCTTTATTTAGTACTGGTACCCACAAAGCCCGGCTAATTGCGGAAACGAGTATCGGGTGCAAAAGTGTTGCAGTGGAACATAGTTTTGAAATCTATCCAAAGCCAACCATAACATTAGATATCAGCGATTCCTGTGTTTTCGTTCCGGTAACCTATACAGCCAATGACCTGGCGGGTAACGTAATTAATTGGTATTGGAATTTTGGCGAGGGCTTTAAAGTAAAGCCTCCCAGTTTTACAGCGATATATTATACAGAAGGAGACAGGCCTTTTACTTTGATAGCTCAAACCGATCATAATTGCAAAGACACCATCAACCGTCCATTTATTATTTTCGATAATAAATCCTTTGCGGGAAAGGATACCATAGCCGCAAATGATGAACCGGTTCATTTGACTGCAAGGGGAGAGCCTAATATGCAATACAACTGGTCGCCGGCAACCGGGTTGGATCAAACGGATATTGAAAAACCGGTAGCCACGCTTGACCGTGAGCAACTTTACCGCTTGCACACAGTCACCGGCAAAGGGTGCCAAAAGAACTCACAGATTTTGATCAGGCGATATGCGGGACCAGCATTTTACATACCAAACGCATTCACGCCAAATCATGATGGAGCGAATGATTTGTTTAAAGTGTTTCCTATCGGTATTCAATCGTTTGGCTACCTGGCTGTATACAACCGTTTGGGTCAAATGATCTATCGTACCACCAACTATCATGACGGATGGGATGGAACCTTCAGGGGAGAGCCGTTAGCCACCGGTACGTTTGTTTATATTGCACAGGCCATCGATTATCGGGGAAAACCACTATTAAAAAGGGGAACTGTAACACTGATAAGGTAGACTTGCAAAATTGTGTGTATTAGAAGAATGAGGAGGTATTGGGGCTATCAAAATGAATCATTTTTCGAATTGTCTACTTTGTGCCTTTGAATGGATTAGCGGCGCTGATCTATGAGATGGTCTTACGCAAAACCTTTAGTTGCTTCGCACCGCCGATCTTTTTTATTTACCTGCTTTTGAATGCAGGCTTTCAACTCCGTTAAACAAAAAAGCCCTCCGACTATCGTCAGAAGGCTTGGTGCCCAGGAATGGATTCGAACCATCACATCCTTGCGAACGCTGCGACCTGAACACAGTGCGTCTACCAATTTCGCCACCTGGGCAGGTGTTGCTGTTTAAAACCGCTTACAGAACCACTAAAAACGCTCTTTTTCAGGTATAAAGAAGGCTTATATCCGTGCGGGCTGCAAATATAGGAGGTTAACCAGAAACAGCCACAGTAATTGGATAGTTTTTTTAAGCTTCCGGCGCCCTGCTTTTCCATCCAATTAGTAGCACCCCGGCAATGACCAGCAGGGTGCCAGCCACCTGCGCTGCAAATATCTTTTCGCCCAATATAAAATGAGCCTGAATTATAGTGGAAACCGGCCCGATGCCGGATACTATGGCCACGTTATTTGAACCAATCTGTTTCATTCCGAACGATATAAGGAAAGAGGGTATTACCGTGGCCAGTATGGCCAGCAGAATACCATAACCCCAATATTCTGTACCGGAATGCAATAACTGGTAATTGCCGGCTACCGAATAATGCATGAATACGCCGGCAGTAGAAGCCAGCATAGCATAAGCGGTGAATTTGGTGGCGCCTACCTGCGGTATCAGCTTGCCGCTGCCAACAATATAAATAGCATAGGTGATGGCGCATAAAAAAATCATGAAACTGCCCATGAAAAAAGCAGGACTTGCAGTATCCACTGTAAGCTGACCAAAATAGGCAATAGCAATACCGCTGTAGGTGAGCAGCAACGCCAGTACCTGGATGCGACTGATGCGTTGTTTAAAAACAATGGTATTAATAAGCACTGCAAAAGTGGGGTATAAAAAAAGTATGAGGCGTTCCAGGCCGGCGGATACATATTGCAGACCGGCAAAATCGAGGAAGCTGCTGATATAATAACCAAACAGCCCGAGTGTAATTATCCAGAACCACTGCCGCCGCGTAAACCGGGTATTGTCTTTTTTATTGCCGGCAAAAATGGCGATGCCTATATAGAAAGGCAAAGAAAAGATCATCCTAACCGCCAGCAGGGAAAGCGCGTCTATCTGTGTATCGTGAAATGCTTTTTTTACGATAATGGCCTTGGTGGAAAACAGTACGGCACCAAGAAATGTAACCAGGAAACCTGCCAGTGAAAGCGAATGCGGTTTGGTAACTGTCATGTTAAAACTTATTCCGGAAATGAAGGCAACAAGTCAAAATGCAAAATGCAAAAGTCAAAAACCGTTGGGTTGTGAACCACACGTTTTTAGTTTGATTTACGATCGTATCTGTATATTGACTCTTAACTTATCGAACAATTTCGGTCAGACGTGGACGTCAGACCGGTGCCGCGTCATCTTTTGACTTTTGCATTTTGACTTTTGCAAAACCTACCACAACCCCGGGTTGCACCCGCGCAACGTTTTGCACCCGGATTCCCCGGATTGCACCCGGATCGACCGCATTACATCTGGATTCCCCGGGTTGCACCCGGTTCCCCGGGTTGCACCCGGGGCTATCATGTTCAAGCCCGCCGGGCTTGCTATTGCTTCGTTATTTCCAGCAAAAGGACTTAAAACCTACAACTTAAAACCTAAAACTTCCTAAACGGCTACATTGAAATCGCGGAGCGCATCATTAAGACTTGTCTTGAGATCGGTACTAGGTTTACGCTGACCAATGATCAGGGCGCAACCCACGCCATATTCGCCTGCGGCAAATTTTTTAGTATAAGAACCCGGTATCACTACGCTCCGGGCGGGTACCCGGCCTTTGTATTCTACCGGTTCACTGCCACTGACATCAATGATCTTAGTAGATTTGGTGAGCACCACATTGGCGCCCAGTACTGCTTCTTTTTCTACTAGTACACCTTCTACCACTATGCAACGGCTGCCTACAAAACATCCGTCTTCAATGATTACCGGACTCGCCTGCAAAGGTTCCAGCACTCCACCAATGCCCACGCCACCACTCAGGTGTACACCCTTGCCAATTTGCGCGCAACTGCCCACCGTGGCCCAGGTATCAACCATACTGCCTTCGTCTACATACGCACCGATATTTACATAGCTGGGCATCAGCACCACATTTCTTGCGATGTAAGCACCATAACGCGCCACTGCATGCGGCACTGCGCGAACACCCAGTTCTTTATAATTTTTTTTGAGCAGCATTTTATCATAAAACTCAAATGGTTCCACATTCCAGGTTTGCATGGGTTGAATACCGAAATACATAAGAATAGCCTGTTTCACCCATTCATTTACCTGCCAGCCGGTTGCCGTGGGTGACGCGGTACGAAGGCGGCCTTTGTCTGCTTCCTCTATCACCGCTTTTACGGCATCGCTATAAGTATTGTCTTTCAGCAACTCACGGTTGCCCCAGGCTTCCAGTATCAGTGATTGTAATTCCATTCCTTAAAAAATTTTTGCAAACATAGGGAAAAAGGTGTTAGCTGTTAGCTGTTAGCCGTTAGCTGTTAGCAGTTAGCCGTTTGTTGTTACCGGGCCGTCATCTGCAGACCAGAAACTAAAAACTAAAAACTCACAACTCATAACTCATAATTCTACATTCTTAACTTCTTCGAAGGTAGGTGCGGAGGTAATAAAATATTTTTGACCTGATGGCGTCAGAATCGAACATAGGACCGTAATGCGGGGCGCCCGGCACAATGATCAGATCATTTTTTACACCGGCCAGTTGCAGCCATGATTGTAATACCACCGATTGTGTGTAAGGCACGGATTCATCCTTTTCGCCCTGTACAATTAAAAATGGCGGGTCATATTTATCTACATAGGTAACCGGACTGGCTTTTTTAGCCAGGTCGGGCCGTTTTAACGGCAGGGCACCCAGCAAAATGGAGACGGGGTTGCGCTCATTGTTGATGGAGGTGTCGGGCGCGCCGGCTAATATGTTGAAATCGGACGGGCCGTAAAAATCCAGTACTGTTTTTATGCTGAAGTTGGGTTTTCTGCCACCGGGGTAGAAAGCGGTGATATTATTATTAGCAGATAAACCCAGCAGCGATGCCAGGTGACCGCCTGCAGAAAATCCAATCAGGGCAATTTTGTTTTTGTCGATATGATACTTATCGGCATGGTCATATAAAAACTGGATAGCCTGGTTGCAATCCTGTATCTGGGCAGGGAATACCGCGGTTGTGCTGTACCGGTAGTCAATGGATGCCAGTGCATAGCCGCTGTCTGAAAACGCCTTCACCGTATTTTTCATATAGCTCATATCGGCATATTTGTCGTTGAGCATCCAGGCGCCGCCGTGT
>Ga0307515_10007289_pt1 | contig 21892 bp, 4 predicted proteins | sample 17_EM_MG_FD_194513 | JGI IMG/M metagenome (GOLD analysis project Ga0307515, IMG submission 194513) | Populus trichocarpa ectomycorrhiza microbial communities from riparian zone in the Pacific Northwest, United States - 17_EM | ecosystem: Host-associated > Plants > Roots > Unclassified | place...
CTTAAGCCTTAATAAAACCCCATAAAAAACCTTAGTAAGGAAAAAATTTGGAGGGGAAAGAGCGTCTTAATTTTGCGTATAGAGAGATGGGTAGTATATATGCGCGGCGCAAAGATGTTAAGGAACTTCGACCAGCGGTTAAAGTTATCTAATTAGTTAGATTTACCTTACTAAAACTCCCCCGCATTTAACCGAGCTAGTAGCAATTTTGTATGCCCGGTATAGAAAATCCTAATTAGTCCATTTAATAGGTAAAGCTAGTAGAGCTTAATACCGTCGCCTGAATTCGGTAGACCAGAAATATTCTAGAGCTCGTTTACGTAGGTAGGTTGCTAGTACCTTGCGGGTAAGTTATAGGTTATTCGTATACAGCCAGATTCGTGGATAGTAAGGCTATATGCCTATTAAATTCGCCGCTGACTCTGCTTTAGCCTTACGCTATACCGGCGTAGTGCTGTATATACTTCATAGGTAGGTTATAGGTTATTTACATATAGCTAGATTAGGACGGTAAGGCTATATGCCTATTAGACCCACCGCTAACCCATGTTTTAGCCTTATATATTGTCTATGTAGTATATACATAGAATAGTATAAGTTATTAGTATAGGTTACCACTAGCGGGTCACTAGTAGGTTATAAACCCTAGTTAAATAGACCCTAGTTATAAACGGGCCTGTTCTCTAATATATAAACAATCTGCTTAGCTAGTATAAAGTAACAGATTAGGTCTAGAAAGGGTGCTTTCTAAATTAAGTTTCGTTGCCGGTATACGCCGTGGCCTCGCCTACAAGTTATAGCAATTGTTACTTATTCTTTAATCCCTTTAGACGTCCTCTATTCCGCTTTAATATAGGTTATATTTTAACAGCAGCGCTTACTTTTCGCCTACGCTTTAGCTATAAGGCTAGGGTGTCCCGCTTACGGTACTTATCTAACAGTTATTAATAATTCTTAAGTTCTGTTTTATATTTCCATTTGTTATACTTATTTAGCCATCCTAGTTATTTAATAAGGTACTATAGTTGTCCAGCACAATTCTAGTAGGCAATAATTACTTCTACTTCCTAGCTGCCTTCTTTAAGCTCTTCCACTACCGGGGGTTAAAACCCAGGGCGTGACCTATAAGGCTCTAGTAAGGAGATATAGAAGACTAGGTAGAGCCGTGCTATAGTAGGTAGGAGCTCTAGCTTATATGCTTACTGCCCTACACGCTCTAGGATCTAAAACGGTCCTATAAACTTATAGTTAAGCTTTTTATGGGGACGTTTTATGCGGATGTTCTTAGAGGAGAGCAGGACTTATTTACCGACGGCGAAATGCTTGGCCAGGTAGTGACGATTGTAGTATTTTGCCTAAAGCTGTTAGGCGTACATTATCGACGCTGTCGCTACCTTATGTGTAAGGCGCAGGCGTTATAGATATATCTTTGCAAGTTCGACATTTATTAACTTAGACCCCTCCCCACCTTGCTAGGCGTCCTAGACGCCGTCCAGAACTCCATCCGGGACGTTTAGCAGCTAGCTATAGGCGAGCTCAATAGGGGAACGCTTTGTTATGGCATAGACCTTAGAGTTATAGGTAAAGGCTGCTTCTTTAAGTAGGGAGGCCCAATTAGACTGTTCCTAGTTCGTGAATATACGTAGGTATACCTTAAGCTCCTAGTTCTGGCGCTCCGTCTAACTATTTATCTGTGGGTAGAATGCAGTGCTAAGTTTATATTAAACGCGGAGATGGTAGTATATAGTGCTCTAGTACTCGCTTATAAATATACTACCCCTATTAAAGACGATATTATCTGGAGGCCCTGTTTACGTAAAGACTCTAAATAAGAGTTCTGCGAGTTATGTAGCATTAATTATCTTACGCACTAGATAGTAGCGTACTAGCTTTATAAAACGGTCTATAAGGACAAGGACGGAGTTATACTCTACGCTATTAGGAGTCTTAGACTCTAGGAAATCCGTAATAAAGTTAAGTAAATAATGCCGCTAGGCTCGGGTGGGGGCCTAAAGAGGCTATAGCTTACTATAGGGTTTATAGCGGCGCGATTTAGAGCGTTAGCAGGTATTATAATTATCTAGGTATTTACGGAGGTCCTAGGTAAGGCCGTTCTAAGCGTAATTTTACGTAATTACCTTAAAAGTACGGTTAAAACTATAGTGGCCGCCTATAGGATCGTCATGATTCCGCTTGAGGATCTCCTATCGTAATAGTGTGCAATTCGGCACCTAGACCTTATTGTTTTACCTTAGGAGTCCTTAATTATTAAGGGTGTAGTCCTTATTACCGGTAGGAACTCGTTCCTAAGTTAACTAATTATATATAGAGTGTGTAAAGGCGTCCCTTTTTTATACTCTATAAATAAAATTAACTAGTGACTTAGGGGGTTATTCCGTAAATGCCGTTTTAGCTAAAGCAGCTACTACTACTTCTTGCCGTGGCACGAGACTTTGCGTAAAGTCAGTGCCAGTAAAGTAACGTGTAATGCGTAGGTAACTCGCTAGGTTGTCGCGGGGGACCGTAGCCTAGGCTAAGGGGTCTTCCCTAGGGTTAAGCGCTATTAGGTTAATCGGAGTGGTCTTAAAGAGAATAGCAGGACGCTCTAGTCCGCCAGCGCCAAGTTCGCAAGGGTCGCTCGCATACTGCACGTATGCTACTCGCTAGTTTAGTATAGTAGTACTAGGGCCGCCCATAAGGCCCATAACCCGCAACTTTTACTATAATATAGGCAGCATAGCATTAAGGATTATCCTCTTACTGCTATCTTTAAAGCCTTTAGCATAATCTAGGTGCTAGAATAGTATATTAATAAAATTTGTCTTACCTGGCTTATATTTAATCTTAAAATTAAACTTAGCTAGTTTCTTAGCGTACCGGGCCTGGCGAGTAGATAAGCTCTTAGTGGTTATAAAGTACTTAAGATTGTTATAATTGTAAAGCACGCGCGTTACATACGCGGCGTATTTAAGGTAATGGCGCCACGTCTTAAAGCATTGCACTATAGCGAGTAGTTCTTTATTATGCGTATTATACTATACTTCTAGGCTAGTAAGCTTCTAACTACAATAAGCAATCAGGTACTAGTGGAGTTAATCTCCCTGCCCTAAAGGCTGCAGAAGTATACCACTATAGGCATAGTCGGAAGCGTTAGTAATTACCATTAGGGGTAGATTAGGGTTAAAGTATTAAAGTAGAGGAGCCTATATAAACGCAGCGCGTAGCTTACAGAACGCCTACTACGCGTTATCGGGCTAGGACTAAGGTTAATACCATTTAGTGGGCCCTTTTAACTTACGTTTCTTCTTCTTCTCCCTATCTAACGTCGGGTCGCAATATACCTATGTAAGATGTGTGTATAGGGGGTATGCGGTATCTAAGTAGTTCCAAATAAATCGCCTATAGAAGTTGGCAAAGCTAAGGAAGACCTGGATGTCCCTATAGGACTTAGGCTCGGGCCATCCCTTAATAGCTTTTACGCGGTTAGGGTCTATTATAATACCCCTAGGGGTGATAATAAAGCCTAGGAACTCAACGTTCTTAGTGTAAAAGATGCATTTTAATAGTTTGGCGTATAGGCCCTAAGCGCGGAGCTGTCGCAGTACCTGCTTAATATGCTCGACGTGCTTATCCTCGTTATTTAAGTAGATAAAAATATTATTTAGATAAACCATATAGATGGTATCTACTAGGGTTTCTAGAGCTTTATAAATATAGCTCTAAAAAGTCGTAGGGGCGTTAGTAAGACTAAAGGGTATTACTAGGTACTTAAAGTAACCGTAGCGTGTCTTAAATACGGTCTTCTATTCGTCTCCCTTTTTAATGCGAATCCTATAGTACGCATCACGAAGATCTAGCTTTGTAAATATCTTCGCATGGCTAAGCCTATTAAAGAGCTCGCCGACCAGCAGTAGGGGGTACCAATTTTTAATCGTGATCTTGTTTAGGCGTCTGTAGTCGACATATAGCCGTATTATACCGTCTACTTTCGGTATAAAGAGGATGGGCGCTTTAGTAGGTAACTTGCTAGGCCTAATCCAGCCCTTTTTAAGAGCACTATCTAGGTACTCTTATAAGATCTGCAACTCTTTCTATAAGAGGTTATAGAGGGGCATTTACGGTAGCGTCTTGCCTTCTTCTAAGTCAATCGCATAGTTGTACTTAGAGTTCTGCGGTAGTATACTTGCTAGCTTATTAGAGAAGACATTAATTTCCTCCTTATATACCTTTAGTAGGCCGGAGGCTACAAAGGTTAAAGCGACTATTGCGTGGTAGTATGCTTTTGGGAGCCAGTGGAGAGAAGGGTGCGGCCGATATGCGTTTCGTAGGTATACTCGCATAGAGAGTGTATACAGCTCTGCTGTAGTATACTTAATAGTTTCGGGGTTTCGATTACCTCCCCCTTGCGTATAGGTGATCTGCGCCGGCACCGGAGGGTCTCTACGGGTACTCGCTGCCAGTGACGGTAGGTCCTCTACTATGTTTACAACTGGTGTCTTTACGTTTAGAGGGTCTGCACGGGTACTCGCTACTAGTAACGATAGGTCCTCTATTATATTTATAACTAGCGTAGAGAAGGAGTCTTCTGGCTATAGCGAATAGACTATTTTGCTAGCCTTAATGTCTGCTAGGAGAGCGTTAAGGGTAACTATCTAGAGGCGTTTAGGGTCTAAAGTACCCTAGACGAACTGTCTAGAATGGAAGCTAATTAATAGATCTGCTTCCGTGAGCTAATCCTATCTAAGAACTATATTATAACTATTAAATAAGCCGCCCTAAAAGGTCTGCGGGCCGATAGTGTAAGAGGTACCCTAGAAGTCGCTAGTGGTAACCGTTAGATTATAAGCATCCCAGATTGTCATCTGGTTGCTATTAAGAAAACGTGCAATAGGTTTACGTAAATATAGCATATAGCGTATAGGTAGGTTAAACCTACGGACGATATCTTAATTAATAAGGTTAATTTGGCACCTATTGTTATATAAAGCACGTAGGCGGACTTCGCCCTAGGGCGTATTTATCGCGATATATACCACAATACGTTTCTTCTCTCCCTCTATATTAGGCCCTAGTTGCAGTTAAGAGAGATACGCTACTAAGGCTTTAGGTTTTCCAAAGCCCGAGCTAACTTCTCCTTATTAGCCTACTTCCAGTATTTCTTACGGTGGCCGCCTGCGGTTCTTTAACTCGCCTGCGTAGCACTAGCGTCCGAGGGGTCCCCTAAGCTATCCGGCTTTTGGGTGGTCTCCCCAGGAGTTTACTTAGAAAAGCGTTGCCCTTTTTAGGTTCTGTTCCCTAAGCCTAACTCTACGGAGCCTATACTGCAACCGCGCTTCGTACGCGATAATTTGCCGCTGCTACTTACGCGATCTTCCGCGAGCTTTGTAGTATTAAGCAATTGCTCTACACAGCGGATTTTGTTAAAGAGATCTTTAGCGGTTCTTACCCGTTAGGCGAAGTTCTAGCGGAAGAGCTCTGCTTATAGGTGGGCTGGGAGGCGTAAGAACCAAAAGTCTACCTGTTACTCAGGATTAACAAAAGGGGTATATAAGAAGAAGTCCTCTAAGCTACGCATATAGGCTAAAAAGACGTTAAACCTCTAGTTCTCCTTTATAACAGCTATATAGTACGTCATAGCGTTATTAAAGCGTCTCACTATAGGGTTCCTAATCTGGTCTTGGACTATAGTCTTAAATTCGTCCTATAGTAAAGGACCCTTATCCTTAGTACCTAACCGGCGATAAACCAGTTAGGCGATTATCTTCTCTTTTGCAAGACCTTTAATGGCCTAGCGCGTACGTTGCTTACAGTCGTAGTTAGCGTCATTAACCTTAAATTGGTTCTTAACTGCGGCAATCCACCGGTCGAAATGCTGTTAAATAGTACCGCTAATATCGGGTAGTGACTTCTTAACTAGGGCGTTGAGATTTAATCGGCGTATGCGTTCGCTACGTAACTCGTGCTCTTTACTAGAGAGGCAACGGGAGGGCTTTATTAAATTAATAATGCTCTATAAGTTGGCTATTTTCTTAGCCAGCTCGTCTAGCTCCTTTATATTAGCGGTATTAGGTAGGACGCTAGTAACCTTACTAAGCTCCTATTAAGCCTAGGTATATAAGTTAAACTAGTCTCTAGCGTTTGTAGATATCTAATTATTTTAAGGTTTAGAAGGTGGCTTAAATTCTACTAGTGTGCTTCTAGCGGTTTCGTCTATACTAGATCCTAAGGCGTTCTGCGGTCGCATCGCTAGCGTATTACTGTTGGGTATAGGCGTCGGTTTTCTTTTTGGAGGCATCGTAGGAAAATTAAACCGGCTATCCTCCTAAGGGGATTGGTAAGGATTTGAATATAAGGTAAGGATGTGGATAGGGAGTCCAATGATAGAATAATAGGTATATTATATAGACAGAGACGAATCCTTAAGGGAAAAGGAGGAGTCTGTGTGCAAGGTAGGAAGGGTTTTCCCTAGGCATGTGCAGAGCACGTGCCTCACGGGCGAGTTACCCCTGGGTTGCCCTAGGGTCGCCCATACCTTGCGGCTATATAACTATCTACTTAGGTTTCACCTGACAATATATATATAAATAAACGGTATAATTTAATAACTGCTATTTAGCGACCGTGGCTGTTCTATATATACTAATTAACAAAAAACCAAATATAAATATAGTAGGAAGGTTGCGATACTAATAAAAAGGATAACTTAGATTATATTCGGCCATTCTATAACTTTATATAGAGCTATAATCTATCTAATATCTATAAGATAATGGCGCCTAATTTCCTACATTAGGTGCTTAAAGGCCTTACTAGTAAATACCTTATATACTAAATTAAGGGGCTTATATAAAGCGAAATACAGGCTAGAAAATATTAGGGCCTCAATATCCCGCGCATAGATAGTTGCGGCTAGGAGATATTAAATATTAATGCACTTATTACTACCCGCTTCGCATAGGTAGAATAATTTACCGATATAATAGTATGGGATAGCTAGGTAAATGTCGGCTAATAAATAGAAAAGATATATAAATCTTTATTACGATAATTAGTCCCTACTATAGCACCCTTACTAAAATAGAACGAAGGCGCCATACTATTTATCTAGGCGTTTATGGACTTTACTATACTATCTTAATATATATTATACGACGAATTAACCATCCAGTACCTAGTAGCAGCTATTTATAAAATAGATAAGATAAAGGATATATTTCTTCCGTTTTAACTAAGTAAGGTAAAACTACTACACTTTAATATTCCTAAGCTATATACTATTACCTACTATTTAAAGAGTATCTAGCGACTAGGAGCAATTAGAGGTATAAATATAAAGTATTTAGAGTAAGTATATAAGCTATAGAAGGTATTTTACCGTAGGACTAATAAACGGAATAACTATAAAGAGTAGATGCTATAATATAATACTATATATCTTAACACTATGCTTTAAAACGAACTTAAGCTATAAGCGTTAACTAATATAATTAATATAGTAGACCTAATAAGCGCAATACAGATAATACGATTAGGCCCTATAGTTAATGTATACGCACATCGCTTATATATATGGAACTTTAACAACTATATAACTTAGATACTTTAAGATTAGAGAATTAACATATCTATCTAGCGTATAGTTAAGGAGGTATAGCGCCAGATGGAGATTACTGACCTTATATTTAAACTAGCCCCCTTTATAAGGGAATGCTATAAGTAGATTAACGGAATCTAGCAAATAAACTAGGACGTTAACTAACTAGAGGCTAATAATAATTAGGTATTAAAGATGCCCTTAAGCATCTATTACAGCGTTATATACTATATTCGCTTTAGGAAGGATACTACTAATACTAATAAGCTTAATAAGGTATTTACTTAATATACCCCATTATAGGCTAATACTAAAGCCCCTCGCTATAATACTGTAATAGTGTAAGAATATAAGCGGGTAAATAATAGCCTCTATAGCAACAAAGTAGGGAAGCTTTATTTGCTACTTATAATCCAGAATACTAGGTGATTAGATAGTAAGGATAAATACCTAAAATACGCTAGTGCGTTGGTAGAGACCCTTTAAGTTTATAATAGTAATAAGATTAATATAAGAACCGGAATGCTTAGAGTATAGAGTATAAAGCTATTTAACAGCAGGACGAAATACACGCTAGATACCCTTTAAATATATAATATTAACTATATCGCGAGGCCCATCTTACTTATACTGATGGATATTAACGTTATAGACTATTTCTTTATAAATAACTATAGCGATTAGGATATATATAATACTATATATAATAAAGACTTTAAGTAAATAAATAGGGTATAGGTTAATGCATATATAAGGAAACAGGCTCGCACTAGGCGGTAAATAAATATAACTTAACTAAAATAGCAGTAAGTTATAACTAGCGGCGCCGGATTGTAATAAAGGGGCAGATTACCGCGACTATAATAAACTAGAATATAATACTACTACGTATTGCCCTTTACGCGCTAGCTACCCTTTATATCCTATATACCGTACTATTTACCTTAAAAGTAGGTAAATATCGCGAGGAACTAGGTTTTTATGCGGTATAGAAAAAATATTATATAAAGTAGGACCTTATACTATAGTAAGGCAATCTAATTACCCTATTATAAAGCCTAATAGACAGTTAGGCCGCCCTCCCAACTTATTATTATAAGTTTATTAAAGCTTCTTTTTATATATTTAGCAAGAAATGCCTAATTTATATTATAAAAGTTAACTAGGTTATTATTTAAAGCATATTAGGTATAAAACTCTAGACTATTTAGCGTCTCCTAGGGAAGTAAGGTGCGTATAAAAGTTAAATAGTTCTACTAAACTAATATACTTATCCTTTACCTATCCCGTAAAAAAGTAAATAAAGACGCTATAAGTTAAGTAGTAGCTCCTAAGATAATCTAGATCTTAAAGGGGATAATATTAGGCTCTATACCATAACTATCTCTATTAAAAGGTAAGGCTATTATTAATGTGCTATAGTATAACCTATTATTGTTAATTTTAATAATATTATCCTAATAAATAGTTCTATTCTTGTTAGATAAAAGCCTATAAACCCTAAGCGACCCTAAAATATCTAAAACCTATACTTAAAAGAAATATATGCGTTACTTAAACGAATAACCGCTATAGGATGACTTTAAACAACATATAAAGCAGCTACTTAGCCTAGTTAATATAAAGATATATAGTATTGCTTAGATACGTCTTATTATATAAGTAATAATAGGCTCCATCGGCAAAATATAGTACCCTTTTAATGGCCTTAATGGTTAGTGGTTAACGCAATTGGCGCGCAGTTAAGGTCATTTAGCAACTTGACCGACTAGCCTATGTCGTGTTTTTTTAACACGCAGCCTGCGCGCAGCCTACGCGTAACTTACGCGTAACCTGCCAGCAATCTACGTATTTAGTAACCACAATTATATTTACCTCTTTTATACTAATAGCATATTTTAAATAAATAAAAGCTATTTTAAAGCTATTTATAAGGCTAGCAAAATTAATATTATTATTTTAGATAATTTAATATAATATAGCGATAGTTCTCTTCTACCTATCTATCTATTAACTTACCTACCTACCTGCATTGCCTACCTATCTACATTACCTACCTATCTGCATTACCTACCTATCTGCATTACCTACCTATCTACATTACCTACCTATCTGCATTACTTACCTATCTATATTACCTACCTATTTATATTACTTACCTATCTACATTACCTACCTATTTACATTGCCTACCTATCTACATCGCCTACCTATCTGCATCGCCTACCTATTTATATCTGCCTACCTATTAGCATCTACCTACCTATTTACATCTGCTTGCCTATCTATATCTACTTACCTGTTTATATCTACCTACCTATCTACATCTACCTACCCGTCAGCATCCCTATTTATACCTACCTGTCTATACTACCTTAATTTAATCAATTAATCGAATCGTTTATAGTGTTCGCTGGCTAGTCGTTGTCGTCTAGTTCTGGCGACGGTCGTCTGGTTTTAGTGACGGTCGCCTAGTTCTAGCGACAGTCGTCTAGTTCTGGCGACGGTCGTTTGGCTCTGGCGACGGTTGTCTGGTTTTGGCGACAGTCGTCTAACTCTAGAGACGGTCGTCTGGCTCTAGCGACGGTCGTCTAGCTCTGGCGACGGTCGTCTAGTTCTAGTAACGGTCGTCTAGTTCTGGCGACAGTTGTCTAGCTCTGGCGATAGTCTAGTTCTGGCGACAATCGTCTAGCGACGGCGACGGTCGTCTGGTTCTGGTAACGGTCGTCTGGTTCTAGCGACGGTCGTCTAGTTCTAGCGATAGTTATCTAGTTCTAGCAACGGTCCTCTGCTGGCTACCGTTCTAGTGCCTCCCTAGGTAGGGAGGATGTAAGGAAGGAAGGAAGGGTAAAAAAAATAAGGCGGCTACATAGGTAGAGATATGTGTAGACGCTATTGGGAATATAGCGGGGACCCGATACAGAGCTTTGTGTAGAGCCTCCGTACGCAAAGCTTCGCGTAGAGCTTTGTGCAGAGCCTCTGTACGTAGAGCTTTGTATAGAGCTTTGTGTAGAGCTTTGTATAGAGCCTCCGTATGTAGAGCTTCGCGCAAAGCCTTATGCAGAGCTTCGTATAGAGCCTCCGTACGTAGAGCTTCGCGTAAAGCCTTGTGCAAAGCTTCGTGCAGAGCTTCGTACAGAGCCTCTATACGCAGAGCCTCGCGTAGAGCCTCGTGCAGAGCCTCTACGTAGAGCTTTATGTAGAGCCTCCGTACGCAGAGCTTCGCGCAAAGCCTCGTGCAGAGCCTCTGTACATAGAGCTTCGTATAGAGCTTCGTGTAGAGCTTCGTGTAGAGCTTCGTGTAGAGCTTTGTGTAGAGCTTTGTGTAGAGCTTCGTGTAGAGCTTTATATAGAGCTTTATACAGAGCCTTATACAGAGCCTTATATAGAGCCTCTAAGTAATAAGACTATATAAGATTATATAAGATTGCGTAATTAGTATATAACTTTACCTTAATTGCATATTAAGGAATATACAGTTAGCTTTTAAAGTTGTTAAGTAGGTTAACTGCGTGTTAAGGAATATACAGTTAGCTTTTAAAGTTATTAAGTTAGTTAATTACGTATTAAGTTAGTTAAATTATATATTAAGTTAGTTAATTACGTATTAAGTTAGTTAAATTATATATTAAGTTAGTTAATTACGTATTAAGTTAGTTAAATTATATGTTAAGTTAGTTAATTGCGTATTAAGTTAGTTAAATTGTATATTAAGTTAGTCAATTGCGTATTAAGTTGGTTAATTACGTATTAAGTTGGTTAAATTGCATATTAATTACACAAAACGCGCCATATAAAGTCTACTTAAATCTTATCCTGTGAATATTTTCCCGATGTCTATACCTAAAGAGCTTTATCTCTCTCCTTGGCCGGAAATAAATATAAGCGGTTTAAACACACTAATAAAGCAGATGTGGAAAGAGGTAATTACTATTATAGACCGTTACGGAAACCCAATAAATAGAGCATTAAGTATACTACTAGGGCCGGCGGTACGCAAGGTTCGCGGTCCTTAAATTTAGTAGCACTATACTAACTAATTTTCTAGCTATATAACTAGCTTAGCGTGTTTTAGTATTATATAATAAACATAGTGCGTAATACTGTTACTAGGAGCTATTACTGCTTTAAACTAAATACTAAGGCTATAGTAGAGGAAGTAGCGGAACTACTTAAGAATAACCGCTTTACGCTTAGTGGCCTAGTTAATACTCTACCTTTTACTATACCTAACTAACTAAGGCTAGAATAGAGAGATAAGATTTAGGGCACCGATTATTACACATTATATTAAGCGTGTGTTCTTTAATTCTAGGTTAAGGTTACTTACTGTAACCGACTACTGGTGCTCTACTGAGCCTACCCTTGACTCACTCAACGACTCGCTTACCTTGACTCGTTCACCGACTCGAGCCACCGACTCGACCACTGACTCGGTCGATGACTCGGTCAATTGCCCCTTTCTTATCTCATTATCTATACCTTCCTCATGTATATATATAGACCCTTTAGACCTCCATTTACAATCAAGTCGCTTATGCAATTCTTCACACTGCAAAGCTTACACTTACCCTTAATAAGAATAGTACTAACCTTTTCTTACCTATTATAGCTAATATAATATAGCTTATATGCGTAGCGATTTAATATACGCTTAAGGACTATAAAAGTAAAATATAAGTTATTTATAAGTTTAAAGCTAACGCTATAGTTATAGGTAAATCTATAGGAAGCCTCTTATTATACTTACTAAAGTATATTATAGATAGTTAGGAGCGACTATAGAATATCTAAAAGAGCTACTAACCTAAGTATAATAAAAGGTTACGTAGGCTACTTCTATAATAAGTTAATAAGATATAGAACGTAACTAAAGATAAGATACTATAAACTTAGTAGGTAATTAGTAATCCGTTTAAGGATACTATAGAAAATCTAAAGGAACTAGATCCTAAGTATAATAATAGGTTTACTTAACAACCGTATACTATAAGTGTAAATATATAATATTGCATTAATCGTATCGCAACGTTATATCGCGATACTTACTATATACTATAGTACTTTACCGCCGTTTCCTATATTATAATATCCTACTATTTTAATTATTATATACGGGCTAATAAAGATAATATAATAGGATAACGGTAGCCTAGCGTATTTATTGCTAAAAATAAACCCTAAAACTATATATAAAGTCTCCTTCTTATAGTATACTAATAAAACGATTTTAATATTATATAACTATAACATTAACGCTATCTAAGTGCGCCTTAAATAAATTTAAGGTAATAATAAACAGGAAACAGGAATTAATTACCATATCTTATAGTATACTTTTGCCGGCAAGTCTAAGGTTATAAATATTATAAATAGTACTTGTATAATTACAGCACCTGTCGTACCGACCGCGTGCCTACGCGTTCGGTACGCCAGGTACGCGTTTACGCGTTTGGTGCACTAACCACTCGCTTACGTGTTTGGTGCACTCCTGAAGCACTGACTAATTAGGGGGAGGTTGCATTAGTATATAGACCACGTAGTCTGCTTTAATATAAGAGATAGTTACCACCATCCTAAAGAGTATACGATACTATACGTATTTCGTGCCCCGGGATATGACTTAACTGTATTATTAAATTGATATAAATACTGATTAGTGAGCGCGTATAGATTAGTAATTACTTAATACCTCCTACCGAGCGATATATACGACAGCAACCACCTGTTTAGACTCCTAGTACGACCTACTAGAAGGTTAAAAGTCGGGGATTACGGACCTATTACTAACTCTGTATACTTATTTAAGTCTTAGTATGGTTTACCGGAAGTTTATAAACGCGAATATAGACCTATACGGAAACCCCTACCCTTAACCTACCTTTGAACCTCGAACCCCTACTCCTACTACACCCTCCTTTAATACCTCTGACGTCTTTTTAGACCCCTTATAGAGACCCCCTACCCCTCTGCAAACTACTATGGACCTGTTAAGACCCCTTACGGATACTTTTACCCTTCTACAAACTACTACGGACCCGCTAACCGCTTTTACGGACCCTATAAGACCTCTACCACCCGCTATATACTATACTATACTACACAGTATGGCAGATATTAGCAAGTAAGTTAGTGAAGGCTAAAAGAAGTGGAGCTAGGGAGTTAACCTTACGTCTATAAATGACGTTAACAACTATATTAATTTTAAAATCCTTAAATACGGATACTATAAGCTTCTAAATAACGACCTATGGGAGCAATATAAGGAAGACTTTACGGATTTTACAGAAGCTATTCTTAAGGCTTATAACCTTAATGCCATCCGTAACCTACGAACCCTTTTATGTTACTAAGGTGTATGGGTTAAAAAGGATAAACGAGTCACTGTTGTATAGTCCTTATATAACACAATATAGGAGAAGAACCAAATAGAATAGATTAAAGAGGAAATCCTAGACTAGGTTAAAGCTATAAAAGAACTCTTTGCTTCTTCCAAACTTAATATAATCGCTAGCCTTATACCTAACCCACTTAACCAAATTCGCGCTATAAACTAAAGCGGCTTTAGAATTAACCTCGCTGGCTAAAATATACCCTACTCTTAAGTTACGGACCACGCTATAGACTATAATACCCCTGTAACCTAAAATACGGACCGCAATACCCCTATAAACTAAAATATGGACTAAAACCCTTCCGCCGCCTAAGCTATAGATCTATAACCTACCTAAGTTATAGATCCGTAACCTACTTAAGTAAAGACCTATGGTAAGGAGCTAGCTAACTTAGCTAAGCTTTATACCGACAAATCTAAGTATAGTGGTAAAAATGATAACTTTAACTTTAAACTAACTATCTTTACGGACCTCTGTTAAAAGGCTAATATTCCTAAACGGGAATTTAGCCAAGCCTACTCTACTATATTACGTGGCCTAGCCCTTAACTACTACTATACCAACCTTAAGAGTAACCCCCTTAGTGTCTCCTTTAATAAGCTATATAAAGCTATACGTAACTACTTTAAAGGGCCGGAATATAGGCGTAATATCCTTACCTAATAGAATGCGACTAAGCTACGGACCGTAATTAATAAGAATACTGAAAAGTCGACTATAGAATGCCTGCAAATTCTTATTAAAGACCTCCGGCACCTATAGCACGGCCTTAATATTAAGCTTTAAATGGACGACTTTCTGTATAATAAGCTTATTATAGCTTGCTAGGAAGTAGAACCTTATAAATACGCCTATTATAAGCCCGTAGATACCGTAGCTGGCCTTATTAATAATTTACGGTCCTCTATTATAACGTATAAAGTCTTAAACCCGCTAGATAGTACTTAAGCCTTTATTACGGACCTATAAAACCCATAAACTAACTTAGACGCCTACTTTACGGACCGCCGCTACTGCCGGCAGTACCCGTACTAACTAAGTCCTACCTATAACCCCCGCAGCAACTCCTGTATAAAAGTATACCCCTATAGACGAACTAGCCAGAAGTGCTTTATATGCGGTAAGGAAGGATATTAGTCTATAAAGCATACCTAGAAAGAACGCAATAAGTCTAAGAAGAGATTTAACAGACAAATTAACTAGTTTATCTTAGACTATAAAGGAAAGGAAGCAGAAGAGTCTCTTAACAAGTTAATGGAAGCCCTTATAATTAATTTTAACTTAGATACTTAGGAACAGGAGACCTTAGAGACGTTCTTAACTACTTTTAGACCTTTTACGGACAGCTAAGCCTTTAATATTACGACCGTATTAGCCAACCGCTCCTTTACACACTTAATTACACCTAAAAACTGGCCCGTAAGTATACCTGTTAGACCTATTACGGACATTACGGACCCTGAACAGGACCTATTTGCATATATTACTATAAAACGCTATACCCCCAAAGAATTCTATAGCGTTATAATCGATACAGGTGCCTTTAAGAAGTCTACTATAGGTTACGGACAATACCTTATATATAAGACTACCGTAAATAACAATACGGACATTAATACTATGCAAACTGGGGCCGTAAATGTCTAATTCGGCATTAGTTTAACCGCATTAATTAGATTAGTTAAAGTTAAGACTCTAATTAGCCCAGTTAACTTCCATATAGTAAAAGCGGACACCCCTTTCTTACTCTGCCTTACGGACATAGATAGACTATAGGTTTATTATAACAATGTTACAGATACCCTAATCGGCCCTATAACTGCCCTAAGAAGCAAGAATATTACCCTACTAATTATATAACGATTTGGACACCCGTTCCTTATATAGGGAGAGACTTTACGGACCTATATTTAGGAATCTTTTAACTATAACCCGTGCTACCTTACTAGTACGGAAATCCACTACCTATACCGCCGTTTCGGCCACCTGTTAGCCGAAAAGCTGTATAAAGTCCTTAAACGCTCTAGATATAATAACGTCAATAGGAAGGCAATTAACCACCTAACTAAATACTGCTCTTTTTGCCAGAAACACGGACGTTCCCTAGGTAGATTTAAGTTCACCCTTTATAAGGACCTTAACTTTAACCACTTAGTATACGTGGACATTATATACATTAACGGTAGTCTAGTATTACATATAATTAATAAGGCAACCCGCTATTAAGCCGCCCGTTAGTTGTAAAATATATCTATAAAATATACTTAGGACATTTTATGGACCTGCTAGATTGACACATACCTTGGACCTCCTAAGTATATTACCCACGACGCTAGTAGGAACTTTATTAGTAAGGAATTTTAGTAATATACTACGGCTATGGCTATATTAATAAAAGCCGTTCTAGTTAAGGCGCATTGGTCTATTGGGTTTATTAAGCAAGCTTACCTAGCTTTACGGAGAGCTTACTAGATTATTATAAACGAGTGTAAGAATATCTAAAAGGAACTGGCTTTATAGATGGCCGTAAAAGCCGTTAACGACACCGCTAGCCTTAACGGACTAGTACCTACCCTCTTAGTCTACGGAGCCTACCTAAGGATAAGTAAACTGGACCCCCTTACCCCGTCTATTACGGATCGAGCAGCTGCAATATAGAAGGTAATGGCTGAAATAGTTAAATTACGGGCTAAATAAACTGTTAATAACGCCTTATACTACTGTAACGGACCTAATACAACCCTAGTATATAACCTCCCGCTTAATTCTAAAGTCCTCATATGGCGTAAAAGCGGCAATTAGACTGGACCTTACCGTTTACTAGCTATAGAAGATAAGACCTGCTGTATATAGCTCCTTAGCGGACCAATAAGCTTTAGAAGCATATCCGTAAAACCCTATTTTTGGTCCGAAAACACCTATAACGTTAAGCTAAATGAACTAAAAGCACCTACCGAGCTAGACGAACCAGAAACACCCGCTAAATTAAATAAACTGGAAGCACCCTTACCTACCCTAGAGGTCCCCTAGAAACCTACTAAACCTACTAAACCTACCGTAAAGTATGGCTAAGGACGCCCCCGTAAGAACCCTATAATGGAGAATTATCTAACCTCCGCAGGTATATCCGTAAGGCAATCTCCGCCTACGGATATATTAGTTTTAGTATAGGAAACCCCTTTTACGGACTTACGACGTAAAGAGATTAACGGACTACTTAAAAAGGGCGTCTTTATAATTATAACGAAGAGAGACGTTCCGTAAGGCGTCCGTATATTTAACTCGCGCTTTATTAATAAAATTAAGCACCCTAGTATTAACAAAGCCTTTAAAAAGTTAAGGCTTATTATATAAGCTTATAACGACTAGGGAAAGGACTTAGTCCTTATATAATCGCCTACGATCTAACGAGTTAGCTAATGGATTATACTTGCACTTATACCTAGCCTATAGCAAAGTAAACCCGTAGCTTTTTACCTACGGGATATCTTACAAGCCTATGTATAATCTAATACCTACCTAAGTAGGGATATCTTTATACAACCACCACTGGAGCTCAATTTGCAACTAGGAATAATTTTATAGGTTATAAAACTACTTTACGGAGTGCTAGAAGCTGGAAACTACTAGTTTAAGATATATTACCAGCACTACGTCTGTAAACTTAAGATGGAGCAGTTAACCTATAACCCCTGCCTCCTATACACCCTATTAAACGGCCTCGGTATTATTAGACTCTAAATAGATAATACCCTCTTTTTAGCGGACTAGATATTTGCGGATACTAAAGAGACTAAACTATAAGAAGCTAAGTTCCTGGCAAAGCCGTAAGAGTAGTTAACTAAGTAGACTTTAATTAAGTTTAATGGAGGCTTAATTATATAAAGGGGCAACTTAATCTAGCTAACCTAGGAACGCTAAGCTTAAAACCTAAAGCCCGTTATAGTAAAGCCTATAAACCTTACTAGTTCCCGCGGAGAGACCTGTAAGACTATAAATATAAAGGACTAATACGCTGTATAGCGTGCAAGAGGCGCCTATATTGCCATAGTTTGCCAACCTAAATCTGCCTACGACTTATCCTTTACGGCCCAGGTAATAGATCCGCAAGAAGAAAATATTAAGTAGCTTAATAAGCGCATTTAGTGGCAAATTAACAATATAGTAAGGGGACTTACTTTTATACTACTAGACCTAAGTTCCCTTAGCTTACTAGTATTTATGGACGCCTCCTTTGCTAATAATAAAGACCTATTATTATAAATTGGCTTTGTAATTATACTTACGGACCGTAATTAGGACGTAAATATACTATACTAGTCTTTAATTAAGTGTAAATGAGTAACCCGTAGTATACTAGCTTCTAAACTATATGTATTAGCTTATAGATTTAATATAGCAGCCGCAATTAAATCAACGGTTTAGAAGATTTTATAACTGGAGCAGTTACCCCTAGTTTTATGCACTGATTTAAAGTCCCTTTACGACTGCCTAGTTAAACTAGGTATAATATAGGAGAAGAGGCTTATGGTCGACCTAATGTGCTTACATTAGGCCTACAAACGACGTAAGATTGCGAAGGTTAAATAGATTACTAGCAGAGACAACTTAGCGGACGCTATAACTAAGGCAAAGCCGTATTAAGCCCTTAAAACCCTAATTAATACAAATAAGCTTAATATAAAGGTTATAGAATAGGTGGAACGAGACTAACGGAGTACTATGGTTTATTTACGGCCCGTTGGAAGGCCGTATGGTATATTTACGGCCCGTCGGAAGGTCGTACGGTTTACTTTACGGACTGTAGGTAGGACTTACGGCCCGCTTAAAGTACTATTTAGAAGGCAGCCCAGAAGACACCTCGGAAGGGATCCCCTATAGATTTCTTATATATTTCTTTTATATTTTATAGTTCCACTAGAGTAATTACGAAGGCTATACATAGGTGGTTTTATTTTTCAAGTACCGCTAGTGTATAATTATAGCACCTATCGTACCGACCGCGTGCCTACGCGTTCGGTACGCTAGGTACGCGTTTACGCGTTCGGTGTATTAACCACTCGCTTACGCGTCTAGTGCACTCCTAAAGCACTAACTAATTAGGGGGAGGTCGTATCAGTATATAGACCACGTAGTCTGCTTTAATATAAGAGACAGTTACTACCATCCCAAAGAGCATACAATACTATACGTATTTCGTGCCCTGAGATATAACTCAACTATATTATTAAATTAATACAAATAGTACTATACTAGAGGATATAAAGGCCTATCTATAGAGTAGAAATAGACTAGTAATACTAGAATTTGCTAATAAAGAAAATAAGAGTAGAGAAGGTAAAGGAATAAATAGGGAAAATAATAGCGATAAAGAGGATAAATATAACGGAACCTTATAGTAAGTACTACAATAAGTTCTATTAATGGGCTAGGTGTATAGGTAATACAAATTAAGTCAATAACGTAATAATAACTAGTGGAGTAGTTGCCTAATAAATTAACTCTAATTATATTCTAAGAATTACTATAAAGAAGGAACTATCTAGGTAGGGATTAAGGGTCCTTAAATACACAACCGTACTCCTATAAAATCCTTCTTATATATAATATTATTTGTTATTATTTGTTCATTGCTTAACGTCTGATACGGATCCTATGTGGCCCACGCAGACTACTCCGTACACAGGGGAAACTTATAAATTTACAAGAAGAAAACCCCTGATATTCTTATATATAATATATATGTTATATATAAGGTACATAAGTTCCTCTTATTCCTCTTGTTTAATATATAGCATATTATATAACTCGCTTACTATTCTTTATTATATAGTTTTACTAGTTCTATTCTAGACCGTGCCTATATTAACTAACTAGCTTCTTTTAACTCTTCTCTAAGTAGTTATAATATTATACTTAAAGCGTCCATAATACTATCTCCCTCCTCTTTATTTTTATTCTTAAAGATTCTAAATATCTCTAAGTTATTTACTAGAGGTATAATATCCGTCTAATTAATTTGGTTAATATTATTACTTATTATATTTAAAGTATCTTCTTCTTTATACGCGTAATATTATACCCATACTATTGCTGCTATATTATTACTTAGTGAAATTATACCGTCTTTATATTCTTATTATACAAAAAAGGGGTTAGTTTATATTACGCTAGCAAGTCCCTTATCTTAGCAACCCTTCTTTTATTTAGAGTGTACTAAAGTAAATATTTATTCCTCTTATAACGTCCGTTTTACTTCTAACACTAAGTATATACGTCTTATAACTCTTAATAGTCTTTAAGTTCCCTAAGTAATTTATTATAGGGTTTTATATTTAAACTGTCGCTATAAAGCTAGATAGTAACCTAGCATAGGCCCTTACTAAGCTTAAGCGTTCTTAAGATGCGGAATAGAAGGCCCTAAATACTTATATCGCGGCGTCTGCTTAGCTACTTTATCTTAAAAAAGTGTATAAGAAGGTTTATTTTAAGGAGTAGAAACTTATAAAATAAGGTCTATAGGAACTTAGTAATAAGAGAACTAACTCTCTTTCTATAAAGAAAATAACTCTAAGTAGTTCGGCAGTCGCTCTTCCTAGGTCCCCCTTAGGTAACTTATTCTTTAGTAATCCTTCTTTATTAATATTACCTAACCTATTTTCTTTTAATACTCCTATACCTTTTCTATAGCGTTTTTTAGATTCTATAGTAGTTCCTAGGTAGTCTTATTATAGCCTATCTACTTAACTTTATACTATATTTTATTATTTACATCCTCGTAACTAATAATTTTTAAAACTTACTATTTATCCTCTTCTTGCCCTCTATATATGTCTTCTTTGTAAATTAGTGACTTAATATTTCTATATACTAGCTCTAGTATTATAATATACTATATAGGGTAGATTTTTATCTTAGCTAGTAGGTTTAACTTAAATATAACTAGTGAAATCCTCTTTATAATTTTAAAAGGTCCTAGTTTAACGTAGTCTAACTTTTTACTTAGTTATTAACTTTTAAAATTTTTATATAGTAGCCACACTTTATCCCCCTCCTTAAGATCTGGTCCCTTAGATCTCTTAGCGTTATAGTATCTTTTTATTCTCTATTATACTACCTTAGCTATTTCTATAAGGTTTGCATAAAGATTTATTAAAGTCTCCATTCTTTACTTAGCTATGCTACTCGTTTTCTTTACTTAATATAGTAATAATAATATTCTTAGCTTGTACCTATAATTTGCCTTAAATAGTAACGTGCCTATTCCTTTTTATAGTGTTATATTATATATAAACTATATAACTAGTAATAATAATACCCAATTATTCTATACGTAATTAATATAGTGCCTTAGATACTATTTTAGTATCTAATTTAGTCTTTCTATTTAACCGTCTGTCTACGGATAATATCATCAGGAATTTTTTTTTTTGGCTCGTTGTTGCGGTTTGCAGCAATTTGCGGCAATTTGCTGCAAACTGTACGGTTGCGGTGGTCGTATATGGTCCTGTGCGGTTTACGGCGGTTTGCAGCAACCCGCGCGAAGCCTATATTTTTTACGGCAGTTTGCAGCAACCTGCGCAAAGCCTATATTTTTTGCGGCAATCCGCGCGAAGCCTGTACGTAGCCCTTGCATTTCGCACATTTCGCACATTTTATACGTTTTGTACGTTTTGCACGTTTCGTACGTTTCGTACGTTTCGTACGTTTTGCACGTTTCGTACGTTTCGTACGTTTCGTACGTTTTACACGTTTTGTACGTTTCGTACGTTTCGTACGTTTTACACGTTTCGTACGTTTCGCACATTTCGTACGTTTTATATATTTTGCACGTTTCCTATAGATTGCTATAATATACTTTTAAATATATTTATATTATAACTATATAAAATATAGAGCTATC
>Ga0307515_10007290_pt1 | contig 21891 bp, 2 predicted proteins | sample 17_EM_MG_FD_194513 | JGI IMG/M metagenome (GOLD analysis project Ga0307515, IMG submission 194513) | Populus trichocarpa ectomycorrhiza microbial communities from riparian zone in the Pacific Northwest, United States - 17_EM | ecosystem: Host-associated > Plants > Roots > Unclassified | place...
CTACCTAAAGTTAAAGTATAGAATTATTGTTAAGACAATATAAAGTCATACAAAAGTATTAGCAAGTTAGAAGTTAAAGGAGCTTTATAAGTAAGCGGTAGCCAAAAATAAGACGGACGACTTTAATTTTTATATACTAAAGAAGGTCCTTAATAAGGAAGTTATTAACTAGGCTCTTATAAATTTAATTATTATATAAAACCTTTTATTCCAGACTGTTAAGTGGCTAAAGTTTTATATTTTCTACTAGGCTCTTAACTAAGCGTTAGATAAATATCTTATAATAACTTACTTAGAAGTTAGCCGGATAATTAATTAGTTATTCTAGTTATAAAAAGATATTATACAAAAATAAGTTTAGTTAGTATTAATAAGCATTTATCTCTCTATTAATATCTAGACCTCTCTAAATAACTACCTTCTCCTTAAAATTTGCGCCTACTTTATTAATAGTTAGGAGAAGCGGATAAAAGCTCTTCTTACTCTTTATACGGTAGCTACTTACAGTAAAGAAGAGTAATGGATTACTTTCCTTCTAGTGCTATAGGAGTACGAGATTCTTTAAAAGCTTAAAGCTATTATTGCTGATAACTCTATAATAAATAACACACTATATTATATAATCTATAAGTATCTCGCTAATAATAAGGATATTACCTAGGATCCCATTTAATAACGTATCCACTACTAGGGGTATACTATTAATCTTACTGTCTAGGCCTTCCTCTTTAAAAATACTCTTAAACTTAAGGCTATTAAGTTATATAAAAGGAATAATATAAACGGAAAGGGGTAAAGTTATAAGGAAGAGATTAAGTAGAAATAGGCCTTCTAAGCAATAGGCCCACTTGGCAAGCTTTATAATATTATAATATACTCCCGTGCCTTAGCAAGTCGTATAAAGGAGTTTAAGACTTTAGTTAGAAGACGGGTTCCACTTAATAATTATACAAGATAGAATAGCTAGTATTAAATGCTAAGTATCTTACTTAAGCACGAGTTAGGAATTAATAACTATATTAAGAGCAACTATAATACGCTTAAGGAGGATTATATCTCGCTATAAGACTAGAAGTTTCTTTATACAATTTACACCTTCCTAAAGCCATTCTACTATATAACATTAGAGACACAAGGGGATCATACAATACTTAACTAAGTACTCTTTACGATGGATGTACTTATTAAATATATAGAGAACTCTTTTATATAACTCTTCTTTTAGCTACTTTATTTAAGCTAAAGCTAATATTATATAATAGGCACTCTTTAAATTAAATAAAGCTCTCTTACTTTAAGTAAAGAATATATAGGCGAAGTTTAATAAGTACTACCAGAGAACAGACAACTCCCCTCTTTACGCTACTGCACTTATTCTTTACCTAAATCGTTATATGAAGTATATTAAGATATTTTAGAAAAAGGAGTGGCAGAAAATAATACTTCTAAAGGTTTAACGGCTTTGGGAAACATACCGAGAATTAAAGAAGCCTATTACCTCTCTTTAAATAGTATTATATAATAGGCTATTATAAGATAAGTATAAGGAACTTAATAAGTACGATCGAATTATAAATAAATTAAATAAAAAGGTTACTTAACTAGCAAGCTAGGATAAGTATAATAACTACTGCTCTGAAGTACCGTATAAAATTAAAGTTTCTCTACTTTAGTAGTGGTCTTAAGAATAACAAATAAAGCGCTAGCCGCGGCTTTCACTCTATATAAGAGAGGTACTTTTAATTCTAGCCATAAGTAACGAACCAGAGAGAGTATTTTTAGGAGGGCGTTGTATAGTATTATAGGAGAGAATATAGCTTAGATTATAGAACCTTAAGAAGACGGAGTGTATAAAGAGCTGGCACTAGAGTAGAATTTTAAAAGAAATATAGTGGTTGTATAAAGAAAGGTATATAAGAGATATATTATATAACACTAAGGGAAGGGCATAAGATATATAAATAAAATAATTTTAGGTAAAAGGTAACTACTAAAGGCGCGTAGGTGGCATAGGTAAATATATGCTAACTTTAAACTTAATAGATTATAAGTTTAGATCCCACCGACGTCGTCCTTTATTAAGAATTAGGAAATATAATTATCTAGTACACTTCCCGTCCTACTATATAAGAGATTTTTCGGTAACATTGCCATACTGTAAGTAAACTCTCCTCTCTATATAATATACCTATATAACTAACTACTCTTAAGATAAGCAGGAGAGGGTAGAAGCTTTACTAGCAATTAATATAGAGGCTTGGGTGGGGGGGGGTATTAGAGAAGTAGGTATAGATAGGGAGGCCTTTATATATAAATGCAATTCTAATTTAGAGCTGTGGATTATTAAATATAATTATAAGTAACCTATATTACTCGTACAAGGTAGAGAGCTAATTAACGCTAGCCCTATAAGGCCTATATGGCGACTCCGCGTTATCCAGTAGGCCTTTGCCCCTTTACTAAGTATTAGAGTCTCCTAGGGTTCTATAGTGGGTGCTGTGGAAATTATAAGTAGCGGGATCATGGGGCTCAATGTTTGTCGTACGACAAAAATTCTTAACCTATAGCGGTGGCAGTAGGAGCACTGGAGGGTAAGGATCGGGTTATAGAACTGGAGGATAATGAGGAATAGATAAAAGTTACCAAAATTTAACTGCTGGGTCTCCTCTCTTTTTTACTATTTTTATTTTATTTTATAGTATCTTATATAAGGAGAAGTATAAATAAAGAGGGTATAAATTATTAAGAAAGCTAAGGATATTAGTAGAATTCCCTATAGGTATAGTTACTCGCTTATTTAGCGGGGTTTATTAAAACAATCGATCGATATGATAATGATATAATATGATATCGCTTATCGTATCAATCTAATCGATAACGATTTTCGCTCACCCTGGAGCGAACGATACAAGTTTGCATTGGCCCACCGTCATTGGACCTTAGAAGATTGGAAAGCTGTAATTTAGTCAGATAAGACGAGTATCGTTTTAGGCCACCGTCGGGGGGGCTATCGGGTATGGCGACGTCCTCACGAGGCCTGTGTACGCAGCTGTGTACGAGAACGATGGAAGGGGTACTCCGAGTTCATGTTTTGGGGTTGCTTTACATACAACTTCAAAGGCCCTTGTCATATTTGGAAGCCTTAAACGAAGAAGGAATTAGATAAATTAAAATTAATTATTAAGATCTGGAATTAAGCTCTAAAGCTAAAGGCATATAAGGCTTAGAAGAAATAATAAGACGCTAAAAGAAGAGCATATAAACTACGTTATAATAGGTGTATAAGCGGAGCACCTGCTAAGTGGAAGTTTATAATATTGTACGGAGCTTTTACTTAATCAGACGGAGGCGGAATTAACTAGTGGCGATATTTAACGAATATCTTAATACCAAAACTTCTTCCGTTTGCCTAGAGCCTTATATACTTAAATCCTAATACAATCGTGCAGGAAGATAAGGCTACTTCTTATATAGTAAAGATTCACCAAACCTACTTTAACGCCTGCGAGATTCAACGTCTTCTTTAGCCAGGTAATTCACCTAATCTAAATATAATTGAGCCCTACTAGGGCTACTTAAAACGGGTCACTACAAAAAGAGGCCTATCTACTTCTCGTGCAGCTGCAGAGAAAGTTTGGCTTGGAGCTTGGCAAGATCTTAAGCAGTGGCGAATTCAACAGTGGATCGAGAGGATCCCTCGCCATATTCAAAAGATTATAGACCTTAAAGGAGGCAACGATTATAGAGAGGGAGCAGAGGAGAGGCAGCGAAGTCGGAAGCAGCTCCGTGAGGCAGCCAATCGCAAGCTTCCTACGATCGTTGAGGTGCTTCGAACGGGCTACGAGACGTTACGTAATCACTATGGTTTACCTAACGCCTATCTACAATTCTTCCTTCCTACGCAAAGCCATGAAATTACTGAGGAAGAGTGGCAAAAATTAGTTAATATAACCGTCCTAAATCCACATCAAAATACTTAAGGCCCTGGCTTGATCGCAGATCGACAGCTCTATAATTAAAGACGCCAAAGGAACAATTGTAATTAGGTAGTTGAACGGGTAGAGAGCCAGGTAGAGAGCTAGGTAGAGAGCTAGGTAGAAAGCCAAGAGCAGCAGAGGCAATTAAGGCCTTGAAAACCTCGAAAGCCTGTAGAATATAAGGCGCGATGGAGCGAGGTAAATCACGTGAATGTCAAGCGGTAGAACACTACAATTTGGAAGCTATATAGGTGATATATTAGTATCAAAAGCTTCAATTAAGTTGATTGAGTTGATTTTTGGTGGGGTCTTGGCACCAAAACCGCGCTTTTCCCAAAAAGGAAGGAGAAATCTCTTTTCGCGCAATCCTCCGTAAAAACTATAGCTTTAATATAATGCTTTATGCAACCGACTACCTGGACTGTGCTGAGACACAAGGTTGCAGCCCAGAAGGCTGCATCAACACTACTTTCGTATACCTCGTATACCTCGTATATGGCTAAAATCGAGTCATACACCCTATGGTCATGACTCTACTTTCATGTATTTATATCACTTGATTTCCATAGATTTACAATAAAGTTGCTCGTTCAATTCCTACACACTGCAAAGCTTACAGTTATGAGCCCGGCCTGCCTACCGTACTGCATCTAATCTGTACATCTAGCGCTTACTAAGCAATCAATCTGCTACCTCGTTTAAGAAGTCACTACTTTTTCCACCTTTGCAAGTGTTTCGAGCTTCTTCCGGGTACCGCTCTTGTACTCGTGATTACCTTTATTTACCAAACGGACGGACGATTGAACATCGATCGAACCGAACCGAACCTGACCGTACGAACCCGACCGTACGAACCCCAACCTCCTTCAGCCCAGATACACAACCATTCGACAGAGTCGACCTACCTACCACAGCGTAACGACCTTATATGGCGTCCAAGTAAGAGCCTAGCTAGCGCGATAGCCCGAGCACAGAGCCAGAGCGAGATGCTAGAGCACAGAGCCAGAGCGAGATGCCAGAGCACGGAGCCAGAGCAGAAGCTAGCTTGGATATACTGATGGTGAGAGACAAGAATATTGGGTAGACACAAGGAAGGCACCAGACCGACGGCAGCTAGTAGAGAACCGTCGCCAAAACCAGACAACCGTTCGACCAGCCAGCGAACACCAGATCAATTCGACTGGATCGATTAAATTAAATATCGAATATTGAATTAAACCAAACCAGAGCCTCGATATAGGCCTGTCGCCAAATTAAATCAAGGCCTTCTAGGAAGGCACCAATACTATACTAAACGGACGATCAAACCAAGCGTACAAACCCGACCGACACGACGACCGACCAATTAAATCAAAAGCTTGGAACGTCAAAATAAGGTTACGCCAAGACGCTAATTGGACCCTTCTTAACCCTTTTAAATTGATAGCGAACGACTTCCTACGACCAGTTACTGTCAGATAGTTCATATAGAGCTATTCATTGATGAAATGGGTTGATTGATTGATTGATCTGTGTCGTGTCTTGATCGATCATTGACCTAGGGCCCCTGGGCTTAGACGAAGATATTTACAATGCACGTCCTACGCCACCGAGAATACGGATTATCTGACAGTTACAGTAGACGACTCCCACAGTACCATAAGCTTGTAGGGCAAACTAGACACAAGGCAGGGTCCTAAAAGAACTAGACATAAGGCAACAAGCCAGACACGAGGTAGGACCTGGGGCTAGACACAAGGCTTATACTAGATGGACAATTACTAAAACAGTATGGAAGGATCTAGCACTACTACGACTTAGCTGGATACTAGATAGATAGTCACTAAAGGACATTCAATTGAGAAACTACCGTCACTAAAGCTGTACAACAACCGTTTAAACACCAGAATAATTTAATTAATTGATCGACCAAATTGGGCCAAAGCCAATATTAATGTAGGAACAATTGATTTTAATTCTAAAGCACTAATCTTGACGTCTTAACGTCACCAGAGTCATTAAATAACTACCTTAAGTTTCACCTGTAACAACAGCAGCGTCCTTTCTGCATAAACAGCAGCGTCTATTCCCTATAATAATAGCAGCGTCTAAAGCATATTAATGCAATTAAGTAGCTTTATAAGCACGTTAATGCAATTAAACAGCTTTAAAGATCTACCCCCATATCTACCTCAACTATAGATTAAAAAGGATCTACCACGAGCACGGATTAATTAACTGCCTTAAATGCAGATTAAAATACTACACCTAGATTAAATGATTTAGTAGAGCCTCCTATAAAGGATGCTAAATATCTACCTTAACTATAGATTAAAAGGATCTACCGCGAGTATAGATTAATTGACTGCCTTAAATGCAGATTAAATCACTACACCTAAATTAATTAATTTAGACTATATTACCAACTCTTAGTAGAATAGTGCCTCTAGATCTACTAGCGTTAAATACCATAAGGACTTTAAGACGATATCTTAGATATAATTAAAGCAATTCCTAACTAGCCTATATCGGCACTACTTACGACAACCGTAACGTTACTAAGTATAACGTCTATAACGTCACCAGAGCATTAATATTAACCCATTAACGAATCGAATTAAGCTTTACCATTCCTAATTTGTATTAAAATTTCCTATCTTTAGTATAGTTTCTACCTTTATTTGTTTTCTATAGCTTTAACTATACCGTTAAATCTAGGGGGGTGTGTAACCAACTACCTGGACTGTGCTGAGATACAAGGTTGTAGCCTGGAAGGCTGCATTAACACTACTTTCGTATACCTTGTATACCTCGTATACCTCGTATATAGTTAAAATCGAGTTATACATCCTACGGTCATGACTCTACTTTTATATATTTATATTACTTGATTTCCATAGATTTATAATAAAGTTGCTCGTTTAATTCCCACACTGTAAAAGCTTACACTTTAGCTTACTAGAGCCCACTTTAAGACTAATAAGAATTGCTAACTTTATATATCCAAATGGCGGGAGACTATATTATAGAGAGTTATTACTTTTAACCTAATAAAGACTTGTTTAAAGTGCCTTTAATTACTCTTTAATAAACTCTAGAAAATCTAATATGGCCTTACTGAAACTTACTAAAATAAGAATAGTCTAAGGGACTAAGTTATCTTAGCCTGCTATGGCGTTCCTAAGTGTAATTTAGCGCTATATAAACCTGTAGATGCGTTTAAAGGAGTATATGCCGAACTACGCTCCGCTATAGGTACTATAATATAAATATAAGAATCTTAACAGTTCTATACCGCAAACCCTGTCTAAACCAGTATTTTAGACTAATATAGTTATAACTGAACTAATTGAATATATAGTGGCCGTAGTAGGCAATATAATAGAAGGTATAATTAATGTTAACTATAAGGTAATTATAGAGGTCCTTATAGAGGTTTATTTTAAAGCAATTGCTAGAAAAAGTACTACGTTTATAAGAAGCCAAATTACTAGTTAACTAGGCATTTTCTTAATAAACAAAAGGAGGTATATAATAAGTTTTACTAGAGTATAAGAAATGTTAAAAATTATAAGGTTACTACGGCTTACTTCTAAAGCTTCCTAGTTTAATATAAAGGCGTAGAAGATCTTAAGGATAAGGTTAATAAGGCTAAACAGCTCCTTATGGATATAGAAATTAAGGATTATTCTCCTAATTAATACTTTACTAAGTACGGTAAGGTAGATAGTACACAAACCGTTACTATTCTTAATAACTAATCTACGCTCCATTCTATTATAAAGTTAGATATCTTTAATAAGCTAAGGGAGAGTTTTACGTTCTCCTTTAATAACAGATACTTAGTAAACGTCTTTTATAGTATTATACCAGATACTAGAGCCGCAGGAGTATCTACAGTAGGAGAACCTTAAGCTCGAGCCCTTTAGCAGCTTAATAGCTCTATTTAGATTAACTATTTAACAGCAGGCCAATACACGATTTATTTTAGTAAGGGTACTATATTTTTTTTTTGTACAATTAGAGTCTAAACCCCCTTAGGGTATATTACTTTCCATATTGTTTGTTACGGACACTTTAAGTACAATATTATAACTACTTGGAGAAGAGTTAGGAGAAGCTAGTTAGTTAATATAAGCACGGTCCAGAATGGAGCCGGTAGAGCTATGTAATAAGGAATAGTAACTAAGGCTATATAACGTGATCTATATAATCTATAGGATCTATATAATCTGTAATAGAGTAGATAAAGTATACGTATATTATATATAAGGAGGATTTTATAAGAGTATGGTTGTGTATTTAAGGACCCTTAGTCCCTACCTAGATAGTTCCTTCCTTATAGTAATTCTTAGAATATAATTAGAGTTAATCTATTAGGCAACCACTCCACTAGTTATTATTTCGTTATTAACTTTAATTTGTATTACCTATACACCTAGCCTAATAACGAGCCTATTGTAGTTCTTACTATAAGGTTCCGTTACACAATTACTACCTAGTTACGGTATTAAATATAGAAAGTTAAATAATATGCCACTAAAAGCAGCCACCATAACGCTATTAACGGCGGTAACTACTTTAAGGTTAGGTAATACTAGTATGGCAGATACTAACTTATAGTAACCTATAATGGTCGGATAACTATAAGATATAGTTAACCAATTAATAATAAATAATGCAGCGTTGGAAGAAAGGGTTAATGGGATTAGAGTAGTAAAGATTAAGTTACTATTAATCGAAATGTACTTAGGAGAAAGATTAAAGCTTAAAGGATTCCTTATATAAATGCACTTTAAAGTTACGTAGGAAGGGGTAAAGCTACCAACACCTATAGATCGGATAGCCTATGCGGGACTATTCCTATTAGGAAGAGCACTTAAGTAGTTTAAGCCTTACCTTATGGAAATATAGGCAAACGGAATAACGACTACTAATTAGGAGGTGCGATTTATATTCTTAAGCTAGGAGGGGTTTACGGAGCGACTTATATAGATATTTGGAGACCCAAAGGTAGTAACTATAGTAAAAAGAAAACTCTAAGACATTACGCAACGAACCTTAGCAATAGAGTACACTATATAGTTTTAAATGTTAGTAATATAAGTTAAGTGGAATAATAAGGCGCTTATGGCATAATATAAGCAAGGACTTAAGGCTAAAGTTTAGGATGTAATTATTCTAATAGAAGATACAGAAACCCTATAGGATTTAATAGATTAGGCGATTAAGATTAATAATTAGATCTACTAAAGGGAATAGGCTAAAAAAGGCTAGGATAGAGTTCTATAGTTATATAAGACGTAAAGTACGTAACAACTAAAGCTAAGTTAAAAACTATAGTATAGCGCAGAGCCAATAGACCTAAGTAGTACTAAAAAAGCCTATAAGAGATAGAGTAAAAAACTATAGAAACCTAGAGGTTAAGAATCTAGTAATTATAGGACTAAGGAGTAGAGGCTAAACTAGGGATCTTAGTAGTAGAAGACGTTTAGGCGGACTCTATAATAAAGTTAGTGGTTTAAAAATAGAGCTTATATAAATTGCGAGAAATAAGGTTATTTCGCGAGGGATTGCAAAGATGGTCGGAACTACTATGTAATAAAGGGAACTAGACTAATAGTAGAAGATATACACGTATAAAGAGATTATAGTATACTATAAGGAATAAGAGAGTATTTAATTAAAAGTTTTGCGTTTTGTTATAACAGCGCATGCCGAATTTATAAAGACGCTAAGTATAGCGTAAGCTACTAGCTATAGGAGCTAAAACCCTTAGAATATAAGGGAACTAATAAACTATTACGCAGGCCGGATATTAAAGATGATAAGTTTAATATAGGCAAAATATTTATAGACGACAAGGTAATAAAGGCAGTTTACTAGAAACGTGTAAACCTTAGAGAAGGTATATTAGAAGTAGAGACTAAAACTGCTATAGAGCAAGGTTTAGTAACGGGTATTATAATACTGTTAGATACGGTATCTATCGCTTTATAAGATAAAAGGAAGAGTATTTTATAGAGATTAAGTAAGTAGATAACTGCTAATGCTAATTTATTACTTAATAAAGGCAAAAGGCTAAAGGCTTAAGACTTTTAAGATAAGATAAGAGATAACTAAAACTCTTAAGATAAGATAAGGTAAGCTTAAGGACCTATAACGGATAAAACTAATAGAGTAAAGTAGTGGCTTAGTTTAAAGATATACAAATAAGCTTAGGATAGAGTTTCCTATAGGTATAAGATTCTTAAGACAAGATAAGTGAGATTTAAGACTCTTAAGACGAGATGAGAATACTAAGTAAGCCTAGTTAGACTAAGGTAGGAGTAAAGCTTAAGAAAGAAGTAAGCTTAGGATTAAGAATCCTATAGAACTAAGACTTTAAGATACGAATAAGGACTATTAATAAGATTAGAGAATTTGTAGTATAAATAGCAACTAGACTAGGAGATAGATATATAGACTTAAAAGACTTACTAGGGGAACGTAGTATTTAGCCTAAAGATTAAAAAGTTAATACCGAGATTAAGAAGTAAGAAGACTTTAAGGATCTACTCGCTAGACGCGAAAAGAAAGAAACTATAGAGGAATTTAGGGCAAGAATTACCTTATGGTAAGAACAGAAACTAGATAAGAGATTTAGCATATTAGGTTATATAAGGGATAGAGCACCTATACAAAAACTTACTAATAGGCCTAAAGTAGGTATACTAAGAGCTAAGTGGCTTACTAAACTGGAATAAGAAGAGGATTTAGGGATTCTAACTAGGTTTGAAGAACGGCATATAAAGGGCTGTTATAATGTAGTAATAAGAAGATACTTCCTTATAGACAAACCGTATATACTCTAGCAGCTATACTAAAGGTAGTATAAGCAGAGGTATAATAACAAGTAGGAAGATTTCTATATATAGTTAGACGAAAAAGTTATTTAAGACTACCCGATTATAGAAAAGGCTATAAGTTACATTAAAGGGGCCTTAATTATGACATTAAAGGATTTAAAGGAGTGATTAAAGGACTGGAGAAGTAAGAGGTAAATCTTAGTACTTGCAAATAAAGTCGTAACACTTAGATTAACATAAGAAAGGTTTAAACTTAAGGATAAGGACGAGCTAAGAGTTAACCTAAGATACTAAGTATATTATACATTAGTATAGATTACGTGCGTAGATAATACGTATAATATATATAAAATACCTAAAGATAAGTACCGGAAGTACCTAGTAAGGATATACTGGTTATTAGATAAGGCGAAATATAGAAACGCTAAATATATATATAGTTGGTACCTAGTAGAAGTATAAGCCTAAGGGGACTTAATACTTTGGCTGGGGGGATTCCTTATAAAAGAATGCCTAGATAGATAATAGTAGTGAGAATGCCTAGAGAATATATGTTTATAGTATATTAAAGATAAAAAACAAATTAAGTATTAGCTAAAAACGGACTAGCTATAATAACAATTAAGAAGCTAATAGTTAAGAAAAGTAGAGGCCTACGGAACTAGAGGGAGCTAGTAGTAGAGCCTTAGACCCTTAAAGGAATTTAAGAATAACACTTAAATTTACGAGTTAAGTAGTAAGATTAGCAGTTTAAAGCATTAATAGATAGTAGAGTAATAAGGAACTATATCTTACTAGCAGTAGTTGAAAGAATGGGATTACTATATAGAAAAAAGAAGTACCTTTACCTATTAGTGACGATTTTAGGAGACCTAATAGCCTATAGAGGAGGCATTATTAATCTTAAAACAGGACCTATTTAGTTAACTATTAAAGGGAGACGAATTAAGATATCTTTTAATATATTACTATTGGGGAGTAATAAGGCAGTACTAGGAATGCCTTAGTTATAGAAATATAATCTAAAAATCGATTAGGTTATAGAATAGGTTAATATTAAGAATACTTAACGCCGTAAGATATAATAATAAGCTAAGTTAGTATAATACTAAGTAGGGACAACCTATAAAGAAACGGAAAAAGGACTAAGTTACGTACTAAAGAGATACCATAAGTATAGTAGGAAACTATGGTTACTAGAAAATAAGAAGCTATTAAAGTATATAGTATAGGACTATAAGATAGAGTTAGAACTAGGAATAAGTCTAAAGTTCTTTTTAATCTATAAGCTTACTAAAGAAGAAGGTAGAGCATTAAAAGAGTTTATCTAAGAAAATCTATAAAAGGGATATATTAGACTATCGCAGTTATTAGTAGGTTATCCAGTACTATTTATACTAAAGAAGAATAGCAAACTAAGGCTGTATATTAACTATAGATAGTTAAACAGCATTACTAAGAAGGATAGGTATCTTTTACCCTTAATTAGCGAAATTTAAGATAGGATAGGTAACGTATAAATCTTCACGAAGATAGATCTAAGATAGGTATACTATTAGATTAAGATTAAGGAAGGCGACAAATAAAAGGTAGCCTTTAGGTTAAAGGAAGGACTATATAAACTATTAGTTATGTAATTTAGGCTTATAAACGCACTAGCGACGTTTTAGAAGCGTATTAACAATATATTAGGAAAATACTTAGATAAATTTGTTATAGTATATCTTAATAATATTATTATCTACTTAATAAGTAAGGAAGAACACGGAGAGTACGTTAAGTAGGTTTTAAAGAGACTATAAAAGGAATAGATGCTAGTAGCAATTAAAAAATGCGAGTTCTTTACTAGGAAGACTAATTTTATTAGATTTATTATTAAACCAAGCTAACTTAGTATAGATTTAAAGAAAATTAAGGCTATAGTGAATTGGTAAGAACTAGAGAACGTTATGCAGTTAAAATTGTTTTTAGGGTTTTATAATTACTGCAGAAGGTTTATACCGTAATAGTTAAAGAATATTAAACCGCTTATAAGGCTAATAAGGAAGGAAGAACTATAGGTATAGGGAAAGGAATAGCAAGAGTTATTTAATAAAATTAAAGAATTATTTACCTAGGAGCTAGTTTTTAAAATCTATTAACTAGGACTAGAGACGGTTATAAAAACAAATATATTAGACTATACACTAAGGGCATGCTTTATATAAAAATATTAAGATAGATAGCACCTAGTAGCATACTATAGTTGGAAGATAATACTACTAAAGTTAAACTATAATATCTATAATAAAGAGTTATTAGGTATAGTTACAGCACTAAAGAAATAGAGAGCGTTTTTATAAGGTATAAAGGAATTATTTATAGTTAAGATAGATTATAAAAACCTAATAGGATTCCTAATAATAAAGGAACTTAACCAAAGATAGGTTAGATAGGCAGAGATGCTTATAAAATACTATTTTAAGATTTAGTATACTAAAGGTATAAACAATACACAAGCAGATACTCTAAGTTAAAAGGCTAAACTATAAAATAATAAAAAGCTATTAGGGGCTTTACTACAAAAAGATATAGACGGATTAATTAGGTATAATTATCTAAAGATTATAGTAACTTAGGAAGAACTAGAAAGAGTTTATAAGTTACTAGAAATCTTTTAAGTATAAAAAATTCTAGAAATATAGCTAGAAGATCTATAAACAAATATATACAAAAATTAAGAAGTAAGGTATATCCTAAGAAGTATAGCAAAGCACTTTATGGAAGATTTCTATAAAGAAATAACTTAAGGACATAACAGAGCTATAGGCTTAGTGTTAAGACTTTAGGAGGAGTATATTATTAATAGAATTTAAGGCTTAGCATAGAAGGTTACTAAGGAATATTTAGATTGCTAAAGAAATAAATTAATAAGGTATAAGCTATACGGAGGGCTATAACCTATTAAAATACCAGAAAGACTATAGGAGGTTATATTATAGGACTTTATTATTAAGTTACTAAAGTTAAGAGATCTTATTACCGGATAAGATTATAACGCGATCTTAGTAATAATAAATAAGCTTATAAAGTAGGGATACTTTATAGCGTATATAGAAGAAATATTAGTAGAAGATGTTACTAGAATCTATATTAAGGAAGTGTTTATAAGATATAGAGCACTAAGTAAGATTATATTAGATAGAGATCTAAGATTTATAACAGTATTTTAGGAAGCATTCTTAGCGGAATAAGGAGTTAGAGTAGCAACTTTTACTATATATTATCCGCAGACAGATAGTTAAACAAAAAGACTAAATTAGATACTAGAATAGTATCTAAGGCATAATATTAATTACGCATAGAATAATTAGGTATTACTATTACTAGTTATATAGTTTATATATAATGCGACACTATAGGAAGGGATAAGTATATTACTATTTAAGGCAAATTATAGATATAAGCTAAGAATATCGTTATTACTATAGTAAGTAAGGAAAATAAGTAGTATAGTTAAAGAGAGAATAAAGACGTTAATAAATCTTTATATAGACCTTATAGAATTAGTAAAGAAGGTATAAGAGAGAATAAAAAGGTACTATAATGCTAAGAGATCTAAGGGACTAGATCTTAAGGAGGGAGATAAAGTATAGCTACTATATAAAATTTTTAAGAGTTAATAACTAAGTAAGAAGTTAAACTATATTAAGTTAGGACCTTTTAAAATTATATAAAGGATTTTACCAATTATATTTAAGTTAAATTTACTAGCTAAAATAAAGATTTACCCTATATAGTATATCGCAATACTAGAGCTAGCATATAAGAATATTAAGCTACTAATTTATAAAGTAGACACGTATAGAGGATAAGAAGAGGACAAATAGTAAGTTTTAAAGATCGTTAATTATAAGGACATTAACAACGAAATATAGTATAAAGTAAAGTGGATAGGCTATAATAAGACTACTTAGGAACTACTAAAGAACTTAAGAAATGCTATAGGAAAGGTATAAAAGTATTAGAAGAAATTAGGTTAGGCAGCATTAATAAAAAAAGATTACTAAAAAATAAGTTACCTAAGGGGGACCTAAGAAGAGTAGTTACTAAACTACTTAAATCTATTTCCTTCTTGGCCGGAAGAGAATCTATTTTTTTATTACTAAGTTCCTATAGACCCTATTCTATAAGTTTCTACTCCTTAAAATAAACCTTTTTATAAACCTTTTTAAGACGGATTAACTAAGCGGATACCGCAAGATAAGACTTAAGGGCCCGTTACTAAGTATTAGTAGCCTCCTATTCTACGTTATAGAAACGGCGCAATTTTGCTAAAGTAATAAATAGTTTATTATCTAGCTACGTAGAAGTAGATTAAATATAAAACCCTAAGATAAATTAATTAGGGAACTAGACGACTATTAAGAGTAATAGATTATATATATTTAGTATTAAAGATAAAGCAAACGTCACAGGACAAATAAATATTTACTTTAGTGCACTTTAAATAAGAGGACGGTTGTTGCGAAGATAGGTTTACTAACGTAATATAAACTAATTCCTCTTTTAAATAACGAGAATATAAAGACGGTATAATCTTACTAAGGGACAATATTATAGTAATAGTGCGAGCGCGACGAGTAGTTAAGGAAGAAGAAATTGCCTTAGGTATAATAAGTAATAATATTAACCAAATTAATTAGACAGATATTACACCTCTAGTGAATAACTTAGAGATATTAGGAATCTTTAAGGATAAAGATAAAGAGAAGGGAGATGGTGTTATGGACGCTTTAAGTATAATATTATAACTACTTAGGGAAGAGTTAGGAGAAGCTAGTTAGTTAATATAAGTACGGTCTAAGATAGAGCCGGTAGAGCTATATAATAAGGAATAGTAGCTAAGGTTATATAATATAATCTATATAATCTATAGGATCTATATAATCCGTAATAAAGTAAATAAAGCACACATATATTACGTATAAGGAGGATTTTATAGAAGTACGGTTGTATATTTAAGGGCCCTTAATCCCTACCTAAATAGTTCCTTTCCTATAGTAATTCTCAGAATATAATTAAAGTTAATCTATTAGGCAACTACTCTACTAGTTATTATTTTGTTATTGATTTTAATTTATATTACCTATATACCTAGCCTAATAATAAGCCTATTATAGTTCCTGCTACAAGGTTCCGTTACATTGTTCCTATAAATACCCTATTTCTATTTTGCATTAAAGATATAAATAAATTAGACGTTAAGCTTAATAACTTTAAGAATATACTCATTTAGGGAAATAATTAAGTGCCCGTTATATATAAGTAGGGTTACCCCTAATTGCTCCTTTATTAACTAGAAAAGAGTATTACCTAAAGCTACCTAACTAAGTTAGAGTTACGCCAACTATACCGCCGTTTTAGTTACCTATTAGTTTATTAATTGCTTAGGGTTTTTTAGCGAGTAGGTTATAAAGTTAAGGTTAAGGCAATTAAGCATTTTATAAAGTACTACTATTACTACTAAATAAACTAGAAGTCCCCTAGCCAATTTAAGATTACCTTTAAAAATAACTATAACTATAACTTCTATATTATTATTAACGTTATATATCTTAGCGGTAAGCTAGTACTCTAAGTTGTTAACTTTTAACCTCTTTTTAAGCCGCACGCTTTTTAAAGGATATATTAGCTAGGAACGTATAGGATACCCTATAATTATACTAGATTAACGTCTACCTAAAACCCCCTAATTAAATCGTCTATAATGTAGGAAAGAACTTCTTATCTATAGAGTTTTAATAATAGATAAAGGCAATGGCAATTAACGTTAAGGAAGTCCTTATTAAGGCATATAATAATATTAGAAAAGTAGAGCAATATTACGCGCTATTACGCCGCGTATATAAGATTATCTCTTTAGAACTAGAGGATGCTAGCAAAGAACTTACCTTATAAATGGCTATTAAAGCCGTTAATAATTCTACTAGCCCGGATAGACTCGTACCTATATTACTAGTCTTTAGCGCCTACCCTTAAATAACTAATAATTCTTTACTATCTCCTTCTATTATATAATAAGCTAAGGCTATTTATAAGGTAACGAAGGAGGTATAACGTCTTTACGCTATATACTAGGTTAATAATATACTAGGAATAAGAAATGGCCTAAATACCTTAACTACGCTTAATCTGCCACTCTAATCTAAGTTACACGTATAGCGTAAAAAGGGAAGGCAGTTAGGCCCATATTAACTTATTGCAATTAATAGTTAAACTTATACTATTTAGATGCCTTATAAACTTACTTAATTCCGTTTAATTATTATTAAGCCTTATTATAAAGATAATAGTTCTAAGCCTTTATAGGATGCCCTAGAGGAGAACTATAATTAATGTGCTTTAGAAGGCGACTATAATTCTAATATAATTGTAGTAGAGGTTCCGCAACTATAACGCGGTAGAGGTTGCCTAAAGGGATTATAAAATTACTAATATCTTATTAATTTTAAAGAGTAATTTGTTGCCGCTATTAAGAATAGAGTTAAGTTATTAATGGCCTTTATAACAGCTAAGGAGAAGGTTAACTTTAAGCTTATAAAATAGCTCTAAAAGGAAGGTTGTATTATAACTCTTAGAGCTCCTTTCTAAGCATCTAATAAGTAAGAGATTAATAGTCTTATTATAAGAGGAGTCTTTAAATTTAAGAAGTATAACCCTACTAAGTTCGATAAAGTTTGCATCTTTAAGTTAAAAATAGTTAATAAGATTAAAGGCAAAGCTATTAACGCCCTATTTAAGAAATTAAGGCTTATTATCTAAGGTTATAATAATAATAGTAAGGAGGTAATTCTTATATAATCTCCTATAATTTAACAAGCTAGTTAGTAAGTTATTATTACGCTAGCTCCCTCCTTAATAAAGAATAGAATAGCGGTTTATTTATAAAATATTATTTAAGCCTATACCTAATTAGAGACGCACCTTTAGCGCTTAATATTAGTATACCTTCCGGAGTAAATTCGCTACTAGTATCCTAAAGATATAATTATAGTTGTGTTTAAGCCATTATATAGAATTACAGAGGCAGGAACTTACTAGTAAGCTACTTATAGTAAGCACCATAAAGAGAAGCTTTTAATAACTACTTTTATATTTAATCCCTACTTCCTTATTATAACTACAGGAACTTTATTTAAAATTATTAGCATATAAACTAATAATATAATTATTTTAGGAGATGACTGTTTTTAGCTCTTAAAGAATATAAGCTAATAAAGGTAAATCTTATAGTAAAGCTAAAGAAAAAGCTTAATTTAATAACACTATTATTCTTTAATAGATGTATTCTCGCCTTAAATAAGGATTCTATTACTTTACGCCAGAAAGGTTAAGGTAAGAAGATCGACGTTATTAACGTTAATTCTCTAAAGTAAAGATATATAGAGTAACGCGCTCGCGGAGCGTATATTGCTTCTATTTATTAACCTAAGGCTTTATTTAATCTCTCTGTTATCGCCTAATACTAGGAACTAACTAAGGACGACGTTCTTACCCTAAATAAACGTCTTTCCTAGTAAATAAACTATCTTAATTAGGGACTACTCTACGTACCTATTAATTTTCCTACCGCTAAGCTCTTTATATTTATTAATAGATTATTTATAAATAATGAAGATTTTAGCTCCTAGCTAGGATATAAGATTATTATTATAAACGAATCTACTAGAGAGGATAACTTTATAATTTATAATAATCTTATCTACTAGAGCTTAACTAAAACTAAGAGCGTTACTTAAAGCGTTCTAGTATTAGAAATATATAAAATAGTTAGCAGAGTTAATATAGTAATTGCAATTAGAACTACCCTAAAGATAATTATAGATTAACTTAAACTTCTCGCTATCCCTATAATTATATACACTAACTTATATTCCCTCTATAAGTATTTAGTTAAGCTTAGTACTATAAAGGAGAAGCGCCTTATAATTAATATTATGGCACTTTAATAATCCTATAAGCGTTAAAAACTCTTTAAAATTTAATAGATTAATGGCTAAGATAACCTGGTAAATGTAATAATAAAGGCGAACCTAAATAAGGCACTAGAAACGTTTGTTAACACAAATACTCTATATATATAAGTTAAAGGTTAGGTTAAAAGGGAGTAGAAGTATAATATTCTATAGACCCTAATTTTAACTAGCTAATTAGGATTTTTTATACCCGGTATAGAAAATTGCTATTAGCTTGCTTATAACTAGCGCCTTGGCGGCCCTAATATAATATTTACCTACAACTCCTAAGCAAGAAAGCACTACGTGCTAAGAGGCAAATTTTAGGATAGTGAGACTTATATTATAATGGCAATAGTAAGTAAGGAGGATTGATATTTGTTACGCTAGTTAAGCAGTATTTGTATATAGATAGCAGCTATAAAAGAAGAGTTGCTAGTGTCGGGAATAAGGCAAGCGGTCGTTACGTAATGCCGCAGCACTAGCGTAGCAAGGAGTCTTAAGCTCCTCGCCCTTCCTTATTCTAATTAAGGAGAATATATAATAAAAATCATTATACTACCTACAACTTATAGATATGTGATATTACCTTATATTACTAATAACAAGAGTAATAGAACTAAAAGACTAGCTTTATAGGGTGGGAGTCCTAATAAGTAACGTTAGGTATAAATATAGCTAGTTAAAATAAATACTAAGATATATAATACTGTTATACTCCTTATATATTAACTAAAAAGTAATACTCTTAGTAGTTAGTATAGAGGACTATAATATATTACTTTTAATATAAAGAGACCTTAAGGCAGTCACTCAGTAACTTATTAGCTAAAATGTCCTAAACTAGTTTTAAGTTGTAAGGGAAACGGCAATAAAAGGCAAAGAAGTAGGCAATAGGTGCCCCTTAAAGACTTTATTGTAATAGCTTAAACTATTAAACAAATGCCTCCATAGAGGCTTGGATAAATGCTACTAAGGTAAAGCGAATAAATGCTGTATTACGAAGATATTAAGCTAAGGAGTAAGAGAAGGTGGTAAGGCTACGTTTATATACACATGCTAAGTCTTAAGCGAACCCCTAACTAGGTGACGCACCCTAGCGCCGTTACATTTATAGTAGTAGAGTAAAGTTTATAATACTAGCGTATTTAAGGCTTATTACAACAGTAGTGGTTCTTAAAGAGACTAAAAAGTAAAAATATAAAGTATTGTAAGTGACTTATAGGCACTAAGTAGGTAGGTCCTAAAGGTAGGGAGATAAACTATAAGGGTTTTTAAATAGAGTTTTCTCTATATATATATATAAGGTATAGTCCGCATAGGCTTAATAAAGATTTAAATTGGATATTAAGCAATGAATAAATAATAAATAATAATAAAAATTAACATTTAAAAAAGGACTATTATTATATTATTTAATATTCTATTATTAAAAAAAGATAAAATAGTTTTAAGATATTACATAAAAGACTCCTATAGATTTTAAGAAAAGTTACTCTTAAAAATATAACCTAGTAATCTAAGCTGATATTTCCGCCTTTTATATAGAAAATATACACTTTCCATTCTATTATCTCCTTTCCTCGCTGTTATTCCGTAGCTCAGGAAAAAATTTACCAGCATTTAGCCAGCATTTCGCAGCATTTCTAGCATTTTTAGCATTTAAAAAAGACCATGCGCCTTAAGCAGCATATAGGCAGCTATATGTATATATTATATAATATATTTTTATTTTTAGATAGTAAATTGGATATAGTATATTATATAATAATATTTTTTATAAATTACTTATAAATTACGTAAGTTATTTTGCTTCTAAAAAAGGTAAAAAAGAGTTTTTTATTTTATTTTTTTACCTTTTCTAAAAGTAAAATAACTTACGTAATTTATAAGTAATTTATAAAAAATATTATATAATATATACATATAGCTGCCTACATACTGGCTAAATGCTTATAAATTTTTTCCTAACGAAATTAATATAGGGATAAGGGTATAAGTAATATAATATTATAATAAAAATAAAGGCTATAGGTTAGCCTATTTATAGAATTTTATTTACTGCTAAGAATGCTAGAGTATTATCTAACTATAGGAGAGCGTTAATTGTTAGGTTTCTCTTAAGTTTAAGCTTTAATTAGTTAGGGTGGATCTCGCCCTTTAGACTTTTAGTATATATAGGTTTAGTCTAGACTAGGTTAAGACTATATCACTTAAATATATAGGTTTGTTTAAAGCAAAATATAATACTTAAAGCTTTTCTATGGAAATGGTAAAAGATAGGGTATAAACTTATTCTATTATTATCTATTAATTATATAACTTTCTAATATTCTTCCTAAGCTATCTCTTATATATTTAGAGCAACTCATCAAGCTTTAGTAGGCTAGGCTATGTTAATATAATCTACAGGACTATTACCAAGCCAATCTATCTGAACCCTCTAACACTCATTTCCCGAACCTAGATATTAATAACCCCAAGCTCCTATCCCGCAATCTCAGACTCCACAAGACCCGTCTTCTGCCGCCTCATTCCCTTCAAACCCCTTCGCGGCCCCACATCCGACCCCTCTAACCCCCTCCACCCCCATTTCATGCACCACTCGCTCATCCCCCCACATCTCCTGCGGTGGCGCCTGATACCGATAAACCACCCCCGCATCCCCCTCCACACGCTCCTTCTCCGCCCCCAGCTCCACCGGCGCCCTCTCCGCTCCCCTCCCTCTCCTCCACCACCACCACCACAATAACACGATAAGCCCCGCCACCACCGCTATCCCCCCAACAGCCGCCCCAACCCCGATCCCGGCCTTCGCGCCCGTGCTGAGCCCGCTCGCTGCTGCGGAAGCAGCAGAGCTGGTGGTTGGAGAGGAGGAGGGGGAGGAGAGTGCGGCGGTGCAAGCGGCGGTGTTATGTGCGTTTAGTGAGACGAGATAGCTTTGCGCGGAGGTGGGGAGCGCAGTATACCATGCCGGCGTCATGTATTGCGGGCCGAAGGGGGTATTATGCAGGAAGCACTGGGCAACAGGGTCGGTGATGGCGGAGGAGGGGACGCCGGTTGAGATTATGGCGAGGATGGAGTTTGAAT
>Ga0307515_10007291_pt1 | contig 21887 bp, 12 predicted proteins | sample 17_EM_MG_FD_194513 | JGI IMG/M metagenome (GOLD analysis project Ga0307515, IMG submission 194513) | Populus trichocarpa ectomycorrhiza microbial communities from riparian zone in the Pacific Northwest, United States - 17_EM | ecosystem: Host-associated > Plants > Roots > Unclassified | place...
TTTTTGATATCAATATATTAAAATGATCTGAAAATATTAAAAATATTAATTTAAAATAAATAAAAAAATAAAAAAAATTAAATTTTTTAAAAATACTTTTAAAATATAAAAATAAACACATCCTAATTATTTAAGGTTTGGATCATGTCAGGATTTTGAGCGGAAAGCACCGGACCCATGACCCTAATTTTTCAAACGAAGTTAGGTCGGGGGCATGTTTGCCACCTTCGCTATGGACTATTTAACTATTTGTAATAATATAAGGACTGTTTCATTTGATTTGATAAACTTTAGGGACTGATCTTATAGTTTACTCCATCCTCCCCCTTCAAAACCCAAATCTCTCAAAGACTCAAACCTCAACACTTTCCCATTTTCCCTCTCTTTCTCTCTCTAAAATAACAAAGGGCAAGACATGTTTTTCTACCTTTCCGTTCTCTTTCTCTCTCTACTCTTCACATCCCACTCACTGAACCAGGACGGCCTGTTTCTCCAGCGAGTCAAACTCGGTCTCTCCGACCCAGCTCATTCCCTCTCTTCTTGGAACGACAGGGACGACACTCCCTGCAACTGGTATGGTATCACATGCGACAACTCGACTCACCGAGTCAGTTCAGTGGACCTTTCCAGCTCGGAGCTCATGGGACCCTTCCCTTACTTCCTTTGCCGCCTCCCCTTTTTGACGTCGATCAATCTGTTGAACAATTCCATCAACTCATCTCTCACCGATGACATTGCCACCTGTCAGAATCTCGAGAGCCTTGACCTGAGTGACAATCTCTTGGTGGGCTCCATTCCCGCGTCACTGTCCGAGTTGAGAAACCTCAAGCTACTCAATTTGGAGTCGAACAACTTTTCCGGTGTTATTCCGGCGAAGTTCGGTCTGTTCCAGAAACTGGAGTGGATTTCACTTGCTGGGAACCTGCTCACTGGGTCCATACCGAGTGAGCTTGGTAACATTTCCACTCTCCAGCATCTTCTAGTGGGTTATAACCCTTTTGCACCGAGTAGGATACCGAGTCAGTTCGGTAACTTGAGTAACCTGGTGGAGCTCTGGCTAGCTAATTGTAACCTTGTGGGTCCGATTCCTGAGAGTTTAAGCAAGCTAACTCGGTTGACCAATCTTGATTTCTCACTGAATCGACTAACTGGGTCGATACCGAGCTGGCTTACTGGATTGAAGAGCATTGAGCAAATTGAGCTCTATAACAACTCCTTATCAGGTGGATTGCCTCTGGGATTTTCGAATTTGACCATGCTGAGAAGATTTGATGCCTCAACGAACCAGTTAACTGGGACAATCCCTACTCAGTTGACTCAGTTGGAGCTCGAGTCCCTGAACTTGTTTGAGAACAGACTTGTAGGGACTCTGCCAGAGAGCATAGCAAACTCACCAAATTTGTATGAACTCAAATTGTTCAATAATGAACTTACCGGTGAGTTACCAAGTCAGCTCGGGCTTAACTCACCATTGAAGTGGTTAGATGTTTCGTACAATAAATTCTCCGGTAACATTCCGGGGAATTTGTGTGCAAAAGGTGAGTTGGAGGACTTGATTTTGATTTACAATTCGTTTTCCGGTAAAATCCCGGAGAGTCTGGGAAAATGTGATAGTTTAGGCCGGGTTCGGTTAAGGAATAATGGGTTTACAGGCGCTGTGCCTGAGGAATTCTGGGGGCTGCCGCAAGTTTACTTGTTTGAACTTGAAGAGAATTCATTCTCCGGGAAAGTCTCTAATAGGATTGCCTCTGCTTATAATCTATCTGTGTTGAAGATTTCGAAAAATAAGTTCTCGGGTAATTTACCAATGGAGATTGGTTTTCTAGGCAAGTTGATTGACTTTTCGGCGAGTGATAACATGTTTACAGGTCCAATTCCGGAGAGTATGGTTAATTTGAGTACCCTGAGTATGCTTGTGCTTGGTGACAATGAATTGTCTGGTGGGCTTCCGGGTGGGATTCAGGGTTGGAAGAGCTTGAATGAGCTTAATTTGGCGAATAACAAGCTTTCTGGCCCGATCCCGGATGAGATTGGGAGCTTGCAAGTGCTTAATTATCTTGATCTGTCCGGAAATTACTTTTCGGGGAAGATTCCGATACAATTGGAGGATTTGAATCTCAATCTGTTGAACTTGTCGAACAATATGCTTTCGGGGGCGCTCCCTCCACTTTATGCTAAAGAGATGTATAGGAGTAGCTTTGTGGGAAATCCAGGTTTGTGTGGTGATTTGAAGGATCTTTGTCTGCAGGAGGGTGATTCGAAGAAGCAGAGTTACTTGTGGATTCTTCGGTCGACTTTTATACTTGCTGTGGTAGTGTTTGTTGTTGGTGTTGTTTGGTTCTACTTCAAGTACCAGGATTTCAAGAAAGAAAAGGAGGTTGTTACTATATCGAAGTGGAGATCGTTCCATAAGATTGGTTTTAGTGAATTTGAGATCCTTGATTTTCTTAGAGAAGATAATGTGATTGGAAGTGGAGCTTCTGGGAAAGTCTACAAGGCAGTGCTTAGCAATGGTGAGACCGTGGCAGTGAAGAAACTAGGTGGAGAGAGCAAGAAAGACAATACAAATGGCAGCTCTGAAAAAGACGAATTCGAAGCAGAAGTTGAGACTTTGGGGAGGATTAGGCACAAAAACATTGTCAGATTGTGGTGTTGTTGCAATACCGGAGATTGCAAGCTTCTGGTATACGAATATATGCCAAATGGGAGCTTGGGGGACTTGTTGCATGGCAGCAAGGGAGGCTCGTTGGATTGGCCTACAAGGTACAGGATAGCTTTGGATGCAGCTGAGGGCTTGTCTTATTTGCATCATGATTGTGTTCCTCCGATTGTTCATCGGGATGTAAAATCGAACAACATATTGTTAGATGCAGAATTTGGTGCCAGGGTTGCCGACTTTGGAGTTGCCAAAGTTGTTCAAGGAGTCAACAAAGGAATGGAATCAATGTCTGTTATTGCAGGCTCCTGCGGCTATATTGCACCAGGTATTTCACTTGTGTCCAACTGAATTGTTAATATGAAGTGATTTGATCAAATTAAGCTTAGTTTTCGCTTGCTTTAGCTAATCGTTTAGGCTCCAAGTCATTACTGTAATTGAATTTGTCTGAACTTGATTCGATGCAGAATATGCATATACTCTCAGAGTGAACGAGAAGAGCGACATCTATAGTTTCGGGGTGGTCATATTAGAGTTGGTGACAGGCAGACTCCCCGTAGATCCAGAGTTCGGAGAGAAAGACTTGGTGAAATGGGTTTGCACCACCTTAGACCAGAATGGGATGGATCATGTAATCGACCCCGAGCTCGATTCACGTTACAAGGATGAGATTTCCAAGGTTCTCGATATCGGTCTCCGATGCACAAGCTCATTTCCCATCAGCCGCCCCTCAATGCGAAGGGTGGTGAAAATGTTGCAGGAAGCTGGCATGGGAGAGAAGCCTACAGCCGACAAGAATGACGAGAAGCCAACTCCTTATTACCATGAAGAAGTCTCTGATCAGGGAAGTTTAGTTCAAGAATTTTGAGTTCGGACTTGACTGAAGTAGTGGCTAAAGAGCACCTCTACTGAATCTCCATCCATGGCCTCATGGTGTTTGATTTCTAGGGGCAGAGGGAAAGTGATTGACGTAACTATATGAGGTAGATTCCACATGCCCTAGTTGAAAAGTATAGCTATGTTAAGACCACAGATTAAGATGTCAGAAAGATTGTACCTGTCTAGTACTATTTTAGTTGGTGCTATCCTCTTTGGTTAGGTAATTGTAACATGTAGGGCATGTTTGTGAAAATGTGATAAATGAAGTTTTTTTTTTTTTAAATAGATTAAAATAATAGATATTATAACATCAAAACAATTTTAAAATATTAAAAAAAATTAATTTAAAATAAAAAATTATTTTCACGAAAAGCAAGACAAATCTTAATACCTAACACCCCCCATGAAAATCAGCCTTGTCAAATTTGAAACATCTTTTCAATTTGACACATCTTTTCATTAGTAACAGCTGTTCTGCAATTGTACAGATTCGAGGAGATTCAATCTTTTTGTCTCCCATTTGGATCTTCCTTCCCTCTATTTGTTACTTGCTACTTCGGATTGGATTTGTCCATGTCGAGACTGGAATCAAACTTCGATTTTTTTTTTAATTTATCTAAAATAACTTGAAATAATATTATTTTGAAATAAATTCAGTTGAGTTGATCGACTCGTAACCCAGAACAGATTTGATAACTAAAGATAAAAGAGGATGCAAAAGACTGAGAAAAAGAGGATGCAAGTTGAATTACGTTCTCAGTCTTGCTAGGCAGGCCAATTCTCGAGCTTCTCTGATACCATATCATTTATTTGCTAGCTAGCTAGCTAGGTAAACCCAGAAGGCTGCCGATTGACATAACTGAAATATTCCAAGCAGCAAGAGACAACTTTGGTAGTTTAATGGAGATAGCTGAGTGAAGGTGCTTGTCATGGCCGTTCCTCATTTAAGAGAAATGGGCCTCTTCTCCATTAAAGCAAAGCATTGTAGGTGGGGGGTGGTGAAAGACCGACGACTGTGCTTCTCGGGAAAATGACAACACTGATTCCTCAAGTTCTTTTTTCAACAGGTATTAAATGATGGACCGTGTTTGCACTGCAATGATGCCTTTCTATTATAAATTTATTAATCTTGTAACTTTAAAACGATTTAATTTTAAATTAAATTGGATTAAATAATTTTAATTTATAATTGATTTTTTTTAATATTTTTTTTATGCCGCATAGTTTAGAGTCTATTTAATATTGTATTAGTATTTGCTTTTTACAGTTTTTTTTTTAGAAATATATTAAAATAATTTTTTTAATTTATTTTGGATATCAGCATATAACAATGATATAAAAACATAAAAAATTAATTTTAAATAATTTTTTTTAAAAAAAAACTTTCTAACTACAAAAACAAATGGCCCCTAGTCTTCTTTTTCTATACCCATCATTATATATATATATATTGCTTTATAGTTTTCAAAAACTTTTAGGATGGTCCCTATTTTTAAATAATTAACAAAAACTAACATTAGGTTCCTTAAAAGCGCACAAGTAATTTGTTTTTGTAGGCATCTCTAGCCCATTTAGCCCAGCTCTTTTTGTTCATAAGCCCATGTCAATTGTGAAAATCCCAATTTTCTTTAAAGTTTACAGTAACTTCTTCATTAAGATCTTGTTTGACAAGACATATACTGTGTTTTTATGAATTTTTTTTATTTTAAATTAATTTTTTTATTTTTAGATTGTTTTGATATATTAATATTAAAAATAAATTTTAAAAATATTATTTTAATAACCACATCTATAATACCAAAAACTAGTTAAGTAGACAGCTAATATGATGGTTATTGGAGACTTATATGGTCGTTAATTTCAGGACCTGTAAAATTAATTGAGGTACGCGCAAGCTGACCAAGACAACCACATTAATAATAATAAAAAAACCCTAAGTACACAACTACTATGCCAAACATGCCTGTAGAAGAAAAAAAAAACACATGCTTGACCCTTTTATCTTTCTTTTATTCTTTATTCCAGGCGAACTTAAAAAATGACCATGACGTAGAACATTGACATAATCCAGGATCGTTTGTACGGACAACATTTGATTTTACTAATTAAGCTACCTAACTACAACAATTATATATGATAATTATGGGATGACATGTTTATAAGCACAACCTTAACCAAATGTAGCATATGTTCTTTTTAGTGAGAAGTTTCATTAATCCATGATACACTTCCCACTTTTCTCAATAATTTAGTTTTCAAATCCTACTAGTTACCCCCCTTTTCTTTCATCATATCTCAAATAAAACACCGCATTCCTAAAAAATTCAATTTTTTTTTGTTAAAATTTAATATGTTTTGTATGTTTTGGGTCGTTTTGATGTGCTGATGTCAAAAATAATTTTTAAAAAATAAAAAATATCATTGGCATGCATTTCAGCACAAAAAGTTATTTGAAAAGCAACTGCTACCACACTGCCAAACACCTTCTTAATTTGGTTTCTTATTTTTCAAATTAATTATATAATTTTTTTATACAAATTAAGAATAAAAAAATTAAATGTTCGGTTACTATATCAAGATATATAAGATGAAAATAATTATCTCTCTATATTTTCTATTTTGAAAATAAAAAAATTCACTCAAAAATTATTCCATAGACATTTATATATACTATGTATTTGACTCGGTCTCTTCAATCAAACATGTTTATGCTTTTATTATATCTATTTGTTTTTTGTTCTGAAACATTAATTAAATGCAACCCAACAAATGCAACCCAAGAAACTGAAAGATTCATAATTATTTTTTTAATTTCTCATCAGCTAATTAACTTAGGACTTGAATATTGATTTATCAAGATTCAAACCTTAATCTAAGTGAAATTCCATGGTTAGACTAACCCCTTCAAATTAAATAAATAAAGCATCAACTCAAAGTAATTAATTAATTTAGCAAAAGAACTCACAAAGAGTGGGGCAGATGATACCTTGATACTTGGACTAGGAATATTCAAAGGAGAAAATATTGATGTGTATATTTGTACTTAATTATGCACATCTCTTTCACTTTATGTTGTAAGCTGGCAATATATACAACACAAGAATGGTCTTTATGCTTTGATTTTCTTTTCTCACAAGAAGGTAGATATTGGCTTTTTACCGAAATGAATATTGCTTGAGCTAGAGAATACATCAAGTATCGTAAAGGGCACCCCAAATTCTTACAGCCTCGTGATGCACGTTTTGTTCTTCAAAATCTAGGGGAAATTCATTAATTGAAGGTCGGATCTGTAGGTAGAATTTCCCTTTTCTTTTTAATGGAATTTGATGAAAGACACTGTAGCAATAATTTAAAAGGAAATTAAGTAAGTTCACGGTTTTTGATGGGTTTTTCCCGAGTTGATTGGATCGCAGATTAACCTGAGTTTTTAAACGGATTACATCAATTAAATTTTTGTTTATTTTTATTGAAATTTAGTCTAATCTAAATCCCGGGTTATTCAATCCGTCGAATAATCAAGTAAGTTTATAAAAAAAATATAATAAAAGACAATAAAGGCTAACTATTTGTGTGGGAAGCAGACAATTCCGATGGTGTAAGAAATTTGTGTTGTCATTTTTTATTTATTAAATTGCTCTTTTTTTTACAGGAATGTTATAATACAAGGACATATAATTCAGCTCAATAAATCTTTTGGCTTTAATTTATTTTTCTTGGAACAAGGGGCTGTACCAAGTATGGAGCACTGTGCTTGTGTCATGCATGTAGGTAAGGGGCAAAAAAACTAAGGAATTTAGCTGAGAAAGAGGTTGTCAATTTACTGTGATAGATAGGTTCCTTGCTTTACATGAGAAGTCTACGTGAAGAAATGGAATTATATATTTGGTTGGACATTGGCTCTCTTAATATTTATTAATTATTATTCCATTTTATCCTGTGATATTAAACCTAACTCCTCTTGAATAATCGGGTTGAATTGATATTTAATTAACTTGATATATCAAGTATCAAAACTTAATTTGATATTTTTAAAAATAATATTGTTTTGATTTTTTTTAAATATTGATTTAGATTAATTTTTATAATTTGAATCATAGTTAGATAAATTTTGAGTTAGGTTTTATAATTATTATTTTATTAGCTAGTTTCTTTCTTATTTATGTTTTTCAATATTAAGGAGTTTATACATTAGCTTTGTTCACACTCTAGGTTGACATTGGAGCTGAAATATCTCTCTCTATGAGGTGGTGAAATAGCTCTCACGCATCAGATTGCCCCATCTCCACTCAACCCTAACTAGCCATGATTAATATTTTATTTCTTTTTTTTTTAATTTTTTTAATCTTTAAAACTTATTTCAAGCAGAAAAACATGCCTTTAGACGGAGTAAAAAGGACCCTAAAACTACATTTATTGTCCTACAAGTTTTCATAAGCATCCCATTTACATAAGCACACCACCAAACTTAAGATCCAAGCAACCCTAAAATTTTCCTTTCTTTGCAACATACTACTACTACTGCATTTTTGGAAATTACACCATATTTTGATTTTTTAGGTATACCTTTCTCTCTCTCTCTCTCTCCCCCTCTCTCGAGAAAGGACAAAGAGGTGGTAGGGGGGAGGGGAGAGGAGAGGAGAGGAGAGTGTGCATGTTGTCTCATGCAAAAGTGGAGGAGAATTTAATTCCTTCCCTACCCTAAAGATCAAGAGCTATCTATGTCTTGAAGAAAGACAATACATGCTTTAGAAGGAGACAAATTGCTTTTCCTTCTTTTCTTTTAAGCCCTTCGTGTCTCTCTTCCACACACACACACGCATCATACATAGTCTTTGTCTATTTTGGAGTAGCAGTTGTCGAGGGAGAGAGCAAGAAAGAAAGGTGTGCAATATATGGGCATAAGAGGAAACCAAAGGAAATGACTTGGTGCAATGACTGCAACGATGTGCAGACAATTGAAAGAAGCTCACCTCCACCTTGTAATGCAAGTGTTATTGCTCAAAGACACAAAGAATGCTTGATTCGAAGTTGCCCTTCATGTGGGCACCAAATCAAATGCCAAGACCAGGTTTTTTGTTTTTAAATAATTTCTTTACATGTAGTTTTGTACGTATAATACTTGGTTGGTGATGTATATACTCTTTGCAGGCAAGAATCCATGACTTGCCAGGGCTACCGGCCGGAGTGAAGTTTGATCCGACTGATCAAGAGCTGCTTGAGCATTTGGAGGGGAAGGTGAAGTCTGATACCCGCAAGGTCCACCCTCTAATTGATGAGTTCATCCCTACAATCGATGGAGAGAATGGGATTTGCTATACACACCCAGAAAAGTTACCAGGTGAACATTCCTTCAGGAATACAACATTTTTTAGCTAGCTCGATCGTTCATGATGAGATCCAACTTGATTGACATGCTATCTTGAGTGCTTGCATGCAACATGAGAGATAAGGTCAATTATCATTAGCTAGGTCCTCTGTTGTTTAAGAGCCTATCCCCGTCAGGCAAGCTAGAGGAGGAAAATCATGATATAAATTTAACTACACAACAATACTCCATTACTGAAAATTCTTGAATCATAGTAGAGTAGTTAACCTGTTCTTCTCTTTTGAGGCACCCACCAAAACTAAACGTTAGTGCTGTATAGATTTATTTTCCATGAGATCGTAGAAGAAACCCACCACCTAACCCTTGTACGTATATTTGTTAGCATTTGGTATTAGACATGAAGAAACCTCCCAACCAACCCTAGAAATACAAGCTATATATATATAATTCCTAGAAGGATATTAGCTTCCCAATAATGGAACGTCATAGCTTGATTAGGTGCAACCAAGTACATTTTCCTCACGCATGCATGTTAATTATATTGATGATATTGGTCTTTTGTCACCATGCAGGGGTGAGCAAAGATGGGCTAATTCGCCACTTCTTCCATCGGCCATCAAAGGCATACACGACTGGAACAAGAAAGAGAAGAAAGGTGCACACGGACACAGAAGGTGGTGAGACGAGATGGCACAAAACAGGCAAGACTAGACCGGTTCTTGTTGGTGGAAAAGTGAAAGGGTACAAGAAGATATTAGTGCTTTATACCAACTATGGGAAGCAAAGGAAGCCAGAGAAAACAAATTGGGTGATGCATCAATACCATCTTGGAAACAATGAAGAAGAGAAAGATGGAGAGCTTGTGGTTTCTAAAGTTTTCTACCAAACACAACCTAGACAATGTGGTTCTCTCATCAAGGATTCTGTTTCTGTTCCTTCAAAATTAAAGGTACAAAGTAGTGGGCATGAGGGCTCTAACCTTAAGAATAGTACCACTCTTGTTGAGTACTATCACCCTTCTTCTTTTATATCCTTTGACCAAAGTGGACAGAATAGATCAACAAACCCTAACCCTCCTCAACAGCTACTCTCCCATTTTGCAGTTCATGATGGATCTTCTTTTATCCCCTGAAAAATAAAGCAATGGGAGTCTCTATGGCTGCATGATATGGTGGCCTATGTAGCAAAATATATAGAGCTTCCAAGTTCCAATCTTTGAGCATTGGTGAAATAAATTAATATATATATATATATATGAACTTAGGAGAGGCCAAAAGCCAGAATAGATTGAGAAGAATAAATATCTTTGGCAAAGAACTAGGAGCCAGATTCTTGAGGGTTAGAGAATTGAAGAATATTTCGGCAATATTAATTCCTTTCTTCTTCTTTTTCACTGTCTTTATTAATTCATGCTTTGTACAGTGTGACAAAGATGTAAATTTCACATGGGTTCTAACCCTTTTTCTACGAGAGAATGTTAACTTTGGACCTGTACAAAGATGATGATTCTTAAACTATAAATATTCTGACAGGATTTGTTTCGTACTTTGTTCTGTAAAACCTCTATAATGATTACTCCTCATCTAAGAATGTAGCTCTCTTTCTCTCCCATGTTGCCTCGTGAAGTATTTGTTTATTATGCCTTCACAAATTTTGAGCAAACTGTAAAATCTGGAGCTAGTCTGATCATGTTAACACATTGAACACAGCTAGCTCAATTTTAATGCAGAACTCATGGTCCCTTTCGTTTTTTGATATTTACAAACAGTGAGGTATTCATGGATCCTTTTGATATAACATGGGATTCGCGATCACATGGTCCTTTGATTGACAAGAATTAATCCATCTTTTTTTGGGAAAAAGCTTCATGTTTGATGGGCCATAGAAATCATTTTACACAAACCATCCGAGGTGACTTGAATCCAGAGCCTCCCCAGATTTCGAAGTCCTTACCAGTTACCACTAATGTGTGAGCATTTTGATGTAGAATAAAAAAATCATGTTACTGTTTTCCATTTCCATGGCCATAGCATCCTTAAGCAAGCTAGTCTCGTGCATCAAAGCCTGGCCTAGTCTTATGCATAACATGTCACCATCGTTTTTTAGCAAAGAGAGTTATGGAAAATTTGACCTAATCGATCTCTGTAGCAATCAAGTGGCCTAATTTGATAAAATTGATGAACTTGCCTGGCTCTCGAAGGGATCGAAGTTCCAATTTCATTGCACTAGCAATGGGAGCTTTAGGTAAGAAAAGCCCACAACTGTGTGATTACAGTATTAACAGACAACATGTCAAAGGACTTCACTGGTCCAACTTCAAGCGAAATTAATAAGTCCTTCTAACTTCCTCTATACAGATAAGAACCATTCTTTTAGTCAAAACCCAAAAAAAATGTTACTTCTTCAGGACAAGTCTTTTGTATAGAGCATAGACATCTTTCTTCTTGGAGCTCTTCAGCTCAAGCAAATCTCCACCAAAACCAAGTTCAGTGAGCTCCTGCTGCATCTTCAGAACGGTTAACCTAACATAGGACCTTGAACCAGCCTTTCGATCTTCACTGTCTTCATTAGCCTTGACATCAGAATTCTCAACTTCTGTTGTCGTGCATTTTTGCAGGGCCATTTTTGGTTTTTTTGATTCCCTTGCTATTTCTTCATCAATATCCATATCCTGGACAGAATCCTGACCCGCACTCAGAACTTTCAGCCTTGAACGTTTCCCCCAAGCAATGGTTTTCATCTCAGAACCCAATGCAGTTTCGTTTGAATGGTCAGGAGATAACTCCACCTGTGGTGAAACTAGTTTTCTCTGCTGCAGTTCCGCATGTAAAGAAGGCCCATTTGCCATTATATTTTCCCCTAGCATTGAGCTTAATCTTTGTTCGCATTTCATTTTCAATGCCTCTAACTCTTGATCTCTCTCTTTAACCATAGCTTCTAGTAAAGCGACCCTAGATATAGCATTGACTTCTGATATACGCAACCTGTCAACTTCACTGGTAAGATCCACCTTTTGTCTCTCTAAGTCTTCAATCTGCTTTTGTGCAGTTTCCATCTGGGCAAGTCTTTCTATTGCAATCTGAGAAGCATCCCACTTAGAATTTTGAGCAGCCAGTACATCTGATTGTGCTGTTTCAACAAACTTATTTGCCACCTTAACTTCCTCTGCTGTGACTTTACACCTTTCATTAGCTTCCTCAAACCTTTTTGACTCAGTGAGGTACTTTTGCTCCATTTGGGTTCTGTCCTGTACCAGTATCTGAGCTTGCATCTCCAATGCATGAGCAACAGTTTTGACAGACTCGTACTTCTCAGTCAAGTTCTTGAGTTGAAGCTTCAGAGCTGATAATTCCAACTCATATTTGTCCATCTTTTCTTGAGCACCCTGCATATGCAAATGAAGCATCCAAAATACATGTGAAAAGATTAAAAAAAAATATACTGTTTTCTCCAAGCTTCTTGAATTTGAAGGCTACTATATGATAGCGATCAGCAAATGATTAAGGTTTTAGAGCAGACCTTCAAGTCCAAATTCAAAGTGGTTATTTTCTGCTCAGCCTCCTCAAGCTTTGCTATCTTGACCTTAATTTCCTTGTCCTGCTGTTTTAAAACTCAAGGAAAGTTGTAAAGGTTTGTAAATAATGTATCAGCAAAATAAGCAAAAGCATTGTTGGAAAAGTAATCCCTATAAAAACTTTCAAATATCCAAAATATCATCTTGTCTTTTCAGTTGAATTCAAGTTTTACAGTTACAATCCTCTAAATTCTAAGGCTAAGCCCAAGTATTATCCTATCTTTAGGACAAGTGTCTGTCGTTCTCTGGCTTCTTCTCTCTTTCATCTTCTGTAGTTTTACAGGACATTAGTTGTGTGTATTTAAGAGCAGATGGTCTATGTTATGTAGTGTAAAAATTACAATATAGCTCGCATGCAATGCAAATTCATAAACAGCTGCTAAATATGAAATAAAAGCTAGCAGATACACACAGATAGACTACTATTTCTACAACCAATATGGCTGGAGGGCCATTCTTTTCTTTATCAGCTTAAGAGGATGCTGTATTCCCAAACCAATCAAGATGTGGATGCAGCGTTTCCTCTTGTCTATATGGATAGATTTAATATGGATATACTTGTATATATCGTACTAATACAAAAACATATATATTTGTGAGTGGAGAGAGGGAGAGCATCACCTTTTCTGCCAAGCTATCGCATGACTCAGCACTCAGAGCTTCTTCTCTGCAGTTTACATCCTCAATTGGATATTCCAGCAGTACATTTTCCTTCTCTATGTTAGCCTTGAATTCATTAACTGCAATAACATACTTCTCTTTCCATTCATCGGCCTTTTTCCATGCTAACTGAGTTTGTCCATGAGAAGCAGCAAGTCTTGCTTCTGCTTCATGAGCCCCCGACATGGTTCCCACCTTAACCTGGTCTTTAACTGCCTTCTTATTCCATGTCTCTTCATATTTTCTCCTCCATTCCAAGGATTCCTGCTTTGCAGAATCCAGCATTTCAAGTGAACTAGAATACCTCTCCTCCAATGAGCTGCATTTCCTCTCCAGATCAGTTATACGGCTCTTGTAACATTCAGAGACCTTATTCAAGTCATTTATAGCATCTTCATAACTCTTTCGATATTCTGTTTTGAATTTCTCACTTGCTTCCAACTTCTTATGAAGCATTTGCATCTTATCTTCCATTGAGCTGCATTTCAAGATAAGGACATTTTTGTCTGATGAAGCTTCATCAATCAACTTCTTAGCATGATGGAGAATAGGACCCTGCAAACTGAATAACAACTCCAGACATAAGCTGGGACACATGAAAATGTTCTGCAAGAGGTTTCATAGTTTAGAAAAAAGGTTGGCATATGCCAGAGCCTTTGGATAACTAGATAGCTTATAAATATGGAAGACAAAATCCTCGAGGCTAAAGATTAGCAGCTAGATTAATTACATCAACTTATATAGTGAAGGAATGGGTGCAAATTGCATTTCAAATAGAGAGTTCACCATGTCCCAAACATCTCATGCAAGGGTGATGATATTCGACCATCCTTTTTTATCCCTTCCTTTAGAGGATTATGGAAACCATTATTTGTTGAGCCTGGATAAGACCTCAGGTCACAACACTACATTCAATTCACAGGGGTATTTGGCAAGGTAATCATCCCGTACAGGGAATTTTACTCACAAGAGTAAATGGGCAAGATTATAAGCATTGGTGTAGTACTTGCTGAAAAGTGAAAATCAACATAAACAAACCTCTGTTGTAAGAAGGATGACAACTTCTGCCATTTTGCTGGACCATGAACTGATGCTTCATACTCAGATAGAAGACTATCAAGAACCTAAGCAATATAATCACTCTGGTTATTATTCATATATATAATTCATATAAATCTACTCACTGCCACCTATAACGTATTTAGATTAAGAATTTGCATAGTCAAAACAAACAACTTCACAAACAGCAAATAAGGGAAACTCATAGATTGATAAAAGAAATGCGTTGCAGCGCTTTTGAAGTACAAAGAATCATTATTCCCTTATTATGCAATTACCAGTAATTGAAGGAATCTTGTACTGCACAAATGAAAACACTGGTTCCAGAAAAAGGATTTCTTTCTGCCTATCTTCCTTTGTTTATTTTCTATAGTTTGTCAGGAAGGTGAAAAGCACCTGAATCATGTATCTAACCCCTGTCTGTCAGTTTAAATTGGAAATTTCTGTCATGGGCAAAGCACACGAAATACTTAAAACTTACACTAACCATGATAACACAAAACACAGAAGAAACCCTTAAGATATTTCCAATGCCTTGGGGACTTGTAGAAATTGAAGAACTTTAGTTAAGTGAACAGAATGCAGGAATTATAAGAGAACTTCAAAATAAATAAATAAATAAATGCAGAAGACTCTTAATGCACATACTATGACAACTCTTTCAATTTTTGCATCATCAACTTGACAAGCCGCTTTCAGCTTCCGTTCCATGTTTTGTATAGCATTTAAACATTGTATATCTGCCTCTATAAATGCATTTCTTTTATAATCCTGCATCAATAGCACCACAATCAGATTTCATCTGGCTTGTAACCACAAGGATAGGCAGTGCCATAACAATAGCAAACTAAGATTCTGCACTTTTAGTGGAGCAGCTATGCATTTGAAAGTAAGTTATTTTTATCCCATTGAGCCATTTAGAGTACAAACTAGAGAGCAGCATCATAAACTTCCCATCCTCAAAGAAGACCGGAGGCATATAGATCTGACATGAGGGTTATCAACAAGGTATACCTGGCTGACTGCTCTTGTTAAACAAAAGGCATAAGGCAATATTATTTCCCCTGGATGGATCCTTCTGTAAGTAAAGATGTTTGAGAAAAATTAACTATTTTGGATTCTATTATTAGCTTTTCGATCCTAGTACAGCAAAATTTTTATTAAACATTTTGTTTAGGTTTTTCTTTTTTATGCCTAGTTTGCATGTCCTTTTCTCATTTGAATTTAGTGACATTGAAAACATTCTCTTGGTTCTTGTGCGATTAGGCTTTTAGAAGTCTGGAAAACCTTTGTAACTACAATAGGATGGGGACCATTGCTTGGTCCAGTGGTAAAAGTTTTGGATCTGGATAAGGTCGCAAGGAGGCATGAGAGAGTTCTATGCATTTCTCATTGATTTTTAAGGAAGTTCAATACACACCTCAAATGCCTTTTTACAGAAATTCTGAAGAAGCACTTCATATTTTTTTCTAGCAGAACCAACTCCGACAGCACTAGCATTATACACAGAAATTGACTTCTGAACTGCTTCATCATGCACTTCTCGTAGGGAAACCTAAAGTTAATGAATTAAAAAGAAATCATAACAACAATAAATGAGCGATAATAAAATCAAATTTTTTTTCCTTACTTCATCAGCAGGCTTTGTGCAATCAAAAGCAGACATATAAACTTCAATGGCTGTATCGAATGCCTTTTGGCATTCTGATTCTTCTACATTCTGAAAAGGAAATTAAAATATTAAAAAGCAAGGACTATAGCTTTTGATTAGAGGAGTGCCAATGTGCACAAAAGGACAAGTGTAGTTACTGAAATAAACTTGGAGAAAATGTTGAACTGAGTTTTGTTTTTTAACTATAACCACTACGGCATTGTTTTTAGAGTTAATCCAATTTTCCATCAACCTAAAACAATATTAATAACATCTGCACCAAGAAGACCTTTCTTCCAATTTTCAAGCTATTCACTCATCAAGTGTATATTGAGTTGAGCTGGTCCTTCCATTTCGTGGAAAAAATTAGTTAGTAGAATCTTAACCTAGGTATATGTTTTAAAAGTCAAGTTAGCATAGAACTGATAAACCATGTTTAGAAAAATACCATCCTTGATAGTTGCAAAATGACACTTTGTTAAGTATTCCGCATCTGGTATAAAGTCATCTAGTATACTAGATGGTTTAAACTAGATAGAGAGACAAAGCTGTCCTTGTGTCTTATTGACTAGGCCCCACTTGTTCTTGCCTACAATTTTTAAATTTAAACCCTTCCAAACAATTTTTGCTCAAGGCAAAAATCACCACGTCTCCTTCCACCACATGACAGACAAATAAGCTGATTTTTTAATCATCTGGTTCACGCCATTTGGTATACCGGACGATCAACTCTGCATATTTTGAGTTTGCCTTCCATTTTGCTCTCAACAGCTAGTTTTATCCTTCCACCATAAAAAGGCAACTCTTACACCTTTAAATGATGACGCAGTCCTAACCTTTCTATAATTTGAATCCACTTTGAGCTAATTCTCTTACACCTTTCATTGATTGAATTTTCACATTTCCTTAAGAATTGGATCATCCTTAACTAAAGACTTGGGCTTTTAACTTAAACATTCTCTTGAGTGTTTGTGAGTTTGAGAACTTGTTTTTCTTGAGTGAAAATTTTGTTAAAATGTAAGTGGCACTTAAAACCATTGGGGATTTGGTTGACAGATTTCGGAAGAGCTAGAGAATGAGAGGTTTAAATCTTTAGCCTTGTAAAAATATTTGGTATTGTAAAAGGGGGTGTCACCCTTGAAGGAGGCTAATTGAGTGATAGTAAAAGCACCAGCTTACTACTTGAGGAGTGGAGGCAGTTAGTGCCAAAATACTATAAATATTCGAGTAACCTCTCTTGCTCTACTCTTTTCATAATTACTTGTTACTTCTGTTGTGATTGAATATTTGGTTGAAATAAGCTAGTTTGTTTTTTGTTGTGATTAATCCAAAAAGATATGAAAACTAGCTTTAGTTTAGAACACCTAATTTATCCCCTCACCCCACAAAATATATAGAAATAGAATCTAAACCAGTCACTAACCTGCCACGAGGAAGATATTGTAGGAACAGCCCCTCTGTTAAGAGCATCCAGAAAGGATTTTGTAATACCAGCAAGAATAGGTCCTGTCATAACAGTGCCTCCAACTTGCTTAGGCTTAGTTCTTTCAAAAACAAATTTTGCCAACATATTGAGCCCCGATAGAAATTCTGGCCTAAACTTGTCCAGCTAGACATGAAACATGTTAAGGTATCAGATGATAAAAAAGGATAGGCTCATCAAGTTCTTAATCTTCACACAGGAATATAAAAATAGATCAAAAAGTTACACTAACCAAAACTCGATCAAGATGTTGCAGGTCAGCTTCATTGTTCAAAGGGCTGACAAGAGTAAAGCACTCTCGATTTGGAAAAAGAGCTCGAATAGACTCGCGAATCTGGAATTATTACCCATACAAATCAGCAAATCTGTGGGCATAAAAAACCAATCCAATTGCTCAAATGAAATGAAAAAACATCAAAGATGAACATCCTAGAACTAATTAATTCCACAAAGTATGCTTGGTTTCTTTACCATATTGGATTTAGCTTCAAATGAACAAACAGTTTGGATTTAAAAGGAAAAAGGTATGGAAAATGTATTGGTTCAGCATAAGGGTACAAATAATTTTGAAAAAAAAAGATCCACGAGACCAATTCTGCAGCATAAATCATTAGGACTTGTAATTATCATTAGCAACTTTTCAGGTTCAATATACTTAATGAGATTGTTGCAACAGAAAACAAATGGATTTGCTATAATCAGTGTTTGTCAAGGTGAAACAAAGAGAGGGATTCCAAAAGGTGGTGCACAATTGAGGCATGCCTTTTTCCAGCCAAAAAGAGAGCAGGTCCGTGTCGTAAGCTGTGTCCAGTGCCCAAGTTCCCAAAGGTATTAGCACATCATCCATTAATGTTTCTTTGCAACAAACTAATTAATTCTACCTGGCAACTTATTTTTATATTATACGTAATACTTTGTTCCAAGTGTTTGAGCAAGCAGTGACAACAACTCATTACAATTTGCTATTGTATCCAAGTTCCCAGATTGTTGCTTTTTAAAGAGTTCTAGTCATCTCAAACTACAGTAAGATCAAGCCATGCAAATACCTTGTTTCTAGCAGCTACATCCTTTCCACTACCCAGCACTGGTCTCAAGGCCAGCTCTAGGTAGTTGCAGGGTGTTATTTTTGTATTATCCTCTTTCAAATCCAAGTAGAAGTCCTGAAAGTAGCATTTCAAAAGGCTGGTTAAATTAAACGTAATGCAAAAAATAATGTTTTTAGGCTTCCAAGGTAAGGGAAACTTATGGTCGATGAATTCAAAATATATAATTCAGGATCATTCATGGAACTATTCACAAGAAATGCATAAAATTTAAATATGATGTCTAAAAGATCACCCTCAAAAGCCAAACAAAGACAGGGGAGAAGTGCCCAAGATCAGGGACAGTGTCTTTTTCTCCAGAAGCTTTGACATGACTATGCTTGGTCATTTCAGAGACCAGAGAGAGACAATCGAGTGCAGCTTCATCTATAACCCCCATCTGAAAATAATAATAAAATGATGGACCAAAATAAGCAGGATATCTACAGTTGGGAATAGATGGCACAGAAAACAAGCAAAAGGTTAACCACACACTAGCAGTAGTTACTGCAAACCAAGTTAACAAGGCCTTCGGTTCAAATATCCTAACCTGGTTGTAAACAAACAAACTTGATAAGAGGATGGCCAAGGAGAATATCTGGGCGCTGTACGTCCCCTGTCAAAAGGAAGCGATTGGAAAAAAAATAACATTACTATAACAATCACCAAAAATATTTGGTTGAGAAGTGGGGGTGGGATAGTGATACAGATAACATATTATTAACCAGCTTATTTGCCAATACTAAGACAACCACAACTGGCTGATGATGTACGCAATGCATCACTTCATTTGCATACAATCCACATCAACCAAGTGAGATGAAAATTATGATTGATGCATCTGCCGAAACATAAAATTACAAGCCAAAGAGAAACTTAACTGTTTGATCATAAGCATCAATCCCTTCACAGTCCAGCAGTACAAGACTGTATTCAGTTCCATCCAATGCAGCTCTCTTCAAAGGTTCACTCCATATCCAAATCCCTTTAGTGCAAGGTCGATGGGTTGACCCAACTTGAAATCCAGTGCTCGTACCAAGAAGCTACAGCAAGTTCCCGCAAGTTACACATTTGAGAATTACGTTCAGTTCACATTCTTCACAGATGATATTCAATGTAACAGAAATGCCTTCACCAAAACTCCAAAAAAAATCCAAACATCTGTTTCATTTATTGCAATATAATACAAGGAACCATAAAGGAAAACACTGAAATGGCTTTTACACCAAAAAGAAAAAAAAAATCAATTGCAAGCATCCATCTTTCCTTTCCCTAACATAGTAGTACTTCATTCCCACCACCCAAGAAATGCCTAAAATCATGATCACCTCTTACAAGTACATGATCATCACCACCAAACAAGCCCAAAACTCTCCTAACCCCAAAAATCTACAAAAAAACAGAACATCAAGTGTTATACTAGCAATACTCAAGAACCCCACAAGTCTTACATTATCCCATACACAACATGAAAAAACCCCAAAACAAAAAACATAAAAAAAACAAACTTTACAAAAACCGAGTAGCCAAAAGTAGTACTTTTGATGAATTTCTTAGTCATTTTTCCTTTTGGACTAGAACAACAGATGACCATGAAAGTTTCCATTTTGGGTTTAATTTACCTGGTTCAAAAGGAAGCTTTTACCCTGCCTTGCACGCCCACAAACAGAAACAACACCAATGGGTCCTTTAATTTGCATAAGAGCATCAACGGCATCTGGGTGCACTTTAAACTTGCCACTTTCATCATAGTAAATGAACTTTATTGGTCTTCCTGCATTGCTTGGCTCTGCATTGTTGGTGTTGTTGCTATCCTTTTCTGGGAAAGAGACCGGGTTTGTCATCTTTTGCATCATTCTCTTGCAGTGTTTTTTGTTCTACAAATGTTGTTGTGGGTTTTACAGCAGTGGGTTTCGGTCATTGATGGTGGTTTGTTTATTTGGTGGGTTTTAAAGAGAGTGAGAGCTTTAAAATATAGAGAGATGCTGACAGGCCCATCTGCTTCTACTAGTTTTCTTAATTTGCAAGAAAGGTTTTTCTGAAAAATATTTTTTTTACATTTTTTATATTTATTGCCTTTTCTAACTTGAGAACATATTTCTTCAACCCGTCAAGGTTCTCAACTTGGTTATGATAAAGTTAATATAAATAATTAAATTTCTAGATCAAATCATCATATTATATTATATCGTGTTTGTTCATCATGTTTAAGAAGATTGATCAAAAACATAGAAATTTTACACTAATATTTGAGTTAGTCACACACACTACCTATGAGATGAAAGTCATTGTAATGATTCAAGTATCTTCATGAAAACTCGTGTTTGGCTGTCGCGGGATGTTGAACATGTTGCTCGAAGAGAGTAGGCATAGTCATGCGCTTCCTCATGCAACACACGCACCAATAAGTATTTATTTCCAATTAATATTTTATGTTTATTAAAAAACTAAAATACTCATGTTCTAACCTGATTATAACAAAAAAAAACATAATAAAAATACAAAAAAAAATTAGATAAAAATTATAGAAAATTTGGCTTCTAAGATATTTATGTCATTTTACTATGTTTTTAAAAAAGAAAAATCAAAACAACCCTAGATCTCAGTTCAATATTTATTGTTTTCATGAATAAATTTGTCATTTTACTGTACAATTTTTTTCAAAGACTGTAGTATTACCCTTAATAGCCATGCCAATTGTTTTTGTTGAGATGAGTAAAATCATCATTTTATTATTTTAATTCACAGTACCAATGAGTCTAGAGCTAGAATAGATTTGCTACAAGAATTCATTAACTACTTTCAGTTTCTTTTAATTTGCAAGAAAGGTTTTTTTGAATTTTTTTTTCATTTCTATATTTATTGCTTGTTACAACTTGAGAATATATTTGTTAGATCTATAATTTTAAAACTCGACCCGTGACAAGACCTAGATTATAGGTCATTTATGATATTTTTTTTAAAAAATTAAAACGATATCATTATGACATAAAACTTCAAAAAAAAATTGGGTTAATAACCAGGTTTTAATCGAGTCAGGCCCGGGTTACCAAGTCAAACTAAGTTTTTGACTAGGTTAATCAAGTTTTTTCTTTTATTTTTTCTTCAATTCAGATCAGTCCAAGTTCCACATCGACCTACTAGGTTAGTTCAATTTTTAAAACAATGGTTAGATCCTGCCCAAGGCATGAATTTATCAAGGTTTTGGATTATTAGATCACTTATTAACCTATCAAGTGAGTGGATTGGTTTAACACATTAATTACCTTAATAAATTTTTTTTTCTATCCTTTGAAACTATGGGCGTTGGAATTAAATTAACATCATGTTTGAAAACTCATCCATTTAGATGAGTTCGGGTTAATATATCCCTGCTAGAAAGATGACTGCATCAATACCTAAAAAGCAAAATTTTTCCTTGGGAAGAAGCTATCTTTTGCAACATGACTATAGTAGTCGAAGTACCAGGGCATGGTTTTAACCCTATAAAAAAAGCTAGAAGTAAATGAAGAGATAG
>Ga0307515_10007293_pt1 | contig 21884 bp, 10 predicted proteins | sample 17_EM_MG_FD_194513 | JGI IMG/M metagenome (GOLD analysis project Ga0307515, IMG submission 194513) | Populus trichocarpa ectomycorrhiza microbial communities from riparian zone in the Pacific Northwest, United States - 17_EM | ecosystem: Host-associated > Plants > Roots > Unclassified | place...
ATCCAAGCTTAATATTATTACTAAAAAAAAATAGGAAAGAATAATAAGCATTTCTGTATTTCATAGGAATATCATGTATATCAAATTTGGTGGGAAACCTACATTCCAATATGGAGTAAACTTGTATTGTGAAGAACAATATTTGAGATATTTGGTTACTCCCTAGGGATTTTCTTGGAATTATTTGGTAAGGTGCATTAGTTTTAGCTGTCATTCTTTTTTTCAGATAACTAGTCCTTGGCCTTAGATTGGAGCTAGTTATTAATTAGTGGTCTTATCAAGGCCAAACCCATTGACTCTAAGGTTCCTAATAAGATTTGCATGTTCCTACATTAGTACTTCATGATTAGTGCTTCTTGTGGATTTGACTGGCCCCTAGGATGTTCTTTTTCTTGCTAAGTGATTTAATGACCCTAATCTATTAGGCGGGTTTATTTAATCATCGCTATCTCTGGATGGTTTTTGCCTATGCAGAGTAAACCCAGTGTGTCTTTGCTTATAATACTTGACTTTCACTGTCTTTGGATGTTTTTTAATTTTATGTTAGCCATTTTTGTCTGAAGCTTGGTGTGGTCGAGTATTATCTTTTGTTGGAAAATTCCATGCGTGTGATGCTTAACATATGATAATAATATTTTTGAAAGCTGGTTGTCCAGATAATAGTGAAGCTGATGAGCAGCAAAATGAATCAGAACCCCAGATTCAGTCTTCATCTCCTGCAATGGCACAGGCACACCCGGGCTTCTCAACTCCAAATGTTCAGTATGCAACTCCACAGCTTGGAGCAGGACATGCTATGGTATTATATACAGCATAAATTATTGTTAATCACTGATGTGAAATTGTGTGTGAAGGCAAGATTCACATATTTTCTGTTAAAAGCATCTGTATGTATAGTCTTTGATTTTTGTTGCTTATAAATATTGTCAACAGTTCAAAGTAATTATTTTAATATTGGAGATGCGTTGGCAATATAATTATCTCACTCTGCCTGTTATGTTTAATGAATTTTCTAACTTAGTCAACAGTAAACGGTGGACCTGTACTGGCCTAATGACATGCAGTTTTACAAAGTTTTTTTTCTCTCCCTAGTATACCAAGAATTTTTTGTTGCCCACCTTGCATTTTAGAAAAGTATTTGCCTCGGCCTTTCTGGTGTTTGTGTGCTTATAGCTATGTCTCTGTTAATGGTATTTTTAGTTTAATTTTGAAAATCAGTTTGACAGCTACAATTGCTTTCAATATATACCTCTATTTCTCCATGAATTAAAAAACTTTTTAATGTTTTTAGGCAACTTTATTCATCATCGAGCGATTATGTTTTTTTTCTCTGATGTAATCATGGCTGTGTGGAAGTTTGTTGAGTTTCAGCTTCCTGCCCATTTTACATATAAAATGAAATACATTAACATATTGAACGAAGCAGATCATAATTACTTTGCATTGCAACAATTTTCTTTTTCCATATCATGACTTTTGATCTTCTTTAAGCTTATTTTGAAAAATGATAATTCTCCCACAACTGTGCTAAAAATTGTAATCCAGTACTTGTTTCCACCTAAATAAGAACTAGGCACTTTGACATACTGACTTTTGCCTTTTTTTTTTTTTTGAATTGAAGGCACCAGCAACTTACCCATATCCAGATCCTTATTATAGAAGCATCTTTGCTCCATATGATCCTCAGCCATATCCTCCACAGCCCTATGGTGCACAACCGATGGTAATTTATCTTTTGATCTTTTGTCAAGACCTCTCTTCTTGGAGTAGGAAATCAAGATTCTGAAGCTAATGGTTATAGCAACGAGGACAAATATAAGAAACATGGCACTTCTTGTGATTTGTCAATTTGAGATCACATTTAATTGAGGCCAAATTTTAAAAAACCTGAACTTTAGTGAATTTTCAAGTCTCCCCTGAACTAAGAAATCCCAAAATTTCACCACCGAACTCTGGCTCTGTTGCAATGTGGTCCATCAGTTGACAAAATGTAGGGTTTCGGTGATTTTCACCTTGTTTGACCATCAAAGGCCCCACAAACCACAAAGAAAACCTGCTAATATTCAACGGACCTATTTCCTCCTCCCCCACTCCCTCTTCAATAGCTTTTCTCCAGATTTTAACACACTTTCTCGATTTTCCTTTCGTTTTGTTCCTCAACAAAGCATAATGTTTCTTTTTGTCCGTACCAATGCTTGAACCATGATGGTTGGGTGGTTGGAAATATTATACCAAACCACCAGACCCAGGAGCATCGGTAAGCATACTGTTTCTTTAAATTTCCAAAAATCAACTTCATTTTCACTCCCAAAAAATTGTGTTTATGAATGCAATGATGGTGAGTTTTGGGAAGTGAGTTATTTTGGAGTTGGAGTTCTGACAAAATGGAGGAGAGATGGGTCAGTATATAGAGAAGATAAGGAAAGGAGTTTCACTTGGGGTTTGAGTAGGTATTTAGTGTTTTATGTGGAACTCTATAATGGTCAACTATGGAAATCAGTGGACAGATGGGCTAAATTGCAAGGGGGTCCTATTTCAGGGTTGAGCATCTGATATTTTTTTGTTCATCGGGGACTTAAAATAATCGCTGGAAGTGTTTACTATTTAGCTTTCACTTATGAGCAAACATTTTTTTTTTTTTTGGATACAAGTAACTCTCATGAGCGCACATCTAATCAGGTCCATCTTCAGTTGATGGGAATTCAGCAAGCTGGAGTTCCTTTGCCATCTGATGCTGTTGAGGAACCTGTATTTGTTAATGCAAAACAGTATCATGGTATCTTGAGACGACGACAATCTCGTGCAAAAGCTGAATCAGAAAGCAAAGCAATCAAGTCTCGGAAGGTATAGTTTTGGTTGTCTGAAGCCTTTTTAATTCTGCTTGCATTCCATATTGTGTTTTGTTTACCTAATTTATTAGAACCTAAAATATAGAAGGCTTGCATGAATCTCTTGCTGTTATTGTTCCACGACTGCTGCTCCTCTTACATATTATTTTCAGACATTTTATTCCTTTCTTACTTTAGGTCAATAATGTCCATTGGTATAATTTTCAAAGACCTCTCAAATGTGGCTCATAGGAAGCTTGAAGATGATTTTTCATTGGTAATATTCTGGAGTTTCTTGAATGATCCGATGCCCATATAAATGTGATTCTATGATTACCTGATTGGATGTCTGACAGTCCTGTGATTATACATGTTTAGTTTTAGGCTATTCTCCTCTGTTTCCTATCATGTTACACCCCGGTTTATGTGGCACTATGTCCTCTACGGCATTAGATGTTTCATGACAACTCAAAATTATTCTTGCAGCCATACTTGCATGAATCTCGGCATCAGCATGCACTGAAAAGAGCTAGAGGATGTGGGGGTCGGTTTCTCAATTCGAAGAAACAAGAGAATCAAGAACATAATGGAGTGGCTTCAGGTGACAAATCACAATCTAATATCAATCTTAATTCCGATAAAAATGATATTGTTTCCTCAAATGACTAGTAGGGATACACAGGAAGTGATGGTGGTGCACACAATTAGCTCAGAAAACAGTTATTCATAGATGGGGGTTCAGGAAACCCATAGCCCTATAGTCCCAGTATTGCTTCATCGTGGCTCTGCACCTACAAGTCATTAGTATGTATAGCCTTTTCCAGTAGTTGGTTTGTAGGAGTCTGCAAAGATAAGAGGCGTTCAACATTATCTTTGCTCCCGTGGATTTTTTCTAGTTCTTGTACTTAACGAGGAGATTGATGGTTAAGTTTGCTGTGAGGGTATTTCCTTGCTTTTATGATGGGACGAGGCCTAAGTATTGGAAAATCTGACCAGACCTTTTTCATAGGAGCTTATTTTCCGAGTTACATGGAATTTTTTTGGGGGTTTTCCTAGTGCTCCATCAAGGAAATTGTAGAAATAGAACGGCAGTGTTTCCAACTTGTTATAATCAACAGTGTAGATGTTATAAGAAATAAAGCACGCCTAACTCTTCTTGTTTGAAACCAAACAAAGATTTGATTATGGTCAGAGTGTCTCGTTGGCCTGTCTAATCCATTCTTGCATCAATCAGACGATGCCTGCCCCTTGCTAGCTGCAAGGAAGCAAGTGTGGCAACAGTGCAAACAAAATGAGCCAAGCGGAGTCCAAAAATATGAGATGAAAACTTCAAATGCTCTGATTCGAGTAGGGTTCTTAAGTTCGTGCTAGATTTTAAATGGAGATTTCATCAAAGACTAGGCTCGGGCCTAGTTGGTTGCTCGAAAGCCATGGAGAGTCAAGTCACTATTTCTTATCCATACCTTTTAAAAAATACCCTTTCACAATTAGCAGGTCTTTTATAAAATGAGCTTTAATTAGTGGCATTATAATAAAATAAATAACACGACAATCATTTTGAAACAAATAGAAATTAAGTAAAAGAGTCCTTTGGGGACAGGGAAAATTCTATCTGCTTAAGCTAAATTGCACTCAATTATAAGACAACCAATTGTGAAAGATATTTAAGAAATAAAAAAAAATATATTTTTCATAAACAATCAAAATTGTATCAAATTCAAGAAAAACATTAATGTAAAATTTTCAAAATTTTTATATTACTTCAACTTTTTAATTAATTCAAAAAAATTAAAATTTTAATGATGAAGTGATTTCATAATTTTTATTATTTCTTAATTATTTTCCAAGAATTTGATTTTAAAAAATTAACTTCTTAAGTTTTTTAAAATTATAAAACATGTTAATGGCTAAGAATTTTTGAAGATTTTCAAATATTCTTTTTTTAAAAAAATATGAAAATTGTAATGTTTTTGAAAAAAAAATTAATTTCTTAATTTTTTTAAAATTTTAATGAATGAAAACTTTTGAGGTTTTTTCAAAATAATTTCTGAAATTTATTTTTTTGAAATAAATCAAGTCATTAACTTCTTAAGCACTAAAAAATCTTAAGGGTTAAACATTTCTTAAATCTTTTTGTTTCACCATTTCTATTTATTTATTTTTAAATATTTTAAAAACTTTAAGTTTTCATGAAAAAAAATATTTTAATTTATTAAATATAAAAATAAGTGCTTGCTTCAAGTTATAAAGGGATTTATAAAGCCAATAAACATTTTGAGGATGAGTTGGATCATTAAATCCATATGGTTGTTCTATATAGACTTCCTCCTATAAAATACTATCTAGAAAGGCATTGTAAACACTCAACTGTTGAACTAACCAAACACTAATGACTGCTCTTTTCTTAATATAACAGACCTAATCAGACTAAAAGTCTTAAAATAATTGATGTCTCTTGCTTATTGGAAATATGCGGTCACTGAAAAGGGTTTATACCTCTCAATACTTCCATTTACTCTTCTCTTGACAAAAAAAAAAAAAAAAACCAACAACATTATTTATACCAAAAATAAACATCCACTTATCAACTATGTAAGAACAATAATTGTTCATTACCAGACAAGAAAATGACAACTAAAATCAATTATCAATAGAGAAATCGACCAAGTCTAGGAAGATTCCAAATCGACCATAAAAGTTAGAAAGTAGTCTACTACTACAACAAGAGTTCATGTAGTCAACTAGAAGATTTAGTCTTATTCAAAGCAAGAGCCCTCAATAGAATAAACTAATATTTGTAAAATAAATTAGAATTCATGTAATTACTAGAAAAAAGACGTGTAATATGTTAGGATTCAATTTGTATTAGGATTCATCATTTAATCTATTTATCTGATACAAATAGTATATCTTTAGGTGTTTATATGAACTCTAATATTATATCAACATAAATAAATCATATAGTTACTGTAAAAGATGACTATCCTCATTTATATATTTTCTTACAATTTTTCTACATTTTTTTTATAATTATTTTTCCTTACTAGTTTATCTAGGAGTTTTCCTTTGCATTCTAGTTTATTTACTCTTTTTTTTTATTTACCTTTTACTTCTTTTTTACCTATCATCACCTAGAAGAATATACCTTTCTTAATGATTAAAATATTGGATACCTACACTTCATTTGATTTGCAAGGCTATTATCTATCTTTGCTTGAAATACAGTTCTAAATTATAGTTTCTCCTTATTGGAAAGAAGGAACAAAAAATGAATAACATAATTAATCAATAGATGACATGCTCTATCATGCTCAGATTCAATATTCTTTCATTATTATGTAATTGTGCCATAAAAAACACAATTAGAATCATTGCTATAACATATAATGATTAATTAGTACATGCATTATACAGAGGCCATACTCTTAATTGTGAGGAACCTAATAATCCGTCATCATAACAAGTCCTTGTTGAACAACCTATGTTAAAAGAGTCATAGGATTACACTTCATCATTTAACTCTCTATAACTATATAGAACTATATGTAGACGAAACCCTAGTATCCTTATACAATCTTTTATATGCTCACCTCTCTTAATATCATGACCTATATAAGCACCTAGAGTTAACATGACTATGCCTTTAGAACAACTCTATGATTACCTTTTTTATGAGTTAGTTGGCATGGTTAGGTGGTCACAACTATTCAAAGTTCCAATAAGTCAACAATGGTTTCTCTTGAGAGGCATCCTATTATCAACCATTAAACTTGTCAAATGTTTATATGAGGCATATCTAGATAAAGATGAAAAATATAACAAACATAACTTACTAACATAACATTATGATCCAAATTTATTTGAGTTGATAGACCATGCAGGTCATGGTCAATCAACTCAAATAGATTTAGAACAAGTTGAGATGTAATAGGAAATAATTTGATAGGAATATATAGAGATTTCTAACAATATATTAGGAAACATATACATGCATAACAAACACAGTTACAATCCTAACAAAAATGGGGTGTGATCACACATGAGGTTTTATCTCAATCCAATTATATGGCCCTATAATACCTCAAAAACTTCATGTTGAACAATTACCAAGGGGATGAATATATAAGGTAGAGCTAAACCAACATGTAAGATGTAAGAGAAATAATGAATTTAAATGAATAGCTAGGCCTATCCACACTTATCTATATCCTAAACAAATGAATAAGTTTTACCTAATTCCAAGAGGTATAAAAATAATTGATTTTAAATAGTTCTTTAAAGAACATAACCAATCAACAAGGAAATACATTGCTAAATTCAAGGATCAATATTGCAATGGTATAACAAATCCTTTTATAAACCTAAGAGTATTTTGTTTTTTATAAAGCAAAACAATCTTTCATTGGTTTCCTACACTGCCACCTAACTTTATCAATGATTGGGAAGAACTAGAGACATTTTTATAAGCACTTGTATAAAATAAAACTAGAGGTGACATTGACGGGCTTATTCATATTAATTCAGGATCTAAAGAAGTCTATAGGAAGTTATGATCTTCGATTCAAAACTCTAAAAACTAAGTATACTACAACTATAATAGAGCAAGAATGCAATAGACTCATTTTATAAAGGATGTAGTGGAATATCAGGAAGAAGTTTATATGAACTAAGTTCCTTAATATATACAACCCTTATAGACGATGCTACTTTTTATGAAAAGATGTTAGCAAAACGAGCAGGAAAAAAGCCATTAAAAAGAATCTACCTAATTGGTTATTTGAAAGAGGTTACAATGAGCTATTTAATAACTAATTCAAACTCTAACAAAGAGTTTCTAAAAGATCAACAACAACTAAATTTTATTGTATAACTTAATTAGGGAAGGCTATTTAAGATAGTTGTATTAAGAAAGTTTTAAAAAAGCTAACAAACCTGGTAGCAAAGATACAAAACTATCAAAATGGTAGATGAAGGTAAATATATTATTTTAAAATCAAGATAACTGAAGAAATTTTTAACTGATTCATGTGTGGAGAGGTGAATCAATCTCCTTGGTAACCATTCAATCCCTTCTAGTGACTAGATTAATGAGAGAAATACTTCAAGTGGCATGACTCATAGAAAGATGACACTAACAATTGCATTATCTTCAAGAACTAAATTTAAAAGCATTATAGTCTAGTTGTAATTAGTTTCTAGAAAAGAGTGATAACCACTCCTAAACTTAAAACACTCTTTGGTAAAGTACAATTATAAAAAGTAAGGCCTTGTCTACTGCGATAAAGGTTAGAATTAGCCACAAATGCTACTACTAAAAAACGTTATATAAACCATGAAAAGTCCAAGGATTGGCACTAGAAGTTTAGGGAATAATTTCCTCTGAGGTATATAGGTGCTCTATTTATCATAACATTCTTCTTAAAGGAGAAGACTTAAGGGGGAAAGTTGAACAAGTTACAACTTAATGATAAGCTAAAACCTCTTAAAGACCTACTAAAATTAAGCGGCACAAACATCAAGCATAAAAGGATCTAAGAGTTGGGTCCAATTCCTTTAATGCAATTTTTTCAGGGTTGAAGCAAAAATAATCTATAACTCTTTACTTACACGAGAATGGATACAAGCTAACATATGTATGCCATCATCCTTGTATCAAAATTTGATGTTTTGGTTACTAGATAGATTAACTAAAATAATTAAAGATATGAAAAGGCATTTATAACCAGCTTAAAGATGATATATGCATGACTACATAGCAATGGTGTAGTCCTAGTCTAATTAATAGGCATGAACAACATGGCTCGCCAAATCAACTTTCCAATTAGTAAAGATATAATATGAATAGGGCAACTAACAATAATCTTTGACATACTATGTATCCTACAACAAAAAAACAATGGCTAAGGATTCAAAACATAAGAATAAATGAGTCACCAAGATGTTTTGACATGTTTTGTGATTTTTGACAAAGCATATAAACATATTAGACACAAGGAAATAAATTTGTTCAATAGAATTATATTAAGATTATCAATTAATCATGCCTAATATGACAATTTCCACCCAGCACTGCTAAAAATGGATAATAGACAAGCTAAAGTTTAGAACCCTTTAATTAAATTAACTTGGGGATCGAAGATAAACCTAGTTCAACTTTTATAAATGAAAGTTTATCTCAAAATTATAAAAAAGACCTAGTATCACTACTTCAAAGTTATAAAAACTATTTTTCCTAATATTATGATGAAATATCTAGTTTAGATAGAAGTTTAGTCGAACATTCATTTCCAATCAAGATTGTGTTTAAGTCATACAAACATCATTCACAAAGAATGGCTCCAAATATGGTTGATCATGTGGAAGATGAAATGAAATGACTTTTGAAAGCTACATTTACTAGGCCAATAAGATATGATGAACGGATACCGAACATAGTTCTAGTATTAAAAAAATAATGGCAAATTAAAGGAATTGATATATTTTGAAAGCCTTAATCTTGTAACTCTAAAAGATGAATATCAAATACCAATGGTAATATGTTTATTGATTCAATATTTGGTAATGAAATCCTCATCTTTATGGATAATTATTCACGCTATAATCATATCTTTATTATAGAAGATTATGTGTCTAAGACTTATTTAAAATATCCTAGTTCACTAAGGGAGTATGAATAGTTGGTAACATCATTTAGTCTAAAGAGTTCTGGTGCTACAAACCAAAAAGCCATAAATTTGATATTCAATGATATAATTAATCATAATATAGAGGTCTACATTAATGATATAAAGGTTAAGTCAAAGTCTAAAGCAACCATTTAGGTGGATTATATTCTGTCTTTGAATTCATGAGAGTACAAAGTTTCAAGATGAATCTACTAAAATGTGCATTTGATGTATAATCAAAGAGATTCTTGGTATTTCTAGTATATCAACATGGAATAGAGATGGATAAAATCAAAGAAAAGTCCATCATAAAAGCATAAACTCCTTAAAATAAAAAGGAATTATAACATCTTATTGACAAAATCAATTTTCTTAGGAGGTTTGTATTAATTATTGTCAAGAATATTAGGCCATTTACTAAGCTCTTAAAATAAAATATCATAGATAAGTTTCAATAGACCAAAAAGAAATAAACTACTTTTGAATATATAAAAACTTATTTGACTAAACCTCTATTATTGGTCCTATCAAAACCTAGATTTAGTAGAGTCATTTGATATATATGAAATTTTTGTTAAGGAGATTTCTTTATTCTTATAATACAAAATTTAACTTTTCTCTTTCTCTTCTTTCCCAAGACATATACACAAGTCAACCAGACCTCTTCATGGTAAATTTCCTCATTTAATTAGCTTCTAAATGGGCCTCCTTAATACCATAATCCTAAACTCAATTAGGGTTCTTGCTTAGCTAAAATTAAAGGATTGAATGCTAATTTTTCACTACAAAGCCAATGATTCCATGAATTTATTTATTTCTATATAAAAATAGATAAAATAAAAATATATATAAAGCAAAGAAACTAAAGATAAATTAAAAAAGGGTAAGAATGATAAAAATCACATAAAAATTAAGCACATCATTTGTTTCACCATTTCTTTTCTTTCTTAAAAAAAACTTCAACCATTGTGTCAACTCTTTCTATAATGGCCTTATTTGTACCACCATCATTGATAGATAAGGATATGAGGGATTTTCTTTTCAAGATCATGTCCATTTTCGCTTCAGAATAATCAATGACTAGATAATGAATCCTAAAAGGTTCTTCTTCAGAAATAGAAAAACCATAGGTTTAGTAGATTCATTTAGTGGAAAAGAAAAAGATTTATCTTGGACATTTGCAGGAGTTGAATGAGGATTAATTTTAGAAAGGGTAGTAGAAGAAGTTGGTGGCATAAAAGTAGGATTTAATAAAGCATTCTTAAAAGAAAAAGCAACAATACTTTGTACTGCAACAACTATTGAAAGGGAAGCACTTGGCCTAAAAAAAGTGAGCTTCTTCAAAATCATATCCATAGTTGGAACAACTAATGAAAGAGTAGTTTCAAGGATTGGTACCTAAAAAAGGCAAGAATAATAGGGTATGACAAAGTTTTAAAAACAAGTCAAAACACAATATATTTTGATCAAAATATTTAACATAAGCTCAGTCCTTAACCTAGCAATTAGAGCCTCATCAGGTTAATCCTCTTTTACTATAATAGGATGTTAGGGTTTGGTAAGACTAAGTGTTGCCAAGTGAAGAAGCGCTAGTAGGATGAGATGATAAACATAAAATAAAGTGGATATTTTAAAGTACAAAACATTATTAAATAAATATAAACTATCAAGCTAAAGGTGAAATTGTTCTTATCAGAGTCTCTTTAGGTAGCCTTTTTGGGTAGCCTTGTACATGAGATTTTAGAAAGTTTTCTCTTGTTTATTTAAGTCGATGGTTTTTCATCAAAAAAAGATTTTTTTTTTGCCATCTCTTCTAAGAAAGCATTGAAGAGGATATTGATAGCCTTCTTATATAAGAATAGATATCTTAAGTGATGGTCTATAATTAATGAAAAATCTACCATCTTACATCTTTCTTAATGAGATTTTGTTGCTAAAGATTCATTATCTATCTTTCCTAGACTTCAAAGATTATTTGATCTGGATCAACCTTTTTATGATCAACCTTGTTTATGGCATAATATATTAAGAAGGGTATACATTGTACAAACCCCTAGTTATCTTTCCATGAAGTGAGGGTTGTAGGGTTCGCAAGAACAATAGTTGTTCCTGTATATTGGATCTATCACCAATCCATATTAAAGATCCTTGTAAGTTAGAATGCTTCTTCAAACTACAACATTATCCTTTTTCTTAACACTTGTCCATTGATGTTAAGGTATCATAACCATTTAAGTCTAGTCCTTATACAAATTAAGGTAATCATGGACTTATCACTTCCCTTTTATCATGGATAATAAGGTTTTTTACATGTATCTTAAAAAGGTAAATCATGAAATCTAGTTCTAAGTAAGCTTTCGCGTATACATCTTAGCTGGGGATTTAAAGTGGTTTGGCATTTCTAAATTTATGAAAATAGATGGTAACTCATGCTTGAAATCATCACTAAAATCCATAAACATTTCACTTAATCATAAATGGGTAATCCTAGTCTTTGTCTATCATTTCTCTAGTGCCCTATAGATGTGGCTATGCACGAAGGTCTTAAAATAATGGTCTTACCCTTAGCCAAGTTCATATCTATCTTCAGGTAAACCTTGGTTGGCCTTTTAAACCTGAAACAAATTAAATACCTACACACCTAATAAAAAAAGGAAGGCTACATGCTCTCTTTGTGTGAGATGATTTATTTTTTTCTTCTTTTCCTTTATAATAGTTTCCTATAATCTATAATTCCCACTAATAGGTCTTTAAATTAGTTAGTTTGAACTTGTAAAGAAGCACAAAGTTCATCATTAGCAAGATACAAACCTTTTATTAATGACAAATTATAAAGTGTAATAGTTTGTATCTCGTACCTAAATAAAAAGATGTTATTGGCTTTTGATAAAAAAAAAAGGAGACAAAGCTGCTATAAGTTCCTTGTTTGGTTTTGTAGGAACTTGAAATAGTTGGATTCCATTGAAAATATTTTAATGTTTCTCTATTTTTTCAACCTCCTATCAAGGCCAGATCATAAAGTGTAATAGTTTATATCATGTATCTAAATAAAAAAATTACTAGATTTTTACCAAAAATAGGATTGGGTTGCTATAAGTTTCTTCATTTAGTTTGGTAAAAACTTGAGATAGTTAAATGTGTTTAAAATATTTTAGCATTTTTATTCTTCACCAATGTGTTTTTCCATTCTATCCATCCAACTAATATGTTTAACGATGGTATGGCTTGGCACTTTCATATGTTGAGGTTGACAAGATCATCTTAAAGTATAAGCCACTCTTCTTTAATGTTAAAAGGAAAAAGACTATTTTCTTTATGAGTGACTTTGTTCTGGTATGGTCTCAGGTACTCTCCTGACATATCTTACACCACTTGTTATTCTCGAATTAATATTAGGAATGCAATCTATGTAATTTTAAAAACAAAGTAAAAAGATTGATTTTAGTTATGTAAGAACAATGATTGTTCATCACCAAATAAGAAAATTAAGGCTAAAATTGATTATCAACAGTGAAATCAACCAATTACAAGAAGAGTCCAAATCAATCAAGCAAGTTAGAAAACAATCGATCATAGTAACAAGAGTTCGTATAATTGACCAGAAAATTCAGTTATATTCAAAGCAAGAGTCATCAATGGAATAAACTGATATATGTAGAATAAATTAGGATTCATGTAATTACTACAAAAGGAGATGTGTAATAATTTAAAATTTAATTTGTATTAGAATTCATCATGTAATCTCTTTATCTGTCATGAATAATCTGTATATGATTAGATCTAGATTCTCAAGTGAAACTCTAATATTATAGAAATAAAAATAGGTCATCTAATTATTGGGAAAGATGACTAGCCCCACATATATAACTTCTTTAAAGCTTTCTTGCAACATATCTTTCATTATCATTTTTTTTCTTTACTGTTTTATTTACAAGCTTTCTTTTACATACTAATTTATTTACTTTTCTTTTTTCCTTTTACTTATTTTCCTAACATTTCTTAGAATAATATATATTTTTTAAGGATTGAAATATTCAACACTTACATTCTATTTGAATTTGCGAGGTTGTTATATATCTCTACTTAAAATTTAGTTTCTAAGTTTTTTCATCAAAAAAATAGAAGTGAAGAACAAATAACATAATTGATCTAAAAAATATTTGATTGATCAATAGACACCAAACTATATTCACCTTATATGAAGAAGGAAAGTGACTACGTGTCATTTTCTTATAAAGCATTTAGTTCGTTGACCGTATCATCATAACACTTAATCAAACAACTAGTCTTTTTTAAATTTCTTAGTCATTAAGACTAGAAAATGAGCAATTGGTGTCTTGACACTCGAGGATGAATGGCCACCACTATTGAAGGCTTTGACTTGGACATATAGCAAAGTACCAAGCCATTGATTCAAATGGATTATTGAAATGTAAAAGTAGCAGTCTTGATAGTAGGTGCAACAAGTGGCTAGCCATTGAAAGGAGTAGGATATAAACCTGAAGTAGAATGCATCATATAGCCGCTAAAGTCCACCATCAAATTAAGCCCCGAGTGAGAGGTAGAGGCTAGAGTAGGGTCTAAAACCTTTAGAGTTAAAAAAAATAAAAGACCCAACCATGTTTAGATAAACCCAAAAAGGTGATAAAGAGAAATAATGCTCCTATATAATCATCGAAGATGAAAAAGATATTAGAAAATAATATAAATTATATCTTGAGGCCCCACCTGAACAACCTAAGCTTCTGGGTTGAAATAGTTCTTTGACATAGTATCAGAGTATTGATTACCAAATGATCACAAGTTTGAATGTCATTACTCTTATTCTAACGAATTAAAATTAAGCATAAGAAAATGGTGGACTTGTGTAAGTTTAAAGCCCAAATGACTTTTACTTAACTATATAATAATATAAATCATATATTAAGATCTCACCTAAATAGCTTAAGCTTTTTTATTGAGATGACTCTTTGACAAGAGACTTACTTGAAGTTTAAGTTCTTGGTAATCACTAAGTAATGGATTAGGAAGTGATGTGGTAGATGCTGACACAAGTTGAGATAGTTATTTGACAAGAAACTTACCTAAAGCTCAAATGTTCGATAATCATTAAGTAAATGATTAGAAAGTGTTGTGGTAGATGTTGGCAAAGGTTAACTTATGGTCACAAGTTGTTTGTGGTAAGTAGGTTGTGAAAGGAGTAAAAGGGTTGTAATCATTGGACATGAAAAAATAGAAAAAATCAATTTGCTTCTAATCAACATGTGTAAATGAGAAAATAGTTTCAAAAAAATAGAAATGCCTAGCCACATAAATCTTTCATGCAGAAATATTGAAACATTTATAATCGAAACAAGAGGTATTATAGCTAGTAAGAACACATTTAGTGAATGAAAATTAATTTTATGTCTATTATATATTCATAAAAAATAAAGACAATGAAAGATTTTAAGAAAGGAATAATCTAATTTTAAATTAAATAGATACTCAAAGGGAGACTTCTTATCCAAGATTGACATAAACATACTCTTAAAATGGTAAATAAGAGACTCAAAGGTGATGAATTCTAATTTCTTTAAAATAGGTATTTGATTTTTGATAATCATTGTCGCATCCTCGCGAGAGCGCGGTGTCGTGGCGACCCTTCCCGGGAGTGGGGATTGATTTTAGGGTTTTTGTTTTATGAATAAAGGAGTCACCACCTAGTATTACGGTCACTAGGAAACCTAACTGGTCTTTCAGAGATTTTAAGGCAAGGAACTGGTTGCGTAAAGGGAAGGTTTTAGCACTCCTAGTACGCCCTACCTAAGGTAAGCTGCTTGGTGTTTGGTTTGCCTTATAATTGCTATGGTGTTTGTGTTCTCTAACCAATTTTCCTAGGATAGGTATGCTATGATGAATGGACTTGGGTTCAAAGTCTAAAAGAAAGAACCTTTAGCCAATATGGATCATACCTTTAGATATGTCTATATAGTGCCAAGAAGGACCGATACAGATATCTTGAAATTCATGTTTGATTTGAAATAAATTTACAACCTATAAATTAAGAGACAACTAAGATAGAAACCTAAGGAGATTCAATGTGCTTAAAAGCTTATTTTTTCATTAGTATTTCAAGTGTTCGCGACTCGTAAATCGCAAGGAAGAGAAACAAAAAAATTAAGTTAGAAATCTAAGAAAATTCAAGGTGCTTTAAAAGCCCATTTTTACCTTAGTATTTCATACTTTCATGACTCATAAATCGTGAAACAAAAATTGAAATGTCCCCAATTATAATTAAGGCTTTTTTCAAGGATGTGTAATTAAATTGTTCTAAATAACATTTTGGGTATAAATCTACCCTTATGTTAAAAATGAATAAGTTGTATTACCATCAACAATATTTTAGACATTTACCTTTCATAGGTTTCTTTGTCCTTATATTACTAAAGGATAATGACTTATTATTCCTAGAAAAATATTTTGGATATTAACCACTTGAGGTTTCTTTATCCAAATATTAACAGTGAATAATAGATGAATTCCCAAAAATAAGATTTTTATATTTTTAGAATCTTGGCCAACACCCTTTGGAATTTACAAACATGTTGTAAAATTCAAAATGCAAGAAAATAATTTTTGTGTTTAAGAAATCCATGCTGAAACACATTTTCTTTTAAACTTTGAATATTTGTGTTTTTTTAAAGAGAAATGTTCAAAATATGTTAGGGCATTAGCCGTATGCAACACACAAAAAAACATTATATATATATTTGCAACATTTCATCGAAAACTGGGTATTTTAATACCAGATTTGTATTTCTACAATATAAAAATACAAACCACAAAATAAATACACGAGAACTAACAATCTCACTCGTTTTTTTTGGGCCGGGTCTAGCTCGGCCCATGTGGCTGGGCTGAACCCAGTAGGCCTAGCCGGGTCACTAGTCTAAACTAGTGACTCGGTTGGGCACTATTATAGGTTACATGCGTGAATTACACACGCATGCACTGCACAGTGCGAAGGTACTTAATTTACCTTCACACAACGCCAAATACTTTAAATGCAAATGCAAAACTAAGAAAGGAGAGAAACGATTTACCTGGTCTGCTGGCGGTCTGGTTTTAAGTTCTCCACTGTCTGCGTTCATCCAGCCTTCTTCTTATGTCCACGCCTTCTCCCTGCCTTCAGGTTCCTCTGGTGCTGGTGCTTGCTGAAGATGGAGGTTTGGGAGTGACTACGTCTGAATCTTTCTCTCTTTCTCTTTGCGTTTGACTCCCTCTCTTTTCCCTGTATCTTTGTTCCTATAAAGATTTTCACAGTCGAAAAGATGAAAGAAAACTTCCCTTGTTCTCCCATGTTCTCTGTCCTTTTCTCTCCTCTCTCTTTCTTTGTTTTTTTTTTGTTTTTCTACTTCCTATTGCCTGCCTCTCTCCCCCTTTTCTTCTCCCCCCATTAGGTCAGCAGAGGAGGCATATATATAGTCTATACGCAGCTCTATTTAGGAAACAAACATTACACTAATCTAAGATGCAAATCTCGGTTGATTTACAATCAAATAAAACCAATTAGGAAACCAAAATATTCTGATTTATATTATAATGATTCTCATAATCACTTTCCTCATTAACACACCATCCCAACCATCTGTGTTAGGGATAAAATCTCAGCCATTAGATGATGGTGAGGTCCCCCTTTTCATGTCATTTTGTTGTTGGCACAAAGGAGGCACAAAAGTTGCTGTCTTCTTTGGATTGAAGCTGGAAAAAAACGTGATTTATAGCTCCAAAATCGGGCGAGGGAATCATGGAAACCAGCAAGAATAGTTGTGCAGAGAAAAGGAAAGAATTGTAGACAGGGAGGGGTACTGTTCAAAACACAAATGAACAGTACCATGCTGCAAAGTCATATTTCCTTATCCGGCGTGGTAGAATTCCTATCATTTTCTGATGATCCAGTCCCCCTCTTCAACTTTTTAAAAACCAGCCCATTTCCTTCTAATTTCATCTTCAATTAAATCCTCATTTTATCACTTTTCAATTCAGTCCTTGGTAAAAAACAAAGTCCTTCCAACTGGCATGTAATCCCTCGAATCAGACCTGCGAACTCGAGCTAGAACCCTTCTTGCAACAAGGTTCTCTACTTTCATGCTAGACCTTCAAACGGGAATATCTTGAGCTTTTGATATCAAAATCATGTGATTCAAAAACCCAAATTCATCTATACGTATATGACTACAACTTTCATGAAGGATTAAAGGTTAAATAAAAATTTTTGAAGAAATAATTGCAAAAAAAACTCGGACTAGAATTCTTCTCGCAGCAGGATTCTATGCTTTTACACTAGACATTCAAACATGAATATCTTTAGCTTCTGATATCAAAATTAGGTGATTCAAAAATCCAAATTCATCTACATGTACAGGACTACAACTTTCATGAAGGATTCAAAGTTAGATAAAATCATTTTGAAGAACAGAATCCGACCGCTATCTAGTTGGTCAAAAAGGGTTTTTTGATCTGATTCGGGAATTGACAATGCTGAGCATCCTCATATGACTGAGAGTTTGTCCTAAGAAAAGCGGTTCCTTGGACCCAATAAAGGTGCGAATCAACTCTTTAACATGTTATGAATAACAATGTATAGCTGAAATAGTCGGATATTGCCCGAAATCAAGTCAGAATCAAAGCCTAAGTTGGAACAAAATTGGTATTACAACAGAATTGCGACAACAGCAGAATCAGTTTTTTAGTGCAAATTCTGAGGGATTTATTCAACCTTAAAGACCAGATAAAGAATGAACAAATTTAACATTATGAAGACTCCTAATTAGCCTAAGAAACCTGATGATTTCGGCATCAAAGAGGGAGGATAAAGAGATCAGAAAACAGCTGAAACAAGGTTTGAAAAACACTTCTTTCTTCTCTGCTTTTGTCAATTCCTCAACAATCATGAACTAAACTCCTGCTTTTGGTTCAAGAGAGGTACACACACCATCTTTAGCACATGGGGCCGAAAAATGTGTAACAACAATCATTACACCAATTAATTTGGACCATTTTGATTTTAGTATCAAATTGATGTTCAATAAGTTTATAAAATTATAGAAAAATTTTAAGAACTCACATTTATATAAACACAGATAGAACTAAATAAACATACATCTATAAAAATAATAAAATAGTGAAATTCATTAAAAAAAATCATTGGAGTGTAGCCTCATGTATGACTAAAAAACAAATCTGAAGTAGTGTCACACGTGTGAGCGCGTTATTATGGTGTCAAGATAAAGAAGTCACCACCTAGTTATTTTGTTCAGGGTCACTGGGAGACCCGGGTAAACTGGTCTTATATGAAATTCTAGAGTAATGGATTGATTGTGGTCAGGGAAGGTACTAACACCCCTAACACATTTTACTTGAGATAAGTTGCATTGTGTGGTTTAGATGTGGTTTAAAGGTGTTGATGAGTTCCTAACCGATAGTCTGTCTATGGCTTAGAACAAAGATTTACGCTTATGAATAAATCTGGCATTTCAAATTTATTATAAGCTCGTATGCCTAGGTAAACTCTTATATGAAGAATCTATGTAGGTGCCCTGACAGGGTTCACCTGTCTTGGAAAGAAAAAGTGATTTCCACAACTTGTATATTCTAATGAAAATAATACTCCCAATTAAAATTAGTGAATATTCAATATAATTCTGAGAGTTTTCTAGCTAACTCCTGAAACTTAAATGCTAGCCTATTGGTAGGTTCAACTTTTATATCAGAATATTGATCATTAATTGTCACGAATTAAAATTTGTAGGGTTATTGAAATATTGCTCAAATCCTTAAGGAATTTTACAAACTTGTAAATTCCAAAAATACAAAAAAAACAACAAAACATTTCTAAAAAAAATACGAAAAACAATTTTCTCTGCTTTAAATGAATAAAATACAATTTGTTTTTGTAAGGATTGAGCCCTATGCAACAAGCAAAATTCATTTTTTGGTTTTTTATATTATTATTATTATTTATTTATGTAAGGCCATGTTTAGCAAAACTATTTTTTCTTGCCCTAAAAAACTGTCAAAATGGACTTAAGGGTGTGTTTGTCAAACACCCCCTTTGACCAAAAAAATCCGTAACAAAAAGTTATCCAAACAAATAAAGCTTTAAGTACTTAACCCAAAACAAAATCAAATGGGTCAACCCAAAAACAGTGGTTCAACCCAAAAACACTGGTTCAACCATTAACCGAACAAAAAACCAAGGCTTGAACCAAAAACTAAACCAAAACAAAGGTTTAAACTAAAATAAAATCAAAGTTGAAAATTAACACAAAACATAAAAAAAAATTCACAAAAAAACAAATCAAACACTCAAATCATGAAGAACACGAAGAACATTATCAAAAACCCAACAAACACAAATTTTAATCAAAACAAGTTTTCATACAATCAAGGGCAAAGTTTTATTTGCAATCATGCAAGGATTCATAGTCTAGCATCCATTCACTTCGTTTATCAAAGAATCAACACAATTTTATCAAAATAGGTTTTGATTTTTTATTCAAAACCAAAACTCTAGGATTAAAACCCTCATAAACTTTTTATTGATGTAAATAAACCCTAGATTACATACTAGTCAAGTTGCCTGAATGGTTTAGTACAAAGAATTGGACTAAAGATGATCCAAATCATAAGGCTAAGACAATATCTTTCCCAAGGAAGAAACTGACCCAACAACCCATAAATTCTCAGCTTATTGTTAAACTCTGAACTAGCCTTTTAGGCATCTAAAACATGTTGCATTTAATCCTCACAAATCACATTATCAATATTAAGAATATTTGAATCCAAAAAACTAACAAATAACATGAAATCATCAATAACATGCATGAATTTTCTAAGTTAAAAACTACCAAAGCTAAAAAACAATTATATTCATACTATTTGGATTCAAAACTTGACATCTTTAACATCTATATGTTAAAACATACTTGTATGAATCATGAACTTGCACTAAAAGACATTAAATTGATCAACATACTTCTAAAATCTCTAACCCACAAATAAAAACAACTTACTATTTTATTACAAAATAGAGTCAAACACTAATCAAAATACCTCATATACATCATCAACATGCTATTGGACTAAAAAAAAATCGAACAAGCATCAAAACCAAGAATCATGCCTTTAGTGCAAATCTCTCTAACACATTATTGACCAAAACTAAAATAAATTATCATAACAAAAGCTTGAGCAATCTAAAACATGCTTAAAACAAGAACAAGAACAAAACAAACTCTACCAAAAAACATCAGATTATTCCAACACCATAATTAAACCAAAAAATACAAGATAATCTCAAACAACATCAAAAGGGGTTTAAACATTAAAAAAACATGAATAGGTATGCCATATGGAGTCCACCTTTGAAATTTTACATGGTTATATCTTCTCCATGCTTGCTTGTTATGGAATGCTATTTTCCTTTTCTTTTCTTTTATTTTATCCCTTTCACTATCTTTTCCTTCCAAAGCTTGTTAGACCCTCTATGTTATTCTCTTGAACTTTCACACCAGGCTCTTTTTATAATGTATTTCTCCATATTTTTTCTCTCCTTTTTTTATTTATTTTCCAGGGGTATTTATAGGATTTCGTAAGGGTTCTTGATGGATTCAAACATGGATTGATCAAAGCTTAGCCCTTTGATCAAAATAAGAGAGTTCTAGACAAATGTTAACAGTTGAAACCTCTGTCTTTCAATGATTTTGGAATGGTGGTTTTGTAATAAATTTTCCTAGGTGGTTTTCTTTTGCTTGAAGACAAAGATATGCATCCCTCACCTTCTGATTTTAGAAGAAAGATTTATGACCCTTGATAAGAACCCTTGAGGATTTGCAAGTGTGAACAAAAGAAAAAGTTGAGTGGTTTTGCATAAATGAATATCTCAGTCAAGGCTAATTGAGTTGGTCAATTTCAAGGATTCATCGGAGTAACTCCGATGTAAACGTTATCAGAAACAACCTGAACTTGGTAGAGGAGAAGCATACCTTTCGTTTGGATCCATTCTTGCTTAATTTGAAGGTTTGTAACTTCAAATTCATTCGTTTTAATGCCAACTCAATCAATCGAGAACCTAAAAATGCAGTGATGATTGATAAGAGAAAAGATGTTGTTGAGTTCATTGAAGAAAATATGATGTAAACGTTTGATATGAGTAGTTGATCTTTGTAGAAGGGTTGCTTCTTAGTTGAATTGTGGTGGTTTTAGCCTAAAAGGTGGTCGGAGACGCCATATTTATTCTCTTGAAGGTGCTTACTCAATCAGTCAAAACTGTCAAAAAGAAACCAAACAGTGACTAAACGACACATCGTCCAGGTTAAACCCTAGAAATTAGGGCTTTAATTTGGGA
>Ga0307515_10007294_pt1 | contig 21883 bp, 4 predicted proteins | sample 17_EM_MG_FD_194513 | JGI IMG/M metagenome (GOLD analysis project Ga0307515, IMG submission 194513) | Populus trichocarpa ectomycorrhiza microbial communities from riparian zone in the Pacific Northwest, United States - 17_EM | ecosystem: Host-associated > Plants > Roots > Unclassified | place...
ATTAAAAAGTACCTAAAATTAGATTAAAATATATTAGAAACTTAATTAAATTTTATAGCTATATTTAACTCTAAGATACTATTTTATAGGCCTAAAAAATTATTTAAATTAGAATATATATTAAATATATTCTAAATACGTTTTAAATACGTTCTAAATACGTTCTAAATACGTTCTAAATACATTATAACTAGTTACTTATAATAATTAATTTTAATTAGGAGGTAAGTTGTGTGGTAGAATAAGCGATTTGGGCTCGGTTGACCATACGACTTTGTATTTTGAGCTGGGGCTGCCCCGTACAGGGATTGTGCATTAGCGCTTATGGTAGGCCGACCTTTTAGCGTGGCCTAGCCGACCTGTAACCACCTCTAACTGAACGTTTTAGTACACCATTTACCCCTTTCCCTAAGACCCTTTTGCACTTTAATTAATAAGAACACCACGCGCAAGTGCCTCTTTTAGGACGCTTTTCCCAGTAGTATAGATGCTGGAGATTAGGGTTAAATACCCTCTTACCCCCTAGCCCTACTTATAAGCTCTGTAGCTTTGCCCTCTCAAAATACCTAAGAAGCTTACAGTAAAGCTTAATCCTAAATTGTAAGTACGTAAGAGGACACTCCTGTACTATATATAATCGATATAGTTTATAAGCGTTTATACAAGCTATATTAATTAACTAGTAAAATAAGGGCCACTAATTCCTAAAGGTAGGCTTATAAGTTTTGTATACCTCCCTAAACTAATTTATAAGATCTACGCCTCCCATATTTTAATTATAATTATTAATAAAGTAGGGAACCTAAAGCTCTTTTATTAGTAAGTTACTAAATATATACTGGACGATTTAACTATTTATAGACGTCTTCTCTTCTTCGCTTAAAAGTCCTCTGCCTTATCGATAGTATAGATATTACTTAAACCTAGGACAATATTATTATCCTACTAAGCTAAGTAAAGTATATCCTAAACTACTGCCGCGAGAAGGGTATTCTATATAAGCTTTATAGCGAATCGGTTCTTTATCTCCGTTAATTCTATAGAAAACTCCTTATATAGCCGCGTAGTACCTACTATACTAAATTTGTAAGCTCGTAGCTCTAAAAATAGGGGTATTGATATAAAGTAATTGTCTATATATATTGTAAGGTAACGGCGTAGGAGGGAAAGTGTAAGGTTGCGTACGAGACACCCTGTATTCGTAAGGGCTGGGTAAAGAACTATATCCTATAATCCCTTTTCTCTAAAGCTTTAAATCCAATTAAATATATATCTATAGTCCGCAATTCCGTAAATCTTATACCCTTATTTAATTGGTTTCTTTAGCATTTTATACGTATATAAGGATCTATAATAATTAGCGGGGTAGTAGGGTAATAAGAGAAGGAAGAAAAAGAGACGTATATACCTACCAAAGCACCGTACTATAAGTTCGTCAATACTCACTTTAGAAGAAGGTGTTACGGAACCCCACCGTAGGGGCCTCTATAGGAGAGCCCCGTGCTCTCGCGTATACCTCGCGTACAGCTTATATCAGCTACGCGTATGTATATCACCTCCTTACGCCCTTGACCCTTACGATTGATCGCGGAACGTCTTATAGACTCCTTAAATATATACGCTTTGTAGCTACTGCCCCCGTCCTATAATATTACGTTATGCCTTTTTTACCACTAACGCTTAGCCTATAACTAATTCTACGTCTTTATAATACTATAGGCGCTGCTAGAAGCAGCGTATCTATAAATTACCTCACTTTATACTTCTAAGGAACCTATAATAGTAAGATAATATCTCTTACTAGCTACTATATTAAACCTAAAGAATAATTTAATACCTATATTTAACCTACAACGCCAATCAATCCTAGGGGAATTTAATTTATTAGCCCTAGCCTTAACCCCTAAAAAGATAGATACTAATAATATCTTATCTTTTATTAACTATATAACTACGGATAAGCAAATAGAAGGGCTACTACCTATTAAGATTAAAATACAAAACGCCGAGATATTTATAAAAATAGTAGCACAAGACCCTAATAAATACTACCGCCTTTTATAGAACTACTACCTAAAGCTTATATAAGCCGAGATATATACTACTTAAGATTACGATATTATCTAAGACCTATAAGCTTATAAGGCGCTCGCTAATAACACACGTTAAAAAACTAAAGATAACCTCTATGTGTCTAAACGCGACGTCTAACAGTTAAAGAAGGCTTAAATTACACTAATTACTACGGTTATTAAAAGAGAAGGTATAATTAAATACCTATAATCTTAGCTTAATAAGTATATTTATAGCAACGCTAGACACCTCTTTATTATATATAACGCCACCTAAGTTTCTACGCCCTTAGTAACTTTACCTACTTAACGCTTAATAGAGGGCTAGCGCTAAGCAGCTTTACCTAATAAAAACCCCTACTAAAGCAGCGATAATAAAAGCCATAATAATTAAACCTAAACTGCTACTATAGGGTCTAATATACGCTACCTTAATCCCTTAGTCTTTTAGGGAGACTATAAGGAATATAGCTACTAAAATATATAAATCCGTAAGAAATTAACTTAGAGCGCCTGCCTTTTTCCTATAGAAAATATTAAGATTAGCTATATTATTAGGTAAATAAAGGGTATACTATTTAACAGACTCTTCGCCTAATAGGAAACTAATAGCCCCTAAAAGTAGTAGTCCTACTAAAAAGTCCTTAATAATCTTAACCTAATATACTATAACTATAACCTACTAGCCACTAACTAAGCTAAACTACGTGCCCTAAAGATAAGCCCTACTAAATTATTTAATAAATTCTATATTAAATTTTAGAAATATACTAGAGCCCTTACCTAAGACAATACTAAAGACTAAAAGGACCTCCTTAAAAAAGTTACTTATTGCCTTAGTTACGTAGCTGCTAGCTATAACTATAACAATATTTATAATATAGTAGCAGCTTTACAGAAGATTAAATAACAACTAAATTAGATTGCTACTACTAAGTTTTACCTAAAGACCTCTCTATAGAAGCCCCCTAGGCCTACTAAACCTATATATACTAAGCCGCTAATACCTACTACCTTAAGTACTACCAGAACCAATATTAATTTCTTTATACTAACCTTCCTATAAAAACTCCTAGATGGAGAGTATAAGCTACTTCGGAAACTAGAACGCTGCTATAAATGCTATTAAAAAGGCTATTATTACAATAACCTAAACTGCCTAATAGCTAGGTTTAGTAGCTGCTACCTAATACCTAACCTAATACCCTAAATACTAAATATGTCGCTATATACCACTACTATATAAGATAAAGACGTAGTAATAGTAGTAGAGTTAGATACGGAAATAGAAAACGCTAAGTCCTAGCCCTAAATTATAGGTTAAGACGCCCTAATAATAGAGGGATTTATATATTGGCTTACTTAATAGATAACTTTATAAAGATAAATAGACGGAAATAGATAGTTTTACCTATAATAGGAACTACTGCTAAAAATAATATAAAAGCTGTTCTATAATTAATTGCGGAGCTACTAATAAATTTATAAATACCTAATTTATACATACTTATAACCTACTTACCTTACCCCTTACTAAAGCCTGCGCACTATAACTCGCTAATAGTAATTATACCGTATAGAAGATTACCTATATAGTATAACTCCACCTAGATATAAATAGGCACTAGAAAAAACTCTAGGCCTATATTATACTACTTACTAACTACCCTATTATTTTTAGAATAAACTAGCTTAAATAATATAACCCCGCTATTAACTAGAAGAAGAGAGAAGTAACCTTTAACTCTAAATACTATAGAGAGACTTACTTAGGGTATAGCCTAACCGCCTCTATTTACTCCCTAGGATATTAACCTAAGGAACCCCTTATTACCCTACCTATAACTAACTGCTATTATATAAGTGCCCTGGCCTTCTACCGTATAGTATATAAAAAAGGCTAGACCGTTACTATAGCTTCCTAATTACGACTATATAAGCTTAATAAAAAATAGGACTATATCCTTTATAGTAATAAGATAAATATAGTTAACCTTTTAGAAGATAACGCCCCTATAGAACTCTACGGACTTTTACCTTTAGACTTTAAAAAGTTTATAAAGCTTAAAAAAGAACTCACTAACAAAGAACTCCGTAAGCTCCTCCCTAAGAAGTACTATAACTTTACTAATATATGCTTATAAAAGAGCGTAGATATACTCCCCCTATATTAACCTAATAACTATACTATTAATATTAAATAAGGAAAAATACTATCTTATAAGAGACTCTACCTAATATTAAAAGATAAACTTCTAGTTATAAAAAAGTATATTAACGAGCACCTTAATAAAGGATTTATTCGTCCTAGTTGTTACGGGACACCCCCGTAATACCTTACACACGTTTACCTGTTTCTACTGACTTAGCAATTAGAGACTAACCGTGAAATGGCAATCTAACGGCAATCTAATGGCAATCTAACGGCAATCTACGGCATTCTGCTATATTCTGCCATATTCTGCTAAGTTCCACCAAATTCTGCCAAGTTCTGCTAGGACCACAACCTAAACCCTATTCTGCCTATGTATGTGTTAACTAAGCAACCAAGTTAACAATATATGCCCTTTCTTCCCGTTTTCCTACCTTCTTTCCTTATATAACGTCTTGACCTCCTTATACAGTTTATATATATAGCTTAATAATATCTACCTTGCTATATATTATTGTCGCTTATACTTACTCTGTGATACTATGTTACGTTAACCACCTATACTACTATTAACATGCAGAACGAACCTAAAGCCCCTATAATGGCCGCTGGTATTATATCCGTACTTTAAGAATAATTAGCAGGGATATAAAAGTCTTTTATAGACGCCCTTAAACAGAACTAAGCTACTTTAAATTAATAATAAGCCGAATAAGAAGCACGATACTAGCAATTAATTAAGAACCTCTAAGAAGAAGTCCGCGCCCTTAAGATACCCACGCTAGGACCTTAAGACTAAACGCTATCTCTGGAGATAAACACGCGGAATGCGAGCCCTGAACCCATAGTAGCTACTTACCCTAAGCTAACTACTACACTAAAACGATCCGAACAACTACTAGACCCCTTAGTATTTACTAGTAAATAATAAGAGCTCTAATTATTTCTAAGCTAGCTTAAAAATAAGCTAACTAGTAACGCTAATTGTTACCTAACTAAAGCTAACTAACTCTGTTACGCCCTAAGTTAACTAAAAGGAGATATAGCTAACCTTGTTAAACCGCTTTAGCCGAACTTAGTATAAAGCCTAGTTGTACTTCTTAAAGCTATATATAGTAACCTAAACCGCTAAGCTACTGCTTAAAGAAAGATAAACTACATAACTTAAGGAATAAAAAGTTTTCTAGTATACTTCTCCAAATTTAACCGTTACGCAAAGAAAACAGGCTGGAACAACTCTATACTGATTAACAGCCTTATTAAATTCCTAAGCCCTAAACTAAAAACCTCCCTAATAGGCGTAGACCTACTAGGAGCCCTTAATGCCTGCGTAAATATCATTAATAAACGATATAATGATATACTACGCCTAATACTAAAGCCCGCTCTATAATATAATACGGCAACCCCATAAACGTCTACTAAGTTATCGTCTTAGCCTAAGCACCCCGACGCTATGGATATTAACACTAGGACCCTAGGGTACGCCCTATTAGGGTCCTTTAAATAAGAACGACGCATTAAGCTAGGCCTCTGCTTTAAATGTAGAAGTAGCTCTTACCTCTCTAACTACTACTCCGTCCCTATACCTAAATACAAATTACGAACGGCTAACACCAGCAGCCGTTTACCGCATTAATCTTCCGGTTACTGTCCCTAATCTCTACCTGGTTCTAGCCCTATATCTAGTAAGTACTATTTATAAGGACGAAGCTACAGCTAACGTCCTATAAGAACCCCACCCCAATCGCCTCTAAAAGGAAGGTTCTAGAGCTAAGTCGCTCTCCGGGACGGCTCTGCTATAGGATCTTATTAAACGCATTTAATGTTATAAACTCCGACTCTTAGGACCGTAGCATAACTATTAACTGCTATCTTTGGCAGAATGGTTAATAGGCCAACGCTTAAATTATAATTAATACAGGAGCTAGCGGTATAGGATTTATTAATAAGATCTTTGCGTAAGATAATAGTTTTACCCTAACCCCCCTTAACTGGTATATTGACGTATTTAGATTTAATGGCAAACGCACTGTCTTAGGCCGTATTACCTATATAGTATTCCTAAGACTCTAATACCTAAACCATAAGGAATTAATTAAACTTTTTATTACCACCCTAGGTTACTTAGTGATTCTTAGACAACCCTAGATAAAGCTATATAAGGTAACTATTAATTAGGACAACCTTAAGCTTCTATTTACCGCCTCCTGTTATAAGTAGAAGTGCCTTATAACTCGCTACTTAGACCTAGAACTAAAATCTAAAAAATCCACTACGATCTACTAGTCTAAAATTTCCACGACTGTTTACCCTATACCTGAGGAATCTACCAGATTCCACCAACCTAGGAATTCCACTAAATTCCACTAACGTAAGAATTCTACCGATATCTACTAAGGATCTGAAAACTCTACTAAATCCTATAAGTTATTACTAAGCACTATACCGCCCCGAGCTAAGTAAAAGCTTAAGCTCTATATACGAAAATACCAAAAGGACTGGTATTTTACTATAAAAAGGATTTTTAAAGAACCCGAACCCAAATCTAATACTAACTCCGTACCTAATACTAAACCTAAACCTAAATAAGAAACTATAGACAATCTAAGCGAGCTTAGCACCCTAGATATCTGCATAATTGGAGCTACCCCGCTAGCGCAACTTGCTAAGAAACCCGAGCATATAATCTTCGCTGTTATAAAAGCCGATATTAAGAAGGCCTTGGCACTAAAGAAGCACACTAACCCTGCTATGAAGGTACTAATAGAGTATCATTATCGCCTAGATGCATTCTTATAAAAGAAAGCCGATAAGCTACTAAAACACCGACTATACGACTATAAGATTATACTCGAAGAAGGAACTTAGCCTAGATTTGGACCCTTATATAGGATATCCTAAAATAAACTCTAAGTACTATAAAAGTATTTAGACGAGAACCTAAGTAAAGGATTTATTAGAGCAAGCTCGTTGCCTATAGCTGTACTAGTAATCTTTATTAAGAAACCCAGCGGCGGTCTACGCTTCTGTGTAGACTACTAAGCTCTTAACGCCGTTACTGTTAAGAACTGATATCCGATCCCGTTAATATAAGAGATGCTAAACTAATTAAGTAAGGCTCGTTACTATATGAAGCTCGATATTATCTCTATATTTAACCGTCTCCGTATTATAAAAGGGGACGAATAGCTTACTATATTTTGTACCCAATATGGACTATTTAAGTACTTAGTAATACCCTTTGGCCTTATAAACGCTCCAAGCTCGTTTTAACATTATATAAATAATACCCTGCGCCCCTACCTAGATATCTTTTATACTGCTTATATTGATAATATCCTAATATATAGTAATAACTTAACCAAATATTGGAAGTACGTTAACCTTGTCTTATAAGCCCTATATAGAGCTAGTCTATAATTAGATATAGATAAATATAAGTTTTATAAAACGGAAGTCCTATACCTTAGACTCCTTATTTTTATAAATGGTATACGAATAGACCTAAAGAAAGTTAAGGTAATTATAAACTGGCAAGAACCCGAGAACGTTAAGGACGTAAGAGCCTTTATAGAATTTACTAATTTCTACTAACGGTTTATTAATAACTTCTTCGCCCTGGTTTTACCCCTTATAGCTCTAACCTAAAAGGATAAAGTCTTTATCTTTAATAAGGAATATAAGAAGGCCTTTGCCTATCTAAAGGTTATATTTACTACTACGCCTGTGCTTTAATACTTCGACCTAAACTAAATAAGTATTATAGAAGCCGACTTATCTGACTATATTACTAGAGGTATCCTGTCTTAATATAACAAGGATAGAGTATTACACCCCATAGTATACTTTTTAAAATGACTAAGCCTAGCTGAATGTAACTACGAGATCTACAATAAGGAATTGTTAGCTATTATTAGATGTTTTAAACAATGGCAACCTAAACTAGAAGGCGCTGGATTTCCGATTAAGGTCCTTAGCGACTATAAGAACCTATAGTACTTCACAACCACAAAACAGCTAAGTTATTATTAGGCCCGCTGGTTAGAATATCTGTCTTATTTTTAATTTTTAATTATATACCGCTTAGGCGTCTAAGGCTAGAAGCCTAATGCCCTAACCCAACGCTTGCAAGACGCGCCAGCCCTAAAAGAAGCGCGCTTTTACTAAAATCAGACCCTGCTTCGCCCTAAACTATTTAACCCTCTTACTAAAGATCTTATAGTACACGTCCTTAAAATAACTAATTGATTAATTAAACAGATTATAGTTAATAAATACCCGAATAACGAGTTTATCTAAGAGACGCTTAAGCTAATATAAGATGGCATCAGACGCTCTAAAAAGATTTCTCTAAGTAAATGCGAAGCCTGCGGAAACCGCTTATATTACTAGAACCGTCTAGTTGTCCCTAATTATAATAAGCTTAAGCTTAAACTCCTTAAACACGTATATAATCTACCTATCGCCGGCTACCTGGGCCGAGGAAAGACCCTAGAACTACTCTAACGGGAGTATTATTGGCCGAATATATATAATATAACATAAAGGTACGTCTCTAGCTGCTACACCTACTAACGAGCTAAAGCCTCGTATAAGACGTATAACGGTCTTTTAAAGCCACTGCCTGTTCCGGACTAAAGATAGAAGGATATCTTAATTAACTTTGTTATTAACCTTCCTAAAAGTAGAGGCTGTATAAACATTATAGTAGTTATAGACCGACTATCTAAAATAAGACACTTGATCGCCTGCCCCGATATATTAACGCCTGCTATCGCCTAACTATTCCTAGATTACGTATAGAAACTCTATAGACTCCCTAAAACGATTATCTCTAATAAAGGCAGCTAGTTAATTTCAGCATTTTAGAAAGAACTAACTACTTAACTCCGTATTAAAGTACTATTATTTACCGCGTATTACCTAGAAACGGATAGCTAAATAGAACGCGTAAATGCTATAATAGAACAATATATTCTGATATACACGTCATATTTATAGGATGACTGGATTAACTAGCTCGTATTTACCAAGTTTACCGTAAATAACTCCGTCTTAGAAACTATAAAAGTCTTCCTATTCCTAGCCAATTACGGCTAGCACCTACAAATAGGTTTTAAACCCTTTAGTAATGTTCCTTACCCCGCTTATTACGCCTTATAAGTTATAGAAGTAAATAAATTTATAGAGAAGATAGAGGAACTATAATAGTTCCTTACTAATAAGATAATATGGGCTTAATCTGTCTATAAAGCCGCAGCGAATAAGAAACAAACCCTAGCACCAGCCTACCAAATTGGTGATTTTGTTTGGCTAGATATAAGAAATCTAAACATAAAATGACCTACTAAGAAACTTAATTGGAAGAACGCTAGCCCTTATAAGGTTAAAAAGGTTATCTCCCCTTACGCCTACCAACTGAAGCTCCCTAATACGGTTAAAATCCACCCTATATTCTATACGTTAGTCCTCCGCCCTACTACCCCCGTATTAGACGCCCTACCTAGACAGATATAAGACCCTCCCCTACTAGTTAAAGTGGATGGTGAGAACAAGTACTTTATTGAAAGAATTAATAATATTAAGTACGATGAACGGAAACGCTAATATATATATCTTATAAAATGGAGAGGCTTTACTAAGTCCTTATAGGAACCCGTTAACTCTATAGGACTTATATAGGCTATAGAAGACTTTTATAAACTCCACCCAGAACTACTATAGCCCTATCTTATAGAAGCTTAAGTTTAAAGGGGGGGTACTATTATAGGACACCCCCGTAACACCTTGTACATATCTACCTGTTTCCACTAACTTAGTAATTAGAGACTAACCGCGAAATAGCAATCTAATGGCAATCTAATGGCAATCTAACGGCAATCTACGGCATTCTGCTATATTCTGCCATATTCTGCTAAGTTTTACTAAATTTTACTAAGTTCTGCTAGGACTATAACCTGAACCCTATTCTACCTATATACGTATTAACTAAGCAACTAAGTTAACAATATATACCCTTTCTTCCCGTTTTCCTACCTTCTTTCCTTACGTAACGTCTTAACCTCCTTATACAGTTCATGTATATAGCTTAATAATATCTACCTTGCTATATATTATCGTCGCTTATACTCACTTCTTGACACTAGTATATTACTAGTAGCCGCCCCTATTCTTCTTACTAAGAAGCTAAAAAGAGGTATTAAATTTTATATTAACTATATATTATGTTATAATATTTAATTATGCTATTGCGGCTCCTGTTAGGGTCTATATAGCGGGTCTATATAGGTATATATATATATATGTATAAGAGGGGAACTGTACCATTAGGGTCGGATAAAACCTCTCCTTCTCTTATTATACGGCCTATATGGCTTATTATACGGCCTATATTGCCTCTCTTCTAATTAGTAACTGCTAAGCATGAGTAGACGTCTCTTTGAGGCGCTATAGAAAAGCTATCTTAATGCGTACTCCTAGGTCTATCCGGTGGGGTATATAGCTAGGGCCTAGGTTTTATTCCTGGCTGCTTCGGTTATCTAGGTAGGGCGTAGGCCGGTGGCCTATAAGGCTAGTAGTGGTATAGAAGGTTCCATTATTTATATCTACGTTAATATACGCAGCTCTGTACCTTGCTAAGTTTTATTAAGTTCTGTTAGAATATTAACCTCTATTAAGTTCTGCCAGGTTACTAAATTCTGTTAAATTCTGCCAGGTTACTAAAGTTCTACTAACTTCTATTAGGTTATTAGATTCTACTAGGTTGCTAAGATTCTGCTAAATTCTATTAGGTTGCTAAAACTCTGCCAAATTCTATTAGGTTGCCGAAACTCTACTAAATTCTATTAGGTTGTTAAAATTCTGCTAACTTCTATTAGATTACTAAATTCTACTAAATTCTACTAGGTTAATAAGTTTTGCTAAATTTTACTGGGTTATTAGAGTTCTGCTAACTTCTGCTAGGTTACTATCTGCAAAGTTCTATTATATTCTACTATCCCTGCAGTATTTATCCTCTGCCTCTTAAAGTACTTCCTAGCCTCCTCTCTTTACCCTAGCTAGCTCTTTAGTAAATAAAAGGTGTAGTAAGAGGTTTATCTGCATAAACCAGTCCGCAACTACCTTAGTAGCCTTTAGCTTAGTTAGGAGCTCTTTATATAAGGATGTTTTAGTATAATAATATATTTCCACCTAGCTAGCAGCGTATTTAGGGCAGAACACCACTATATATATTATTAATTATTGGCTGTAGCCGTATAGACAGGCTGGGGTTAGGTGCCCTAGTACTTTTTAGTAGTAGAGGTATCTATTAAGCCCTATATACTTAGTTCTAAGCAGCGTATTAATTATGCTCTCTACCTTTATAAGCCTTATATAGCGTTTAAAGACTTCCTTATTTTATAGCTTGGCCTGGGCCGTTATATAGTAGGTAAGCGTGCTCTAATACTTTTCCTATTTCCTTTTCCACCGCTCCTTAAACGCCTCTTATACCCTAGCCCTTCTACTTCTCTTATACTGCGCTTTAGATAAGTCTATTAGCCGTATATCTATCCTTAAAATAGCGGCCGCTATCCTCTTAAGCTTATCCCGTCTAGTAAGCTATATTAATGGCTTTATTCTAGGCCGGAGTTAGTGGGCTATCGTAGCCCGTATAGTGTTGCACTCCCTCTTAATATGCTCTCTTACTGGTCCTTCCCGTATCCTCTTTGCGTAGGCTACTACTAGCTCTTTAAGGTGTATCTAAAGCGGCAGAAACCCCGTCTCGTGCTCTAGTACTACTATTAGTATTAATTTATACGCCCCCGCAATAGTACGGAGGCATAGGTTTTATACTACGCCTAGCTAGCGCAGCTTAGTTTTGCTTATTTCCTTAGGCTTTATCCACTCTAGTGGCGAGTACTAGATACTATATCCGTATAAGATTGCTGGCCGGACTACGGTAGAGTATATTATCCGCGCCTTCTAGAAGGAGACGCCCTATATAGAGGCCGTAAGCTAGGTTAGTGCGGCTATTTAGGTAATCGCCTTTAACTTAATAATATTAATATACGGTCCCTATTTAAGCTTTAAGTTAACTTATACCCCTAATATACGTAAGTTACTAACTAGGCCTTCCGTAAAGCTATATATATTAGCTATAGCCTTTATATTAAACTTCTTGTGGCTCCTTATAAAATAGATAAGGTAGTACTTTTTAGGGGCAAATACTACCTTATACTGGCGTGCCTACGCCATATATACCTTATACGCCCTTTTTATAGTTCTACAGTTTTCCTCTATAGTCTTGCTATATGTTAGTATATTAGAGTTATTAATAAATCCGAATGCCGTAGTAGTTCCCCTTTATAGCTCTAGTAGGAGTATATAGGCAAAAAAGAGGAATAGGATTAGTAATAGCGCTAAGCCTTAGGGTATACTGGTGTTCGTTTATATTATTTATACTATATATCCTCTAATTAAGAGCCTCGTTGTTTAATCCTTAAGGAAGGACTTTATAAACTATACTATCTAATAGGGTATGGCTTGGGCCTTTATATTATAGATTATTTTTTTATAAGAGACTTAGTTAAAGGCCCTAGAAATATTAAGGCTAAGTAATAAGGCTACTAGGTTTAGGTTACTCCTCTACACTATATATACCTGTTAGGTTAATAGCTCTAGTGCTATCTGCGTTAAGTGCCCCGGCCTTACTCCTATTTAACTAGCCGGTAGCATACCTATCTCCTCTATAATTTTAAATAGTTGGCTAGCTACTATTCTCTTAAGTAGCTTCCCAATGGTATTAAGCAGCGCGATTAGCCGGTAGGCCTTTGCCGTAGTGTAGAATGGCTTTTATAGTTTCTAGAGAACTACTATAATAGAGTTTTTAAACTGTTTTAGGTAATATTTAATTGCTATATAGCTGCTAAAGAGTTTAGCTAGCACTAGGGCTAGCTGCTCTCCACACGTCTTAAGAAATTAATTAGTAATCTTCTTTAGACCTAGGGCCTTATTAGGGGTAAGCCCCTTTAGGGCCGTAATAATATCCTCCTCCTTAACTACTTCCTTTACTGTTCGCGGCTCTAGGTATATAAACCCTAGTATATTACTAAGGTCCGCCTTTACTAGTAGCGGGAAGAACTGCTCTATAAGGATAGTAGCCTTCTCCTTATTATTATGGTGTAGGGTTTCCTCTCCTAGTCTGCTAATAGGAGGAAACTGTAGTAGGGCCTTTAGCTTCCCATCCGCTATATACGCCTATTTTGCCATCCTCTATATCCCTTTAGGGTTATTTATTAGCTTTTTAACGGTCCTCCTCTATAGCTTATTAGCCTCTTATTAGATTACCCTTTTCTTCTTATTCTATATAACTCTATAGTTAATCTAGTTAGGTATTAACTAAGAGACCTTCTACGCTTAGAAGGCCTATTGGGTTTCTTTTACCACTTCTATATATTTCTCTAACTATGCTTTAGAGGCTTACGGCGAGGGCCGCGCGTTAGGTACTATTTTTACTATAGTGTTCTTAATTGCTTAGTATATAGCCTCCGCTAGTACGTTTAGTTTATCTTTTATATTATATAGGAGTCTATATAGGGGCTAGAGTTAGCCCTTTAGCTTACTCTATACTACCTTCTAATTAGCCTTCTTCTATAGCGGTCTTCTAGGTAAGGGGGGCCCCTCTAGCGTCTTTACGTCCACCTCTATAATAATAGGAAAGTGGTTGGACCCTATATACCAGCGGTCTTATCTTTAACTTTATAGCAGCCTGTTAGTAATCTAGGGGGAGGTAAACACTAGGTCTAGCGTGCTCCTTAATATACCCTTTACCTACGTCTCTATGCCTACCTTAGTGGCTAGGCTTAGGCTAGCTGCCTTTATAGCGCGAATAAGGTCGTTTACCGCATTATCCGCGTATGTTACTATTACACCCCCCTAAAAGGGGTGGTATAGATTAAAATCTCCTAACAGTATATATTCTCCTTTAGCCCTTAGCAGCTCTAGTAGTATATAGATACTGCTATTCGTCTATTAGGGGTTATAAATATTATAAATCTAGATAGTCCTCTCGCAGCCCTCCAGCTTAATTATATATATGTCCGCTAAGTGGTGTATAGGCGCCTACTTATTTATATTAATAGCCTTATTTATATAAAAGCAGACCCTTATATTACCTACTCCCACGTATACTAGGTAGTAGGATTTTATAGTGCATATTATATTTCCTTAATCCCTCTGCTATAGCTCTTAGATAGCTAATATATCTAGCTAATAGTCCGCCTACTCTACTTCTTATAGGAAGTAAAGAAGTACGCCGTTCCTACTGTTATTAGTGTTATACTATATAATTATAAGTGTTTTCCAGTGTCCTAACATAAGAGGTCCATGCTAGCCTTTAAGTTAGCTAAGTCGGTGCCCTTTAGCGTCCGTTTACTTCCTTATAACGCAGTTTTAAAGCCTTTAAATACCTCTCTCCGGATCTAGGCTTCTGTTTCTACCTCTATATTAAACTTTATATTTAGTAAAGGCTCCTAGGTTACTAGAATTTAAATTAGGGCGTGTATACTACTATATAGTGCTATTTAGAGTGTTAATTAAAGGGTCCTCTGGCCCATTTCCTTCCTAAAATAATTAAAAGTCCGTGGCCGGCTAACCTTTTAGGGGGCTTCCTCTGCCTATATAGAGCTCTCTTACATAACTATCTCCTTTAGCTTCCTTTTCTTAGCTTATTATAAGACCTCCTTAGTAGTAATCTCGTACTATAATTATAATTACTATCTGCTTATAGGTACCTTATAGGTGCCTGCGTAGTATATTAGCGTATAGGCCCTAATTGCTACAGCCTTCTCCTACTATATCCGCTTAATACTATACGCCCTATTCTATGCCTCGTGGTCTGCTTTATAGTTAATACACTTTTTAGGTAAGTCTCCTATATATTCGCTAGTATTATATTACCTAGCATAGCGTTCGCATCTAGCTTCTCTCCTATAACTCTTGGCTATATAGTTAAAGCCTTAGTATTTAAAGCACTGCGTTACTAGAAATGTTGTCTCGTGCCTTATAACTAGGTAGTAGTCTCCTCTTAGGAAGAGGCCCTAATTAAATAGCGCATTTACTAACTCTTTTAACTGTATACCTATAATAAGTAACAATTTAACCTTTTATCCCGTTTGGACTCTTCCTAGCCTTTTCCACACTAGCCTTTCTACTGTAAGCCCCGCTATAGTATAGTTCTACTTTATTATATCTTCTATTATCTGCTTAGCCTCTAGGCCTTAGATAGCGAGGCTCGTAAGTACCGCGTAGACCTCTATTAGTACTAGCGGAACAGCTAGTATAGCAGAGCGTCTAAGGACCTTCGTCCACTCTGTTTTTTATAGCAACCTATCTTTTACGTCTTTATCCGTAATATACGCCCTAACATTACTGCTTTATAACTTCTTTACGGCTTATATCCTATGGGTGTCTAGAGGTCCTACGGCCTGGAGTTTATATACTAGGGCTTAACTATTCTGCTTTAAGGTTTCCTTATAGTCGGCGGCGTCGCCTATACGGATTGTGATCTTATATACTTCTATAGGTTTGTAGGCAACTTATCTTATAGCTTAGGGCATTATAGGTATAGTGGCAGCGATATATATATACGACAGCGGGCCTATAAACGTCGGTCCGCTCTTTATAGCTATTGTTACGGCCTTTCTAAGGGCGCCAATATCTATCCGGATTGCCTTTATATTCTAGGTATATTGCTCCTAGGTTCCTTAGGTCCAGATAAGCTCCGCTAATATAGTGAAGGCTATCTAAAGGGTTGTGATCGTGGTAGTAAGGAAGGAGAGCATGGTGGAGCGCTCCTCATCTACATTAAGAGATCGTTTCTATAGTGCCTGCTAGGTTTATTCTACGGTTTATATAGTTTATAAAACGCGTTCTTAAAAGGCGCGCTGTTTAATTAGGGTGGTTAAGGTGGTTAGGGTTGGGGTTAGGGGTTTATTTATTTGTTGTAATCTGGTTTTAGGGGCTGTATATTAGAAAACACCATATATACCTCCACTAACGCCAAATTAGGGTGTGTGGTTTTAATAGGAAGGGTTTCTATAGTCCTCTGGAGCTTGTGGGAGCTCTATTAGGCTTGTTTCGCAGGTTTCTTTAGTAGGCAATTATATTGTGTTGTTATATTAACTATAGAGGACTTAACGCTATTACGATTAAAAACTAATACCTAGTACTACTTATACGTAAGACCCTTAAGCGGCTTAGTTAAGCTAAAATCTATACTAAGCTTAATATTATTACCGCCTTTAACTATCTCTAAATACGGGAAGGTAATAAATAGAAAACCGCATTTGCATTATGTAACGGAACCTTGTAGCAAGGACTACGATAGGTCCTATTATTGGGCTAGGTGTATAGGAAATGTAAGTATAAGAATCGACAAGTAATAATAACTAGTGGAGTGGTTGCCTAATAGATTAACTCTAATTGTATTCTAAGAATTACTATAAGGAAGGAACTATCTAGGTAGGGACTGAGGGTCCTTAAATATACAACTATACTCCTATAAAATCCTTCTTATACGTAATATATATATGCTCTATCTACTCTATTACGGATTATATAGATCCTACAAATTATATAGATTACCTTACGTAACCTTAGTTATTATTCCTTATTATATAGTTCTATCGGCTCCATCCTAAACCATGCTTAAATTAACTAACTAGCTTCTTCCGTCTCCTCTCTAAGTAGTTATAATATTATATTTAAAGCGTCCGTAACACCATCTCCCTCCTCTTTATCTTTGTCCTTAAAGATTTAAAATATCTTTAAGTTGTTTACTAGAGGTATAATATCCATCTAATTAATTTAGTTAATATTGTTGCTTATTATACCTAAAGCAATTTCTTCCTCTTCGACTACTCGTCACATTCGCACTATCGCTGCGATATTGTCTCTTAGTGAGATTATACTATCTCTATATTCTTATTATTTAAAAGAGGGGTTAGTTTATATTGCGTTGGCAAACCTATCTTTATAATAACTATCCTCTTATTTAAAGTGCACTAAAGCAAATATTTATTCGTCCTATAACGTTTGCTTTATCTCTAATACTAAATATACATAATCTATTATCCTTAATAGTTGTCTAGTTCCCTAATTAATTTGTTTTAGGGTCTTATATTTAATCTACTACTACGCGGCTAGATAATAAACTATTTATTACTCTTACTAAGTTACGCTATTTCTATAATACTAAATAAGAGGCTGCCGAAGCTTAGTAACAGGCCCTTAAGTCTTATCTTACGGCATCTACTTAGTTAATCCGTCTTAAGAAGGTTTATAAGAAGGTTTATTTTAAGAAGTAGAAACTTATAGAATAAGGTTTATAGGAACTTAGCGATAAAAGAACGGATTCTTTTCTAATAGAGAAGGAAATAAATCTAAGTAGCTTAGTAACTGCTCTTCTTAGGTCCCCCTTAGGTGGCTCATTCTTTAGCGATCCTTCTTTATTAATATTACCTAACCTAATTTCTTCCAATACTCCTGTACCTTTCCTATAGCGTTTTTTAAGTTCTCTAGTAGTTCCTAGGTAGTCTTAGTATAGCCTATCTACTTAACCTTATACTATATTTTATTATTAATGTTCTTATAGCTAACGATCTTATAACAGAATCCCCCAAGAGGTATATATCCGATAAGACGGTAGGAGGTTTTATCTATATCCCATCTATATTCCAGAAGACACAGTCAGACAGGTTAAAGGTAAAAGGTTTTACTAGCGTTTTGGAAGAAACATATAGGAAGCTAGTTCCCCTCTAGAGAAGAACTAGCAATTAGTCTCTAAATAGAAGTAGTTAGAAGCATTTATCCTTTAATACGTAAAACTTATTCTACCTTTAACTTACCTTTAACTTACCTTCTACTTACCAGTAACACTATTAATTAGATAATTATACGTTCCGGTTAAGCTGGCCTCTTACAATTCTAATTACTCACAATCCGTTAGGAACGTACGGCTATTAATTAACAATAACAGACTATACTCCTATACCCCATAAAGCAACGCCCTCACCGCAAGAGGCTTAAAGAGTCTCCCTAGAGGAGCGCATTCCCTCTTCCTACGAAGAAGCCACGGCTAGTCTGTCTAACCTTGCGAGACCCTTAGGAACGATTACCGCTAGGGAGTTATTAGAGCGGTCGCTATACAAAACCCTACAAAAAACAAAGGAGTTAGAGATATAATTAAGATAAGTATATTAAGACTACTAAGAACAATTGCAAGAACAATTAGGGGAAGTATAGATACCCCAAACACGAAGCGGACTTAAAGGGGTAACACTATACTATACTATAACGTTAGAAAAACCTAAATTCCGCACAAAGGAACCTAATAAGTACTATAGTAATAGTCTTCGGAACTATAATCGTTTTATCCAATAATACAAAACCAAGTTTCGGCTAGATCTAAAATATTACTCTAATAAGTATAATTAGACACTAATTGCTTCTACCTTCCTATGTAGCACCGTTAAGAGTTTATGGACACGCTATAAGAAGAAACTTACTATACCCCTTAAATTTAGCAAACTTAGGACCTAATTAGTTAATTAGGTCCAAGACCCTACTAATTAAGGGATAGACTACAACCAGCGATACTACAACGCCAAACAGCGAGATAGTTAGACTGTGGTCCAGTTCGTAAACTACTTAGAAGAACTAGAAGATAATATACCCTACTTAAATCTATAGAATAACGCTATATAACTTCACTAGCTACTCACTAAGCTATAACCTAAGATTTAACAGGCCATATAAGAGAAGGGCGAAATTCCTACCTCTTAAGAAAAGCTTATCTCTAAAGCTACTTAGATTAAGAGTACTAAAAAAGACCATCTAGGTAAGCAAAAAGAATAAGACGCCAATAATAAAGAGCGTAAGACTAGACCTAGCTTTAACAATAGGGGCAGATTCCGACCTAACCGCTCTATAAAAGGATAACATAAGTAGGCCTCGCAGCCCCAAAGTAACGCTGGTTAACCCTAAAATAATAATAGGTAGAGACCTAATCCGTAGAAGGGGAACCGGGAGATATATACCTATTATAACTACGGTAAGAAGGGCTATATAAGCCGCTTCTACCAGTAAAAGAAGTAAGAGTCAGCCTAATCGAAAAAAGAGACAGCCTAGTAGATCTTTACTCCCTCACACTAGGCCAGCAAGAGAAGGAGGGAGTAAACTACCGCATAGTTATTCCTATCTCCATTTAAGTTAATAATAAATAGGTAACACAAGACTGCCTTATAGACAGCGGCGTGAGTATAGGGTTTATTTCTCAATTACTAGTGAAAGAATTAGATTTAGACCTTAGCGGCTCACAGGTGCGCACCATTTAAAGCATTAGAGGCCACCAGATTCCATACTATAGGGAATAGGCTTTTTCCGTGGCTAGCTAGGACTGCAATAGTCTATAGAACACGTAGGAGATGCGCTTCTATACCGTAGAAATTAAGGGGTACAACCTTATTTTGGGATACCCATAGCTTCACCAAGTCAATCCGGACATTAATTGGCCTTTAGCCTCATATTAACATCGGAAGTCTTAACCACGCATTATAGTTAAAGATTAAGAGACTTTCTTAAACTATATATAAGAAGAAGGGTGGGTATATGCTATATATACCACTCTTAATACCAAGAACGGGGACATAGGATATTCATTTTCGGATATCCGGCTATGCGCAGTTAAGAAACTAAAGATTCTATAGGAATATACGGACTTAGAGGATATTTCTAGTAAAGAGGCTGCACAAACCTTACCTAACCCTATATTAGTTAAGCATAAGATAGATACAGGGGACAAACAACCTCCTTTTAGACTACTATATAACCTATTAGAAAATAAGCTAGCGGTACTACGTTAATATATAGTAAACAATCTTTAGAGAGGATAGATTTGGCCCTCTATAAGCCTAGTAGGGGCACCAATTATATTTATACCTAAGAAGGACGGGACCCTTTACCTCTATATTAACTATCGGGCGCTAAACAAGATTACTATAAAGAATTACTACCTGTTACCCTTAATAGGGGAGCTTATTAATAGGCTATTAGGCGTAAAGATATTTACAAAATTAGATCTAAAAGATATATACTATCAAATCCGGATTAAAGCCGGCGATAAGTGGAAAACGGCGTTCTAAACACGGTACGGCCACTTTAAGTACCTAGTGATACCATTTAGGCTCACTAACGCACCAGCGACATTTTAGGCCTATATTAATAAGGCATTATTAGGCCTATTAGACACGATATATATGGTCTACCTTAATAACATTATAGTCTACTCTAATAACTATAAAGTATATACGCACTATATATAAATGGTACTAGAAAGACTGCGGGAATACAAGCTCTATATAAACCTAAAAAAGTATACATTCCATACTACTAGCATTAATTTTTTAGGCTTTATTATTAGCGTTAACGGAGTATTAATAGAGAAAAGTTGGGTAGACGCTATTAGGGAATAGCCCTACCCTACGACATTTAGAGAAGTATAGGTTTTCTTAGGCACGGCGAACTTCTACTAAATATTCATTATTTACTACTTATAAGTAATACTCCTAATTACCAATCTACTAAAAGGATCTAAGAATAGTAAGAAATTAGGACCCTTTATATTTAGGGAAGCTGCTAAGCAGGCTATAGACCAATTAAAGGATTTATTTACGTCAGCGCCTATCCTAATATACTTCTACTAGGAGCTACGTATATACCTTAAAACAGATACATCTAGCTTTGCCCTAAGGGCAATTATATCTTAATTAAAAGACGGAAAATAGCATCCTATAGCGTTTTAGTTAAGGAAAATAACCCCTATAGAGCAGTATTATATAACACACAACCAGGAGCTGCTCGCGATAATTATAGCAATAAAGTACTAGCGATATTATTATATAGGAAGCAATTATCCTATTAAAGTCCTTATAGACTATAATAACCTAGAATACTTTATAACTATAAAGGTATTAAGTAGTTAATAAGCGAGATAGGCAGAGGCACTATCGCAGTATAACTTTAAAATTATATACCACCTAGGGAAGATAAATCCTGCTAATAGGTTATTAAGACGTCCGGATTACAAAATAGGGAAAATCCAGGACAGTATAGGGGAAATAATCCCTATATTGCAAAATTTGCTTAGGAAGAAAGAAGACTCTTTCCCTAAAACTATAGAATTTCGCGGCAGGGTAAAGGTCCCAGCGATATAGCTATAAAGTAATACAATTATAGAGCCGCAGGATATAGTTATAAACTAGGTTATAAACCAAGCAGACGTTATAAAGTTAGCGTACCCTAGAATTAGCGAGAATTCTGCGGGATATACTAGAGGTATCGCGGCACCTTTAACTTAACGGCGCATTAGCTATAAGTTTTCGGATCTAAGGGGGATAGGTGAGATACCTATTTACAGCGTAGCATACTGCACAACGGTAGGAGAATCTGCTAGCACTAATAGTTTAAAACGTCTTATACTATACCTTAAGTCTATAATAGCGGCAGGCGAAATAGAAGTAAGCGATCTATATAAAACCTTTCCAGATCTTCTTCTTTAAGCTTAATAAAGGGACGCCTTCGCCTCTAGGGAGAGGTAGAAAGATATAGTAGAGACTAA
>Ga0307515_10007296_pt1 | contig 21880 bp, 30 predicted proteins | sample 17_EM_MG_FD_194513 | JGI IMG/M metagenome (GOLD analysis project Ga0307515, IMG submission 194513) | Populus trichocarpa ectomycorrhiza microbial communities from riparian zone in the Pacific Northwest, United States - 17_EM | ecosystem: Host-associated > Plants > Roots > Unclassified | place...
TTTAGACTTGTGGTGACACTGCCACACAAATCACCACAAGTATTTGTGGTGATTTGGACTTCTGGCAAAAAACACCACGAAAAACACCACACCGGGTGAAAAACACCACATACCCTTTTATCAGTGCGATTTCATTGTCATGGGGTGTTAGTTGTGCTGCTATTCTCGTGAATAATTTGGATTTCTGAGTGATATTTTGTCAAGGGCTCAGGGAACACACCCGAGCGGTGCAAGGTAACGATGTCGTATTCGTGAAAGGGCTGTGTAAAATTGACCGTGTGAGAGGGCTGGTATGTCACATCAATACCCCCGCGTCTTAGATGACAGCTGTTGAAAGCTGTAGCATTAGCATTAGCAGGAGCAAGGGGACACTGAAGGAGACGGACATCTTCCGTCCCAACAGCGTTCTTTTGTGAAAGCCTAACACAAGGGTAGGTGAAGGAAGAACCGTCGGGGAGTTCTTTATAAGTCACGCTGTTATCCTTCATACGCCAACATTCTGTGTAGGGGAAAAGTGGCCATACCGGGGGTCGAAACCTGGTGTCCCTATATATAGTAAGGGCGTGCTATCTCTGCACTACCCAGCCAGTAAGTGGAGGAATCGCCAACTCCAACACATCCTGAAAGATAGGCGAAAAACAGGATTTGCTTTGATTGTAAGCTGGTTCAATAAGTAATTCCATTACATCCAGGTGACTTAGATTGCAGGCGTAGGTGATTTGCGATTCTCTCCTGGTTGAGTCGTGTTGTTGGAAGTAAATTCTCGTCTGGAGGTGCCCGTTCCGAGGCGTAACTCACGGTAGAGCAACTATCCAAAGTAATAATGCGCGAGAACACCTCTTCTCTGGAAATTGTAAGCCGTAGTTGACCTGCCGCTAAAGGTCGAGGTCTGAAACCAGGTCTAGCTCCGCTAGAAGCTTAATAGCGTAAACAATAGGACTACCCGGAGATTAGTGTGATTTTGGCTTTCCCCAGTCCCCGAAAGGTCCCCAGCGGGGCAAGGGTTGTGGCCGATCTGGGGCTTGGGGAATTCTTTGGCTAGCGGGACTTTCTCATTCTTCTCTCATCGCCCCTATAGATGACCTTAAAGATAATATATCCTGCGCAATCTGCCGCCAGGTGGTATTCGACTCTAGACTGTGTTTCAGCTTTGCTGTTACAGTAGTGTTGGCTAATCCAGAGCACATCCATGTAGGTACTTGTAGACTCCCCAGTCCTTCACGAGAGATCCACGGGAGGTCGATGTCGGCCTGCTAAACGCGGACACGGTGGAATCCAAACTTGAACCCTACACCAACATCCGCTCCACCTCACCCACTGGCCATGGACACCTTCGAGGCACTGCGGGACCAAGTGTCCAAGATTACAATATACGACATCAAAAGCATGTATAATCAGGTGCGCCTAACGTTGAGTATCCATTCGATTGCCAGCGCTCATATCTCCGTAGGCGAAGAATATGGTCCTTAACGTCAGCGAGATGGAGGCAAAAGTCCAAGAGGCTACAAATGACGAGCCTTGGTGAGCTCTGCGTGGCATTCGTGGCACACATTGCTCGCACTAATAATCGGGGATCAGGGGAGCGAGTTCGACGCTCATGCAAGAGATTGCTCAAGGGTTAGTAACACTCGTACATCCCTATTGCGTCCGCTCACTTTTCTTCTTCTCTAGATCTTTTAACTTGTGAGCTCATGGAGTTTTTGAGCAAGTTCGCACACTGCTAAAATGTGTTTCTACCAACAGCCAACAGTTCAATGAGATTATGCCTGCTATATACTCCCGATTCATGGACAAGGAAGCTCGGGAGTGGCGGCAAATCTACAAGGTGAGGCGAGCTGTGTCGCCTGCTAAGGCATAGTCTCACATAATTCTAGGCCCTTCAACTACTAGAGTACATGATCAAACATGGCAGTGAGCGTGTCGTTGACGATGCGCGCTCGCACTTGGGCACCTTGAAAATGCTCCGGAATTTCCACTACATTGACGAGAAAGGCAAAGACCAGGGGATTAATGGTGGGTTGGATGTGGAAGGGCTTCTACCTTATTACGCACTCTCATGTCCGATCTATTTCATTTCTAGTCCGACAACGGGCAAAGGAAGTCGTCGAACTCCTCTCCGACCTTGAAAAAGTGCGGCAAGAACGACGGAAAGCGAAAGCAAATCGTAACAAATATATTGGTACTGGAAACGATACTATGAGTTTTTCGGCCTCTGGCGGACGATACGGCGGATTCGGGAGTGACTCCCTTGACTATGGAGGAGGGGGCAGTGGCTATGGCGGAAGCAGTGGTGAGCACGCTGAGGTGGCTTCCCCCAAAAAGTCTTTGACATAGGTGGCTACAGGTGGGATGTCTGGTGGATTCCGAGACAGTTCGCGCAAGCAAGACTTTGAGGAGTACGATGCTGGAGATTGGGAGGATGCGCCACGGAAATCCACCCCCTCCTCTCAACCCGCTGGAGGATCTGGGTCGACTCGTACCACCACCACCACCACCACCCAACCTGCTGCGAAGCCGGAGCCAAAAGCTCCGAAGCCACCAAAGGTTCAGAATCTGCTCGACTTCGATGACGAATGGGGCCCTTCAACTTCGGCTCCAGCTCCAGCTCCAGCTCCGACTGCTGCAGCACCCAAGCCTGCGGCGTCGAACGACTGTGAGTCTTGTTGAACTTTGCATCTATCATGGCTAATGATATTTTCAGTTGATGACTTTGACGACTTCCAAAGTGCCCCGGTGACCACGGCTACAGCCCCCGTTCCCACACCCTCGCTTATGGCGGCCCCGGCACCTTCTTCGGCGGCACCTGCCAGCAAACCTGCGGCCAACGTGTTCGATCTCCTTAATGCAACCCGTTCTGCACCATCTCCGTCTACAACCGCCGCTCGCCCGCCTATGGGCTACGGTATGGGGAGTGGCATGGTGCCCTCTCCCGCCCCCACTTTTGCGCCTATGAAACCCGCCACACCGACTAGCCCTGCTCCTGCTGTACCAGGAAAGGCAACAAGCGGTGGAGGGTTTGATGATTTGTGGACGATGTCCCTTGGTGGCTCGAAGCCCTCCACCCCTGCAGCTAGTTCCACAACTGGGAAGACGATCCAAGACTTGCAGAGGGAGAAAGCTTCACAAGCATTTTGGGGGGCTGGTACTCGCACCCATAAGCCTGGATCTGCGTCAATAGGTGCCGGACAGTTCGCAGCCCCAAGTGGTGCGGATGATTTGCTTCTGTAATTTCGGAAGGGGCCATTCACACAAGGCGATGCCGTGTTGATATTCTGTACATTTCACTACACCAGCGGGGGGAGCTGGAGATTCTTTATGGCCCTTGATGGGTCTCCTTGACATTGCTCCTTTTGTGCTTCCAACCTTCCTTCTACCTGGGTTTGAACGTGAACAATGATACAGGAAGGAATGCGTGCTGACCATATAAGCTATGAGTTAAGGATGCCGCTTGTTGACTTTGGAGCTGTCCCTGAAACACCCAGTGGTGCATCAACAACACTTTACCGAATCACACAAGGGGTCAAGTCCGAACAATGGTCCATATTCTAAAAAACATAGCCTTTACAATCGATTCTATGAGTTATGGTACTGCACAAAAGGTCTACACCAAATGTCCAACTTAAATTCACCTCATGCTCCTACTAGGCAACTTGAAGAGGAAATCAGCACAAATTCGGGGCGATTTGGTGGCGATTTCACTGAGGCAGAAATCGCCACATATTCTTCTATCAGTGTAGCAACACGCTTTCAAATGTCCGGTGACTGGGTTATACGAGCAAGAACGTGGTCATTGAGGCATCGTATGAAGACTGAGGTCCCTGCAGAGGTCAGTCTCTTGTAGGTCGTACAAAAGGACGACGAACCAAAACGATTGGCAGCATTACTACAGGTAGATATGGTTCTCTTGCCTGCCATTGTTCCTACCATTATTTCCTGTCACCGTTCCTGTTCTTTCCATCCTTACCTTTCCTGTCCTTGTCCTTATTGTTATTGCCACGATCTTTTACCATTAGCCTTGACAGTGAACTGCACCCAGAGACGAAGTTAATTTATCTCCCAGTAAGAGGAAAGGGGGCAGGGGGGAGGCCTCGACACCAGTGACTTACATATACGCAGTCATCGAGAGAGCCGTGCTGAGCAACGGCGACGAGAACAGGTTGATGATTCGTGCTCGAGTTGATGCTGCACATTCTGAAGAAACCAGCATTCAAGCCACCTGTGACTTCGGCGGACAGGACGCCATTCACGGCCACCTCGTTGATACCTTTGAAGAACGCGAACACCTCTGGATCCAAAGGCTCTTTCGACTGCAGAGAAGGAATTGCCTGAATGACCACGTGGCTGTGTCCTTTAATGATCCCTTCGTAGTTGACGGTCTATAAGCGGTCCAACCGTCAGCGAAATCTTGCACCAGGGAGCGAGCAAATGACTTGAAAGGATGACGCACCTGCGGCGCTGAATACCACTTGACAGTGGAATTGGCAAATTGCCCAGTTTCGACGTTCCTGATCGCCATTTGCAACGTGAACGTTTCATTCGCCTTCAGGCTCTCGTCGAGGTTTCCTGGAAAAATAAACTTGCACGAAGGCTGCTTGTTCTTGGCAGCGATACGGCCCATCTTTTACGTACATTAGAAAAGACAAGGTAAAAAGCATGGCTACTTTTATTTACCGGAATAGGGTTGCACGATCCCTGTACTTTTTGTTGGCCGTCAGTCAATTCAACATCTTGAGTCAAGCAAAAGTTGATGAAATTGTTTTTGCTAGTCAATGAGGCGACCTGACCGGGATCCCCACCGCCTTCCAGGCCAGTGAGCTCGCCAGAGGGTTGAATGACCTTGGGATCGAGGGCTAATGAAGCGATGAAATCAAGGTAGGTGTTGATACTCGTTGAACTTACTCAACGACGATTGGGGATCGGTCACTTGGACACCTTGCAAGGTGTCCAAGGGCGCGAGGAGGAGCACAGCAATAGCAACAAGCTTGAAGCTGGAGGACATGGTGATGTGCGTTGCTTGCTTGGAGATCTCAACCGAGTGAGGAAGCGCTCTACTCGAACACCTGAGTGAGAGAAGGGAAGGGGAGGTTGAAAAGCTGGAACTTGTGCAAGGACGGTGGGAAGGATATTTAAGTATTTGAGGTGGGAAGCGCCCTTGGAGCAAGACGCAGCAAGCCAGGACACCGGTGCATGCGGTCAGAGGTGGTCCATCCCTCATAAGAAGGTAGGCGACAGTACTGTACAGAGGCCCCACCGCAGCTACCTGTCAAACCTGTCAAAACCCAGCCTCACATTGCCAAAATTCTGGTGGTCCGAATTTTTTTTTTGTATCTGTAGCTTGTTTTATATTTCAATAAAATTACCTATTGTAAATCTATTCAAATGCGTGCTCTGGCCTCCCGAAGGGCATCTGGCGGCAATGTGCAGTGGCCATTGTACTTCCTGCATGCCCAAGCAGCCTGGGGCCCAGCCCCGGTAGCCGTCCATGAATCTACAAGGTCGAATCGAGTAGCACCGGATGGATTCCACTGGTACAGAGTCCAGGCACTCACACAAATTCTCAATCATCTCTTTGTTGTTGGTAGTGAGAGTCCCGATATCGAAATTTTGTATTGCCCAAATAATGCTCAATGAAATTCAACTCGCAGTGGAACTTTGGATTGTAACGATAAAGTTGCAGGTAGCTGGTGTGGGCTACCCTTTCCTTGCCTCTTGGCTTTCCGATCATTGGTCTCTGTCAGAGACCGTCGGAATTACCGATTCCATCGCACCTGTGGGTTGTAGTCTTTGAAATGTTAATTCTTCGTGCCCTTGTTGAGTTCTTTAGGTGTCCCATAATCTCAGTTCAGTGGTTTATGTGTGAGTTTTCGTTGTCAATGTAGCTAATATATAATGTGAATACAAAGCAAGATCGATACAAAGCAAGATGACACAAAGCAAGATGACACAAAGCAAGATGACATGACAGTTTGCCGTGAAGGGCCGTTCTCGCCTAAACAAAACCTTTGGGCTGGCAAACAAAATTTTCCGTAATGGGGCCCAAATGAGGGGGGCGGGCATGATTTGGACAGGAGAGAACTATTTACTTTAAAGATCTACATTCTTTACACCTTTTTTTCCAACTACAGTACATAGCATGGGCGCGGGAGGAATTAACCCACCTGTCAAAGTCGGTGGCTGTGGTGGGGCCTCTGTGCTGTCGCCTCCATCGAACGATGCACCCGAAAGGACTCGTGGTGACGCTTCTTCTCTCCGCAACAAGTGCATTGGCTCTTTGGCCAATCCCTCGTAAACTCAGCACGGGCTCCACGCCGCTTCTGCTCTCGAATTCGTTCGCGATAGACCTCTCTGATGTTGAACACCCTCCCGAGGACCTCAGGCACGCTGTGGCGCGTACCCAGGTGCAACTGAAGAATGACAAACTTGAACGGCTCGTAGTTGGACGTGGAGCTGCGGATGTACTCTCCCTGGCTGACGCGAAGACTTTGAGGAAGCTCAAGGTTTCACTTGGACCTGACTTTGATGGAACGAACGACCTCGCCAGTATCTCTGAAGAAGCCACCAAGCCCATTGAAGCGCGAAATGAGGGTTATAACCTGACTATTCCTGCAGATGGAAGCCATGCAACGTTGTCTGCGAGTTCTGCGTTAGGGTCAGTGAACATTATGTGATACCTCACGTGAATAACACCTAGTACGTTAGAATCCTGCGAGGATTGACTACGTTCGCCCAGGTATGGTATACTTACGGCGAATATACCTACACTGTTGAAGCACCTTTTGTCATCGAGGACTCCCCATACTATGTTGGTGGCTTCTGTAGATATGTTTACTCAGTCTGAGGTCTCTTGTCAGAAATGGCGTGGGCTTTTACTTGACACAGCGCGCAACTTGTGGGTGTCATTGAGTCCCATCCTATTCTGACAGGGATTGACACCTCTCCAGCTTCCCAACTGTTGACATCAAGCGTGTAATTGACGCAATGAGCTGGACTAAGGTGAACGCGAACCTCACAGCTGATCCTTTCACTGCTCTTATGCGTCCCTTCAGATCAACATCCTCCACTGGCACATTGTCGACTCTCAAAGGTATTTAACCCGCTCTCTTCGCATCTAGAAGTCTGAGATTTTCGAACTCAGCTTCCCCTTAGTCTTGGAGGAATTTCCTGAGCTAGCAGAGAACGGCGCATACTCTTCGAGTAAGCAATATACCACAAAGGACCTGGATGATATCGTGGCCTACGCAAACTCTGTGAGGTGATTCTCCACTTCCCGTACTCCGATATATTTAAGAGGCAACGTAATAGCGGGGCGTTGATGTAATGCTCGAAATCGACACACCTGGCCACACCGACGCAATATATCACTCCCATCCCGAGTACATTGCGTGTCACGAGAAGACTCCTTGGGAACTTTATGCGAATGGTGCGTCCGTCTTATTCTAGCTCCGTCGTCGTTTAACAAATAATTTGAACGCTATACATAGAACCTCCTGCTGGACAGTTGCGCCTCACAGAAGCTCCAGTGATTGATTTCGTCCGCCATCTGTTCAAAGCCGCCGTCGAGCACACGCCAGGGCCATTCTTCAGCACCGGCGGTGACGAGATCAATACACGGTGCTACGCAGTGGATGATGTCGTTCAGGGGACCTTGAATAAGACCGGTCAAACATTTGAGCAAGCACTGGATAATTTTACGCAAAAGACACACGCTGCGATCCTCGAAAGTGGAAAGATACCAGTGGTCTGGCAGGAGATGATAACTGACCACCAAGTCAAACTCGATCCGAAGACCGTTGTTCTGTGAGTATCCGCCTCCACACTGGAAGGAAAAGTCAGGTGGATGGACGACGGTACTGATCCGTTGTTTTGAAGGGTATGGATCTCAAGTACGGCTGCAAAGGTTGCAGACGCCGGACTCAGGTTCGTGCATGCCTCGAGTGAGTATTTCTACCTCGATTGCGGGAACGGTGGGTGGGTTGGGAATAACCCCAATGGCAACTCGTGGTGCGACCCATTCAAGACTTGGCAGAAGGTAAGCAATGACCAAAGACGAGTGACGTCGGAGAATGCCTGACGAGGGTTTTAACAGGCATATTCGTTTGATCCTCTGGCGAATTTGACCTCCGCAGCGGCGGCGAATGTACTTGGTGGCCAACAACTGCTCTGGACCGAACAGTCAGATCAGTCCAGTACGTCCTCGTCGCCCACATAATTTCTAGACATTCACACCTTATCCCTTACCATTTCCCACCACGTCCACCCTCAACCAAACTTCCTGTGCATCCCTAGATCTAGACCCGATCTTGTGGCCGCGCGCGGCTGCCTCTGCAGAAGTTTTCTGGACAGGTCCTACTCATCCCAACGGAGGGCCGCTTGATGGGAGAGAAGCCTTGGCAAGGTTGCATGATTTGCGGTATCGCTATGTTCAGCGGGGGGTCAATGCTATCGCCTTGCAGCCTGAATGGTGTGCAGTCCGACCAAACGCGTGCGATCTCTAGCCGAGGCCGAGGAAAGCGATGCCTGTATCCACTGGGCCCACACTGAATTTCTTTCGAAGCGTTTCAGTATGAGGAGATTGCCGTTCTTGCGACCTTGTATGAGACCGGCAACACATCTTTTCCCATACCGTTGTGAGAAGTGTTACACTCAACCACAAATCTGTAGCTGATTGATTCGAATGGGGCCCAGCCGTTAATCGGGTTATTCTTCTTTGGACCCATCTTTACCACACCATTCACTTGCTTTCCTTCACGGGATTCTGAGGCATTGCTGATATCGTAAAACACGGCATCCTCTTCCTCGTTGTGAGGGCATATTGCCGGTTCCCCATCGTCATTTATTCGGTGACTTAGAAAGCCGACATCCATTCACCACTTAGACTGAATTTTGCATCAGAGCGTGCCTCAGCGCATGGGTACTGGGACCTGTCTCCGAAGCACAACGGAACTCAGCCGTGTCGTGATGAAAGAAGGCGGAATATACTGTACCGCGGTTTGCTATTCCTGGAACCACCTCGACAAGGTACGTGGCCTGTTGATCTGGTGAAGGAAGAGACTCATAAGTGTTCAACGAAGCTTGTTGAACAGTTGAACACTTTCCGATGTTTCCGGCAAAATCATCCAATCTCTTTCAGAAGCGTCAAAAATGGCTCACACGGCTGTTTTCGAGTAAGCATACTCCTTGGTCTATTTTTGGTCGCTACTCCGGCACGGAGGCGGCACGGAGCAGGTTGCGGTGAAAGATCAAGCCAACGACAGCGGTGTTCCTAGGCAACACAAAAGTCGCGACCGTGTCATTTATTTCAGTAATTGCTTTTTGGATGTTTGGCATACTCGGCCTGCGGATTTGACCAACTCGCGTGGAACGATTCCAAACACGTCTTCGTCTTTCAGGTTGCGACGGTGACCGGTGCATTCATATCATAATCGCTCTGTTCTCGAGGCAAGACAAAGTCCGACATGGATTCAAAGATCGGCAGTATTGGTATTGAGAATCCAGCCAAGAGCCCCGGATACACAGACTTTGCCAGCAAAAACATTCGGTTCCGAGGAAATCCAATGGTGCTGCGATCTTAGATTGTGACGGGCTTCTTCCGACCTTTTCATCTACAGACCGGCTCACCCATTCCTTGTGATCGTTGTTATGCGTCCATGGGTATTTCTCTGAAACTCGACTTTGACTTTCGTCGAATTGTTTTCCCTGACGGCCCACCATCCGCAGCACTTTGTGCCCAATATGCCGGCACGCTTCCATATGCCGCTGGTGTCAGTCTTTCCTCACCCAACTCACTGTTGACCTTTGTGGAATCGCCCCATCCTCAAGTGTTAAGATATTTGAGTCATCTTCTTTGAATCAACTTCGATTCCAAACATTTCAGGGTGCAGACCTAGCCCACAAGTCCGTTTACGGCCTCGAAAGAGATCACTCAATGACACAGACAGACCGCAGTTCGGACATTCGATATTTTGCTTCCGTTTCTCTGTTGCCTGTCCCCTCAATTCTCCAATTCTCTCCTCCACCGGCGTGATTCTGCCGACCGCTGCGGCGGTTAAAAACTCACCCATGGCCACAAGGAACACTTTTATTTTAGTTTGGTGACTTTGAACCTAGAGGAAGTGGAGAGGGTCTTGCGCAGCGTGCTCTCTCTCGCTTCCGCGTCGAATTAATGCTGCCAGAGGAGGAGTTTCATCATTGCGGAAAGTACCATGCTTAGCAATGAAACGCACCCGAAAGCTGGGATGGGTTCCTTGAGAATAAAAGCTGCTCGATGAGCGACGGGCTGCAACCCATAGCCCACACACCACGACCCGTCACTCTTTTATAATGCTAATTAGAACCAACTCCATCCTCTCATTTATCACCAGCCTGGCAGTTCTTCCGAGTGCCCTCGGTGCAGCCCTCACCGACCCATTCGGTCAATCCCTCGTCCAAAAACGCGATGAAGTGGACTACGTTTGGTACATCGCGAATGGGGATATAGCACCAGTAAGGACCACTTCCGATTTCAATACCGTCTTAGCCATAAGAAATTCAAATCTAGGATGGCTACACTCGCTCTGCCGCGCTCGTGAATGGGTGAGTTTTATCATAGTGCTCATACCCCTTTAGCTGACCTGATGCACCAGCCAATTTCATGGTCCTACCATTTCAGCCAACAAGGGTGATACGGTCAATGTACGCCACACCGCAAATTGATAGTCAAGATTCTCATCCGTCATCAGGTTCAACTCACCAATTCATTGACCGATCCTACAATGCGCCGCTCTACCTCGATCCACTGGCACGGAATTGTGAGGGGTAGTTAGCCACCACCGGGGACATTGACTAAGACCATGTAGACCCAACACACTACTGCGTTCCAGGACGGTGCCGCCTTCGTTACTCAGGTGCACACTTAGTCGGCGCGATTCAAATATCTGCTCGCTCATCAGCATTTACAGTGCCCCATTGGCCCCAACTCGACCTATACTTACTGTTTGTTCCCTCATTTCCCTCCGCTGCGACGTTTCTGAAACTCTTGCACCACTCATTTCAGCGTTCGCCGTCCCCGATTCTGGTACATACTGGTACCACTCGCATCTGTCCACTCAATATCTTGACGGCATTCGTGGTGTCATTGTTGTCTATGTATGTGTTTCGCGCTTTTCCTGAACGTGTTGCTCATCCCCACTCAGGATCCAGATGACCCGCACGCATCGCTCTATGATGTAGATGATGAGAACACCATCATTACGCTCGCTGATTGGTGGCATACCCCGTCTATCGCTGTAAGCAAATAATTTTATTTCATGTATTTCCGTGCACTAAGTAAATGTTCAGGCCACCGCAGCCTATCTCTCCTCATCAAATGTGGGAGATATCGAGGGTGTACCAGATTCAGCGATGATCAACGGTGTTGGACGCTATGTTGACGGTCCTGAGATGGCGTGGGCCCGCATCAATGTGACTCAGGGTCAACGCTACCGATTTAGGGTTGTGAATACCTCCGGGATTGCTCATTACCGCTTTGCCATCCAGGGCCACTCGATCACTGTACGTACGAAGGACTAGTTGCGCACGAAAAGCCTAACGCAGTTCATAGGTTATCGAAGTAGACGGAATTAACCATGAGGCTTTGACCGGTGACTACATCGATGTATTCCCTGGCCAACGTTACAGTGTGGTCGTCGAGGCTAACCAAACCGTGGATAATTACTGGATCACTGCTCCCGCCACCGTACGCACTTCCACCAATAATACCAACTGTGCGCCTTCCGTTGATCAAAGGTTATAACTCGCTCATACATGCTCCTCGTTTAGTCGATCCCGACACTGTTTACGCCGTGCTTCACTACGACGGTGCCGATGATGCTGATCCTACCTCCGACCCTCCGACTGCAAGCGGCACTGAATTACTCGAGTACAACATGGGTATCTTAATTTCTTGTTTGATTATCCGCGGTTGGCTAATACACTCGCAAGTCCCTCTCGAGAACGTCGGTATTACCGGAACGGGGGATGCGGATCAAGTCTTCAACGTCTCATTTGGCGTTTCTATCGGTGCCTCTGGCCTTTTCTTGGAAATCAACGACGTCGCATACGTGCCTCCCACTCTTCCAACTCTCCTCAAAATCCTGACTGGGGCGACTGAATCAAGTGACTTTAACGCGACGGAAAACACAAATATCATCAACACCAAGGGGTCTGTAATTGAGATCAACATCACTGGTTTCCCTGGCCACCCTTTCCACCTTCACGGCCACTCGTTCGACGTTGTCCAGAGTGCTGGTGGAGAACGCAATCTCGTCAACCCACCTCGTCGCGATGTTGTAGTCACCGCAGGTAATCTGGTTGATAAACATTATGTAGTACGAGGGGCTAACAGCAAGCGCAGGGGCCACCCCAGTCACTATTCGCTTCATCGCAGACAATCCAGGCCCTTGGTTCCTCCACTGCCACATTGGTTAGCATTTTTCTTTTCGCTCAATCCTTGTGCCAAAGTTGACCCTGTCCAAGATATGCATCTCGAGGCCGGTCTCGCGGCCGTCTTCGTAGAAGCTCCTTCGGACATCATAAGCGGCGATGACGCCGTGGTTCCTAACTCTGCTTGGGAGGGCCTTTGTGATGCCTATTATGCACTCGACTCTGCATTCCAGTAGTGGTCGCCTCGCGGTGGTATTGGTTCGATCGGACTACCTCAAATCTTCACATTCACTGCTATGGACAATTACTTGCGTAGTACCTTATCTCTCTCCCTTTGCTCATTATATAGCGTGCACCAATGCTCTTCCTCGTCTGTCCTTTTTGTTAATCAATGGTTGTTTTTGTTTTAAGAGACCCCCACCTCTAAGATACATCTACCAGGTGCTTCTACGAGATTTTCGCGCAGGGTGCTACCTAATGTGGAAATTGGCACTCTCAATTAGGAAAGTGGAACATGCATAAGCGTAAGAATCAAGAGCACATTTAGCCTCCAGATTCCAATGCTTCAACCCCAATCACAATGTAGTATCTGAGACAGAGTCCCTCCCCGTGACCATAATGCCGCACTGCACCATTGATTCCGCCATGGTCAAGAATACAGTGACCCAGTATTCACTGGGGCTGGCATCTTCGCGCATCCTTGAAATTGTGACATCGACGGGTGAGTGCGAAGGTCAAGAGACTCGATTGAGGAACCGAGCGTGTCAAATACAAAATGCATAGGAAGAACAATATCTTAGATAACGACTCAATAAAGATCGCTAACTATAGGCTTAGCCTCTTGGTCACTACCCCTCAGCATGTGCTCATAAATACTAAATCGGATAACCTGGGACCTAAACCAGTAGCCGATGAGTGAAGATTCCTGGGTAAATTCGTAAACGGTACCAAAATGGCGCAGCAGAATCCCACTTCAATATGTGCGTACGTCCTGGTACTATTAATAATAGGATGATGCCAGCTCGTCATCTAGGCGAAATATGAGCCTGCTGACCGCTTCCATGCCACCTCGCACCTTGAACCCGACGCCTGCTTCGAAGGATATGGCTACCTATTTTCCTAGATATTCACGGAGAACCGAGCAGCAACCAGAAGCCCTCGAGGAACGAGAAAGCGAACAACTACAACGAGAAAGGCGGACACCAAGCGAAACAGATGTAATGGCGGCAACGTCCATCCTCGTGTTCCCCTCGCCATCGTCGGAGCCGCCCTCACCCACTCCATCCACACTCTCTCAACTCTCCATTCCCACCTCTGTCTCAATCGATTGGTCCAGCAACGCCGGGGGCGCTCGCAGCTCCAGTAGCCGCACAGTTAGTTTCCAGAGCACGAGCAGTGGAAGTCCTGGCGGGTCACGCTCCCTATGGGAAGAAATCAATCTAGATGCCCTCCAAGTCGAGTTGCTTGAGAGTGCAAGTGAAGTTGGGAGTTCTAGCGCAGAGGTGGAGGTTTGGGAATGGACTAGCGCTGCTACGAGTGATGGAAGCAAGCTAAACTCGCTCATTCTGAAGACAAAGGACCCTCCGTCTTCCACTCTTTTCGCAGGAAAGTATAACAATGAGCCACTCCATAGCCTTCAAGCGCGGCTTGTCGCGCGTCATCGGACACGAACCATATCTCAAGTTTCCAACAACTCGATTACATCTAATGTAACGACTGGATCACAACACGACCCCCATGCGCCTATTCATATCCCTTTCATCTCCTTCGTGCAGTCCCTTTTACGCGTTGACCCTCAAACCATCTTCCTTCTGACCCACTCCGCCTCAGAGGACTCCTCTTTATTTGTCTCCTCGCCTTTCGACATTGTCCCTCCCGATTCCGTTACCTCAGACTCGGATGACACAACTTCCAGTTCTCGCCGTGTTCTTGAAAGTGACACTATCACCGTGACGAGTCTGTTGAGGCGTGGGATGCATGCTTCCTATCAACTCAACGTTATTCCGCTCACCACCTTCGATGTCATCAACCCCATCTTCGAGTTGATCGGCTATATGATGGGCTCGTCCAGACAAGCGCTAAGAGATCTTTTCGTCGCCAGTCGTACTACGGCTTCTGTAACGTGACCATACCGCAGCTTGCTGGGTCAATACCCGAATTGGAGCGAGAAGATCAGTCGCTCGGCGCCGCATAATTCGATAATTTACAATGAGAACGTAACCATAGCCATGGTACAATATTACTCCCACATCAATACCGGGTTTCTCAGCTTCCTTTCGACCAATCAGTCATCGTGCTTGAATTCAGCCTGCTTGTTGCGAATCCATGTATAAACCGAATCAAATTCTCGACATGTATCAGTAACTTTGGACCAACATGCGTATGGTCAGTTGGTGTTCCAAGCGCTTCTACCCTCTGGAGTGGAGCCCCGCCCCGCCCACGCCAAATTCGGTCGCCTGCCTAGGCTCTCTATCTAGCAGGTTTCTATGTTTAGCAATGTGCACTATTTCTGCATTTGTTTGCGATTGTGGGCCTCAAAAGTATTGCTAACGGTTCGCTAGCCTTGTACTCATAGGGAGAGGTAATAAGAGGGTTTTGGAAATGGCCTGACACACAGCGTGCGTGCGGAGCCTGGGACTAGGAAGACTCGATGGACTGCCAGTTTGAGAGTCTGGCAGCCGATGTATGACATTTAGAAAAGCCACCAAATCATAACATTGTAATGACGCGTAAAACCAGTACAACATACATTACCGACCAGATCAATAATTGCGAGTTCGATCGTCTACCAGGCTGGCCGCTGGAGGCTCGTCTGGAGGTGGTTTCAATTAATCAGCTGCGCACTCATCACGACCGACCCGATAGGGTGGGTTTTAAAGAATATAGAGAGGTAGTTCCTATACTTATATTGTGTTCTACTACTGGACATGTTATATTGGGAGTCTTACCTGGCCTGACTAGCAGCTAGGAGGTGGTAACTAGACCATTTTCACTGAAGAATACATTAAATAACACGGGTGTGATACGTGCTAAACCGAGAGAATAGCTATATAACTGGTGACGCATTTAGGTTCCCTTGCACTCCTCAGGCTCATATTTCTGGGATGAACACGCGCATATTGGCATTATTAAACTTAAGAACGGGAATCCTATGACGCCATATAGCCTGCACGAAATATGTTGACAGCCCCATGCCAAAGTATCTAGCCTCTTTGGCGGCGACGGCCCTTTCGAATTCGCCTATCAGTTTGACAACCTCTGGAATCCCGTGAGGCACCCGAGTTGGTTGCAACATTCACCGTGGAGCTCGACAAGCGTCCTGTGCTCTTTATCCAACTTAGACCACCATCGTCCTTCCACCTCGACTACGTGCGCAAGCAAGCAGGCAGATGACCATATGCGCGAACGCTTCCGCGATCTTCACGCTAACCTCATCATCCTCCGCCTCCATGGCATCAGCGTCTTCGGCACGAGTGCCGCCTTTTATGAGTACACTGCTGCTACGAATGCTGTCACCCCGCCTGCGATCGTCGCCGACCCAATACTTCTCAACGACATGGCTCCAGCCGACCGATGGAACTACGACATTCTTGAGGCGGCGGGCGGCACTGCGCGAATGCGTCAGGTGGTTCACGATGTCAGGGAGGTGGTACACGTGTCGGCTCGATGCTGGTTGCTGTCACCGTGTGGTTAATAAAGGCTCGCGGTTTGTCGCCTTCCACTTCGCTGTCTTGGTCCTGGTTCCTGTTGATGCCCGCTTCGTTATTGTTAGCGTTCATCATGTCTTGGTGTTCGCATAAATCGCGCGTCGTTCGTACCTGTGTTTGGAAATGTGTCAGGGTGTGACATTCGTCGTGCTCTTCCAGAGCCGTAACGGCGTTGCCTCGGATTCGGTGCACTTGGTACTTTCGGTCACTTGATTGGAGTTCCTTTGGGCAAGTGCCAGTGAGCATTTCGGATAGTATCGGCTCATAAGGGCTCTTCGCCTGCATGTCAGCAAGAGGGTGGTCGCCAGCACATCTTGCTGGCTCAATGGGTGCCCCACCGACACAATAACGAGGAGGTCGAGGTGACACAACAAGAGTCCTTCCTCCCATCTCCAACGGCATTCCGCAAGAATAGCAGCACCACTTTACCTAATACGAATATCGAAAGACTGCTACTACGAACAAGAAATGGCGCGAGCAGCGGTGCGGCAGGTAGGTCACGAAGTCCCAGATCAGGAAACACGCGCACTGGAAACCTCCCAATCTCTCCTACTGCTCCCAACCATACGATCTCTCGGCTTCCACCAAGCAATCCCCCTCGATGATCCCTAGGCTTTCGGTCACGAATTTGCTCTACCTCTTTTACATACTCCTGGCTTATTTTTCATTTGATTTGTATTTGGACCACCTCATGAACTTTGAGACCCACTCCTGCCCTAATGCTTCTTTACCTTGTCCAATCGCATGCAGTTATCATCATTGCATGTTGGTACCTCCGTTGTATAATACCAAAGTCAAAATTAAAGGCAACTTACTTCACGGATTGTGCGGTGTCTTCATTCACTCCACTTAGACTCGCACTCCATCCACGCCAGGATCGGAAATGCCGCGCAGGAAACCAATTTCAACGAAGCAACGCAAGGAAGAGTTGAAAGAGAAACGAGCAATCAAACGAGGTGACATACCTGCGGCCACTCCCGCTTCATCTTCCAAGACTCGTCCCAAGCGGGGCAAGCGAATAAAAAAGGACAAATTTGGAACCGCTCAAGCTATACCAAGCAACTCGGGGCTTTGGACGAAACGTCTTGAAAGCAAGTTTGGAACGCTCACGTCTGAGTGGTTGGAGAGGTCAAAGTCGCTTGCTAGCACTGAGATTCTTGAGAGACCAATTCCAACACATTTGAGTATACTTCCGGATTTTGAAGAGATTGGGGATACCGGTGGCGAAGGTAGCCCGCGATCGAGGCCAACATGTCCCAAACGACCGAAGTGGAGGTGAGACTGGAGCAAATCTATGACCCTTTTGGTATCTCAAAATGACATATACTACAGGTATGACATGGAGAAGAAGGAAGTTGAAAAGAATGAGGAAGGTTTGTTCGCCAAATGGATAGCGGAGATGGACAACAATGTAGATGCATGGAGGAGCGAGGGAATTGTGGACGAAAAGGATGAGAATGATCAAGTTGTTCACTCTGTCGAAGCGCTTAAGCGTTCGCCTACCTACTTTGAAAGGAACCTTGAGGTGTGGCGGCAACTGTGAGTATTTCTTCAGTCCTACTACCCTCTGGTAAGCCATTTTATGACTGACGATATCTCAGTTGGCGAGTTGCAGAAATCTCCCAGATATTGATGATCCTCCATGATGTCCGCGCTCCAACCGTCCACTTTCGTGCGTTCTTCATTCTGACGCCGCCTTCTGTAAAGGTCATCCTCAATCTCTGGTGTCCTCGCGGGGCCTGTATGAAAGCCGAATGGGCGAATGGTGCCTTTTCACCACTGAATCTATTGGTTGGGTCTACATTGACGGGGATATAGAGGTGCCCTCACGTGAGAATTTCTTTCTATACGACCATGGAAAAAGCAGAATATATAGATATAGCACCATCAATGGGTTGACCAGGAGGAGAGAGATTGACGCCACGATGTCTGTCTTGCAGGCACAGCCAAGACACGGCTGAATGTCCGAGGGCTGAATGAGAATTGCAACTGAACACCGATCAATTTCAATGCTCCATAGAATACCTGTGGTGGGGCTACTCATTTGTGTAGCTTGGCTACTGTCTCCGGGTGTGTTCTCCTGATGTTTAATGTGACCGAAAGTCGTCATGGACGACAAATGTTGTCGAAATGAGTAGACACAGGTGTGCTCCGACCGACGACCGACCGGAGATACCACCCTAAGACGAGTGGGCGGCTCCACAAGATCGTACAGTATATGATGGGAGCAAGCCAAGTGTGAACGGATGCTGAACGAGTGTGTTGTGGTGGGTGCCAAGTGTCAGACTGTCGTCCGGGGATTAACAATGGCGACGGCGCACCGGCGAGATCGAATGTGGGCTGTGCCACCAGTCAGCGTAACAGACACGGCCACCCTCATCTCACGCCCCACTTCATGCTTGAACGCGATCAACGCGGTCACAAAAGCCCGTGACTCCTCTTTTGGTTTTTGCATCACATAAGTCAGAAAGCTGCCATTTGTTCCACTGGTCAAGGCTGCCGTGGTACCTGCCGTTCTCTAGATATTACCCGCTACCCCGAAAGAACGAAAGAGATGCACCAACCCCCTCCCGCAGAACCACCACCCTCTTCGCTTCCAGTGGGAAAACCTTTGGCCACCCCCCTCCGACCGTGTGAGCCGTGTGATTGCAGGTCAATTACTGCCGAAGTCGAGCTGTCCATCGGTCTTCTAGTTCGTTGTCGGTCGCTCATATATTTACTGAACCCTACTTAACGAACTCTGTCGTCCATCAAGAGCAGACGTTCTATCCCACATAGAGTGTAGAGACACCGCTCGATCGTTCACCCTCGCTCAAGCCAACCCACGATGCAGAAATCGCTGTCTGACCTCGCCACTGAGTTGTCCACAAGCATTCGGTACTTTCAGGCTTGTCGGTACCTCGGATGTGAGCACCTTCGATGTTCCCGTTTTTTTTCTTCGAGCTGACAATTAATTCCTCCAGTGGCTGGCTATATCATTTAGTACGTCGAAAGGCTTTATGTCCAGTGCCCCACGTTGACACAGATCCAGCATGTATGACTTCCTCCTAACATACTCTGAGGTGCAACGGTTGATCTGGCCGTCGCCAATGGGTGTTGTCAAGGCCTTGTATTACTTCGTATGTATTCTCCCCATGAACCGCAAGTGTACCGCCTCATCCTGCTTTCCATTAGAATCGTATCCTTGTCCCCGTTGCGCTTTCCATCAATACTTGGCAAATGAGTGGCCTCAGCGGGCCTTTGTCGACCGCCTTGTGAGCTTTGAGTTCTTACATGTGTACTTTTCTCTCAATAGCTTTGCAGCTGTTCAGGGTGGCTTTCTGCCGTTAGCTATTTGGAAGTTATTTCTCTTGGTGAGTCTACTTGATAAATCAAAGTGTACCCTTGACTAACCGTGGATAGGTGTATCAAGTAGTACGCCCTGCTCCCTTGCAATACGTCGATTTCAGTCTAAGCGATTATTTTTTCAGTGATCCTCTTACTACGAGTTTATGCTGTAAGCTGATATTCTTAACATCCTTCCGTCTCTTAGACGTGTTATTAGCTCTACGGCAGATCAAAGAAGGTCCTAATTGGATTGCTTGCGTTCTTCACCGTGTCCCACACCATGGTCATGGTCATTGCCACGCTGAGCGTTGCAGGTGTTAGAGGTGAGCTAACTTCCAACTTAGTTGCGATTGCCACGACTGAGGTGCTCTTGTTAGATCAGATAACATATTCTCCATTGATCAAGGCCTGCATCGTTCCAAGCAAGCCTCCATTTCTTGTTATAATATGGGCAGCTTCCATCGCCATCGAACTCCTGGTCTTCTGCATGACGCTGTACAAAGGTATTGAGCATGCGAGAACAGTCAGGTCGATTGCCAACTCGCCTATTCTTTACACCCTTTACCGGTAGGGGAGCTCAGTCGCTTTATTTACGGGCTCTAATCTGAACTCTACAGCGACGGGCTAGGGTACTTCGTCGTGATCATTAGTAAGTCTCGAACTGTACCCAAGGAAGCTTTTGAATGATTGAATTGCGTCCTTCAGTTGTCAAGCTTTTCAATTTGCTCGTCTGGTCCATTGGGGACCTAAATATGATCCTCCTTGGAATATATTTTATCTGGGGTCTGATCACAGCGCTCATCTCCCGCCTACTTCTCAACCTTCGTGGCGTCGAGGATGACGCTAGAAGGCGCCAAGAAACGTCCGTCCTCCCCCAGTCTATATCCGATCCGGAGGGGTCAATTTTTATGCAAACCGGATGGTTTGAGCACACCCGGATTGGAACGGAAACCATCTTTACAACCACAGACAATGCGAAAGGAAGGGATGACTATTGGGAGGAAGGGATGGGATTGGGGGCAGGAACATACGATATTTACCTGAGTGCGATGGAGCGAGAAACCCTTCAGCGAAGAGAACAGGAAATGATGGAAAGGAGGGCCATGGAAAAGGAAAAATGGCGCGAACAGTACCAGACACTACAGATAACCCCAAAATATGGCCCAAGTTATCCACCAAACGACCTGTCCCAGAGAGTCCTGGTGATAGGGCAGGACAACACGTTTTTGGCGGACGAGGAAACCATCTCGGATTCAACTTCAGCACAACCAGAGAAATTTGCGACGGTTCCATATGACCCAACTCTGGACGATCCATATCCAGGCCTCGTGCAGTCGGACACGGAACAGAGACAACCCCTGGAAATCGTGCGCGTTCCCGTCGATTGTGGGCCTACTTTCAGGGATTTAATGCAGTCTGCACATGTGCACTGAAGGCGACCCATTAACCCGTTAGGCTCTATTGCAACGCGTCAACAGTGGCCAGTGTGCCTTTCTGTACTCCGATTGCGCGATCTTCAGGGTCCTGAGATGTGTGCATAATATCTTAACTGTGCTGGCCTACTGGGATGTCCGCCTTATGAAAATGCGCCCGGCCCCGCCTAGTTGGAAACCTGTCGCAGAGCCGAGTACATAAAATTTAGGGTCGCTAGGCATGATTGGCAAGACTTAACCTCTACGGATGCTTCTTGGCCGCGTTTAGCCGTCTTCCCATCATATATCCAGAACCAAGCGTTTAGAAGGCATGATGTTCTAAATGGGAGTCATCAATCTCATGAGCTGTAATGGTGTATCTTGTGTAGCAGTTGATTATCATTTCTAATTTATTCGACACATACGACCTCGAGTGAAAGGTTTCTTGTTGGGTGCAGGCTGCGTATGCAGGAACTTAATGGTGTGGGGCTAGTAGCTTGTGGATAAGTGAATAATGATGAATAATATACCTATTACTGTTTATCGGGTTTGTGGGAGTTTCAAGCATGCTTGGGTCGTAGGCATGGAAACAAAGGAAGCTCGCACTGCGAACAAAGAAACTCAGCGCTCGCAGGCAGGCTCGCAGGGGTCGTTTGGGGCCAATAGCTTGTGGAAATAATAATAATAATAACAAATAACATACATATTACAGTACTATGTGGTTTGTGCAACATTTGCGCAGCCCATCCATCTCCCCCTCGCGAGCCCCCATCTCTTCTCCACAGCCTGCAACTCGTTTTTGAGGGCCCAACAGGCCGTCCACTCGTGGACTAGCTAAGGAATAGTTGTCGTACAGTCCGAGTATTTCGCAGTGGAGGAAATATTGTAGGCATACACTGGTGGAAGTACTTGTGATGATTTTCACCGGGTTGGGTGACTTGTTATGATTTTTCTCACGATTTTCACTACAAATCGAAAACACCACAAGTCAAGAACCTTACTTGTGATGATATTCAGCAGCGGGCTTACAAAGTA
>Ga0307515_10007297_pt1 | contig 21880 bp, 20 predicted proteins | sample 17_EM_MG_FD_194513 | JGI IMG/M metagenome (GOLD analysis project Ga0307515, IMG submission 194513) | Populus trichocarpa ectomycorrhiza microbial communities from riparian zone in the Pacific Northwest, United States - 17_EM | ecosystem: Host-associated > Plants > Roots > Unclassified | place...
GGATAGTGATGGGGAGGAGTTAGCATTATCGGTTGAGGAGTCCTTGGTTATAAGACGAACACTTCAGGTTCAAGTCAAAGAAGATGAAACTAATCAACAAAGGGAGAACATCTTCCAAACAAAGCAAAGTGCGTGGTTTAATTATAGATAGTGGAAGCTGTGTTAATGTTTGTAGTACCACTCTTGTTAGTAAACTGAATTTGTGTACTGTTAAGCATGCTATACCATATATATTGCAATGGATGAATGATAGTGGTGAAGTGAAAGTGACCAAACAGGTTGTGGTTCCATTTTTGATTGGGAAATATATTGATGAAGTTTTTTGCGACATGGTACCAATGCAAGCAAGTCACATCTTGTTGTGGAGACCATGGCAATATGATAGGAAGACAATTCATAATGGGCTAAAAAATAGCTATACCATTGTAAAAGATGGTAAAACCATCACTCTTGTACCTCTTACACCCAAACAAGTGTATGATGATCAAATAAAGCTAAAAAGTGAGCATGAGGCGATGGGGAGAGAAAATCAAGGTGAGGAACAAAGGGAGAGAAGACCATCAGATTCGGCTAGAAAATCAAGGTGAGGAACGAACTGAATCTGGCTTATCAAAGATTAACTGGTTTCGTGGTGTCATTCTACTCAATTCAATAGTGTTGGTGCCTTGCGGCAGGTTTCCGTTGTGTTACACTCTTATCAGACCAATTTCAGCTTTCCGGGATCAGATCTCAATCTTGATTCTTGGTTGCGTGACCACGTGATCACGAAGTTCACATCATTAATGATATGCATCTTGATTCTAACATGGAAGGGGCTGATTCTAATGTATATATTTAGATGGTCCAATGATGAGAGCTCGGTCAAAACAACTACAAAGTGTCATAACAAGTCAGATTAGCGCGACTGAAGCTTCGATGAGTTTGAGGGCTTGCGAACTGAATTGAAATCGTTTAAATATGTTTGTTGGTCTACAAATAAGGCTTGGGTCATGATTTAGGAGTTTTGATGAGTTTGGGTTTGCTTTTAGCCCATGGACCAATTTGGTCCTGATATTTGCTGTTGTTTAATACGTGGGAAAATAAAGCTTATTTTACATGGTTATCAAGTTTAGAATGTCATCTTTCTATATTGTCCAACCATGCATGCATTGGAGGTTTGTACATAAAGTTATGGTTGTTTTAATTTTGCATGTTTGTTTGTGTTTTTTATAAGTAAAAACGTGTGCTATTTATTATTTGTCTAGTTTTCTGAACAAAGTGATTTATTTGGGTCTCTATTATGTTATTTTGGTATTTCCTAGACTTGGAGGGTTGTTCCAAGTATATAATGATGACCATGTATTGCGACTTTTGGCAATAATACTAAACTTTTCAACTTCTCATTCAAAGAGTTTTCTTCCTTGTTCTTCCATTTTCAGAATTGGTTGAAGAACGAATCAGACTTATCACAAAGAGTGCGGTGTTTTTATCTTAGATTGGTCTTTGTGATTATCATAACCCAATTCTGGGTTATTCCTCAAAATTCACTTTTTTTTTCAAAACAAAAATAAATAAAATAAAGGCTAATAACGTGGAGAAAGTAGGTCAGGGAATACAGCTGCAATTTTGGAGGAAATTTAAGGCCTAATTGTACCCCATTATGCCCAAAAATGAAGAAACAATGCAGATTCAAGGTCAGATTAAATGATTATTGGACGAATGACATAATTAAATTTTTAATAAGCCAATTTGATTTAATCATGAGCCAATTTGAATTTAATTATGTTTAATAATTATTTTGGGTCCAATTTAGGCTTAATTGAGAAGATTGGAATTTTAAAAGACCAAATTTAAATTGTACCAAGTAAATTAATTGAAATAAGGGGTCAAATTGCAAGAAAATTAGAGTTTTTGGTCAATTAGGGGTCAAATTGAAGAAATTCACAACCAATGACAATTGTGTAACAGGCGTCGAACTGTAAGGGTTTAATTGACAAAAACCGGGGGTTAAATTGAAGAAATTAAAAGTTTAATGGTCAATCAGGGGTCAAATTGCATAAATCTAAGACCAAGGACCGTATTGGAAAAGGTGTGCCAATCCAGGGTTAAAATTGATGTTTTTCCAGAGACTCAATTGCAGAAAATTGAAAGTTTGAAGCTGATTAGGGGTGTATATGAGATAAATTAGAAATCAAAGTACCGAAATGAACTTGACCAAACAGCGCCCTTTGGGTTACTATTCATCTTCTTCTTTATTTTTCCCTGAAATGACAGTTCAGGAAGGCTACTTTGCAGGTGCATTTAATGCCTCATTTCTCCACCAAATTTGACCAAACTTGCACATAAATGATCACCTGACATTTCTCTACAACTCCATGTGAAACGTTCAGGCTGATTGACATCACAGAAGCCTTAGAGCCGATCTAAAATGGCCAACTCAGGCAGCCTTGAACTGTCAGATTTGACAGTTCATGGTGTCCTACTTTGAACTAACAGTTGAAATCCTTCCAAACCGAATCAAGGGTCGAAATGTTTTCCCAGAGTAGACAAGATTATCCTCTTCCACCCTTATAAATAGGAGTGGATATCATGGCCTGAGCATGAAGAAATTGGAGTCCAAAAATCACAAAAATCAGCTCGCCCCTGTTTTTACTGTCGTCATCTCTCTCTCTCTCTACGTTCTCCCTCTCTATCGTGGCCTTCGACCACCGCCACTCTCACCCCCGGCTTGACCTCCATCATCTCCACTAACCCAGCCCCTCACTAGCGGTGGAGTAGCCACTACAACCTCTTCACTCTGTCTTCTACGAGTTTTCTCCTTCTTCCCACAACTGATGGCGACCACCACCCGTTCATCCAGCTCCGCCTTAAGCCACAAGAACATCCACCCACCTCACTCCAGGCCAGTAACAGCAACTCCATCACCTTCGTCAGGTCACCTTCTATTTTTCTCTCCCATCGTTTACAACTATGTAGTTACAAGCAGAACATGAACTATTGTTCACGTTTTGCAAAATAATTAACATTTGCTTTGGGTCGGGCTAGTTTTGGCCCAACCCAAATGGATGGGCCTGGTCCAGCCCGGTCCCCCAAAAAGAAAAAAACATTGGTGGGCCCAACCCAACCCGTTCTTCGTCTGAGCTCAGCCCAGCCCATATATATATATATATATAGACACACACACACACACACACACACATTATATTTAAAAACAAAAAAAATTTCAAGGGGCATTTTAAAATATTTGTGATTTTCTCAAATGTTTGTCAACCAATTTTACTTAATATTGCGTTGTATACGTACACTGTAAGATATAAATCTAGTATTAAAATACCCGATTTCTTTCAAAAAAATTTCAAAAACATTTTCAAAAAAATTCAAAAAAAATAAAAAAACTTTAAATTAATTTCCCTTTTAAAAAAAGAAAAATATTTTGTTTTCACGCATATGGCCAAATCCTAAAAATTTTCCAAACATATTTTCATAAACAAATTACATCTTTCTCATGTTTTGAAAAAAAAAATGGATATGATAACCAATTTATGATCATCCATTAGGGTTTGGCCAAAATATCAAAAACATTTTTCCACTCTTTTTTTTAGGGTTCAGATGTAGACTTTAATATATTACATAATAAAGTACACCCTTAGGTATTAAAGATACAAGGTGTAAATAAATGAGATGCTAAAATTCAGACTTTAGAATGGATATGATTTAATCCGATAAGGGAGAGACTCTCTCATGAAAGACGAGACCAATGGATAGAAACCCGACCTAGAAAAACAATCAAACAACAATGCAGCTTACCTTAGGTAGGGTGCACTAGGGGTGATACGTCTACCCTTACCCGGACTCTCGCAGACCATAGGTTCCTAGTGACCATAATACTAGGTGGTGACTCCTGAACCTTAATCATAATTTTATGATTAAATCCAAAAAACATTCTTAACAACACACACCTCATCAAGAGGCACGATATAAAAGCCTCTGATGTCACCGACGACATCACGGCGCACCCCGCGATAGGATGACAACTCCATCGGGGAAAAGCCTTGTCTGATCGGACTATTCTTTGCTTGTTTGATTGTTTGTCTTTTTATCGGTCTTTAATTTTAGCTCGTATTTTTACTACTTTAGCATTTTAATTTTGCAAATAAACCCAATTCTAGGTTAAGTAGGGAGTAGTGGTCTGGGGAAAAATGAAAGGTTGAGCCATTCTAAGTTAAACTTTCAGTCGGGGTTCAGATTTGTAAAACATCCAACTATAAACTGAGTGTTTACTCAGTAATGACGGTCACACCGTGCCCCAACCATTCCTTGTAAACCCCTATATTGCTTTTATGTAAGGTGGTCACTAGGCAGTCCATAGACCTTTTCAATACCACGTAGAAAGCCTACCCATCACATTGCTTAGAACCTTTTCTTATAGTATGGCTACCTACCCAATGTGCATACATTTGTATCCATACATTCATCCATTGCAAATAACATACATACTTGCATCATGTTGAAATATAGGTCCCCAAAAAGCCTACAACACCGATTCCAAGCAAGAAACATCGAAGATGAAGAGCGTGCTCACCGTGACGCCCATTTCCAAGAAGAGTTAGAAAAGATTTCAAAATCATCACAAACCTCCTTTTTTCTTTTCTATTGCAATTTCTGGATTATTATATGATGATTTTGAAACTTTCCATATATATAGAAATAGAATATAGAAATAGAAACAGATAGACTAGAAACGACATCTCTTATGTCAATGACACCAAAGAAAGAGGATATTAAATGAATGGAATTGGGATAGAGTCTTTGAAAGCAAGTGTGGCTCGCCTCATTAGCTTACTCGAGCAAACACTCAGAAATGCCTCTGGTGAAGGTCCTTCCAACAGGCCTGTTATTTTAGTTCAGGCCCCAACAACAGCTCAGCTTGAAGAAAGAATGAGCGAACATGGTCAAGATCCTCAACATAATCCAGCTTTTGTGCAGTCAGCAGCACCAACACTAGCCCCTGCAGTTTATAGATGTATTTTCCAACGAGTCCCGCAAGACCAAGTCATCTGATGATAAGATGGTGGCACTGGAAGCCCGAATCAGAGCTATTGAAAGGGTAGACTTATATGATCTAGTACGATCAGCAGAAATCTTTCTCGTCCCAAATATGGTTGTCCCGAAAAATTTTTGTGTTCTTGAATTTATCAAATACACCGGAACACAATGTCCCATGACTCATCTCAAGTCCTACTGCAATAAAATGGCAGAAGTAGTACACAATGAAAAACTACTGATGCACTTTTTCCAAGATAGCTTAAGTGGGGCAGCATTGAGCTGGTACATGACATTGGACAACACAAAGATCTGCAAATGGAAAGACTTGGTTGATGCTTTTGTAAAACAATACAAGTACAATATGGACATTGCTCCTGATAGAACCAGCTTGTCTAATCTAAAAAAAAAAGGACAAGGAAAGCATGAGAGAGTATGCCCAAAGACGGAGAGACCTAGCTGCTTAGGTACATCCCCCACTCCTGGACAAAGAGATAGTAACTCTATTTGCCAACACGCTCAAGGACTCGTACTACGAGCATGTGACGGGTAGTTCGACCCAATAATTCACTGATGTTGTGGCAGTAGCTGAGCATATCGAGAAGGAGTTAGAAGTGTTAGAATTATTGTACCAACTGAGAAAAGAGGTTTAGAGGGTAAAATGAAGGAGGTCGATCATGTTGAGGGTGACTACAAGAGTAGGAAAAACCCATTCCAAAACTACCACACTCCATCCCTTTCACCCCAAATTTCCAACATCAATCTCAACCCGACATTTCCTACCAGAAAACTTGAGCCTCAAATCAAACACCAAACAGTTCAGGAGCAACTACCCCCATTATCGTTGATGCGAACCTCGTGATCACATGGTCACGCAACCCACACGTAAAGACATCAATTCCTGGAAAGCCAAGTAAATCAGGTTTGATAGGACTGTGACACAAAGATAACTTGTACCTAGGCACCAGCACTATTGGAAATGGAGACCCCCACCCAACGAATATTGATTCGCGAACGAGAAGTATAAGGATGACGCCACGAAGACAGTTGTTCTTTGATAAGTCATTTTCAGTTCTTTAGAGAACTAAGGAAGGGAGATTATCCCACCAACACACAATAAGTGCAACAAAGAAGTTTATTGATCTGAAAATTACGTAACCTTACATGTTTGGTTATGCCTTTATTTATATTGATTCTAGACTTAAAGAAACCCTAATGGACCCCCCTTAGGTGGACTTACATGAAGCCCACTTACAATTGACCCAAATAAGTAAATAATAACCCAAAAACTAGATTAGGATAGGATATGTATGTGATGTTTTTGCGCAGCAAAGACAGTTTATTTGGAGTGTATTTTAGATCTTATTTGTCCCTATTAATGAATATGAGTTTAGGCCACATGGGGTCCAATGTTGGCTTGAGTTAATTAAGATGTGAGGATCAAATCAGATATTTGTGGGGTTGATTTCTTAATTCTACGAGGAGTTACATTAGCAAAATATTCTCCTAAAATTCAAGGAAATTTCATTCATTATTTTCCCTATTATTTAGGAGAAAATTTCCTGGCTAGACAGGCTAAGGGATGTCATATGGACAGATTCAAAACTTGTTTTCAAGATGCTAAATTGGATGATCTTCGGTATTCAGGTATGTACTATACTTGGATGAACCAATGTCCTGAGAATCTAATAATGCAGAAACTAGATAGAGTGCTTGTGAATGAGAAGTGGAGTTTGAACTTCCCATTGTTGGAAGCTAGATTTTTTGCCTTCTAATGTATCAGACCATTCTCCCATGGTGGTTAAAGTTGTTGGTGATGATCAAAACATCAAGAAACCATTCAGATTCTTTGATATATGGATGGATCATGACGAGTTCATGCCTCTGGTGATGAAAGTTTGGGATCAGAATTTGGAGGGCCGGCTAATGTATCAGTTGTGTTGCAAACTCAAAAAGCTAAAGGAGGAATTTGAACTTTTCAATAGGGATCACTTCTCCAACATTTCTAATAGATTTAAAGATGCAAAAGATAATGTACAAGGCTCGACATGCTTTGTAAACAGCACATGGAGGTTCGACTTTGTGCATGTGAAAGGCAACTGTACGTAACTACACTACTATCGTTAGGGCAGAAGAGAGTTTTTTCAAGTAGAAGGCGAGGATACAATGGCTTAGCATGGGGGACTAGAATACTAGCTACTTTCATAAATAAGTAAATGGAAGACATAACAGAAATAAGCTTCTAAGTTTTTTCAAGCAAAAGGCAAGGATGTAGTTGCTTAGCTTGGGGGACTAGAATACTAGCTACTTTCATAAATCAGTAAATGAAAGGCAAAATAGAAATAAGCTTCTCTCAGTTACAAGGGAGGATGGGGGAGGTTGTTGAAGGGCATGAGGCTGTTAAATCATAAGTAATTGCATACTTCCAGAGTGTGTTAGGAGTGAAACAGAAGGCTGGGTTTGTGAACGAGGAAGTGATAGAATCGATTATTAAATTGAAACATTTAATAGCCCAAGATGTAACAAGGGAGGAGATTAAGGATGCTATGTTCAGTTTGAAAAACAACAAAGCTCCTGGTCCGGATGGTTTCAACACAGGTTTCTTAAAAAAAAATGTGGCACATAGTTGGGGAAGATGTAATCAACGTTGTTAACTCTTTCTTTCAGACTCGTAGAATATTTAAGGAAATGAATGCAACAACCATTTCCCTTATTCCTAAAGTTGCTAATCCTACGAGATTGACAGATTTTCGTCCTATATCTTGTTGCAATACAGTTTATAAATGCATCACTAAGATTTTAGCCGGTAGAATTAAAGTTGTTTTGCCATTCTTAGTAGGCCCATATCATGCTGCATTTGTATCAGGACGGAGAATCAACATTCTTTTCTCTCAAGAATTAATAAAGGGTTATCACAAAAATAAAAGGACTGCTCGTTGCGCTATGAAAGTAGATTTGATGAAGGCTTATAACTCGGTTCGATAGGATTTCATTGATGTTACTTTAACATCATGCCAATTCTCTATTAACATCAATGGTAAGCTTCTAGGTTACTTTCAAGAGGGGAAGAGGGCTAAGACAAGGTGATCCATTGTCTCTATATCTGTTTGTCGTATGTGTGGAGATCCTTTCGGGGCTATTTCACAAGATGAGTGACAATCGAAACTTCAAGTTTCACTGGAGATGCAATAAGAACAGAATTTCCCATCTTTCTTTTGTAGATGACTTGATGATTTTCAGAAAAAAGGATGTAAACTCAGTTCGTATGATCAGAAATGTGCTCACAGAGTTTCAAGATTTGTCAGATCTGTATCCAAATCCAAATTAAAGTGACATCTTCTTGAGTGATCTGTTAGATGCTAAGAGAGATCAAATCATTCGTATTCTTGGGTTTAGAGAGGGTGGGCTTCCTATAAAGTATTTTGGAGAGCCTCTTATCTCATCAAGGCTTAAAGATGTTTATTGTAAGGGCCTCATAGATTGAATCACCTCTAAAGTTCGGCATTGGACTTGTAGAACACTCGTATACAGGACAGGAACAACTGATTAACTAAGTTTTATTTTCCATTCAGGTCTATTGGGCATTTCTCTTCCTTTTACTTGGTCAAGTTCATAAAAATATTGAGCAAATTATGAGATCCTTTCTTTGGACAGGTTTAGATATGAGAACAGCTAGGGCTAAAGTGGCTTGGGATCAGGTGTGTCTTCTAAAAAATGAGGGGGGGCTTGGAATGATACGATCCGGGCAATGAAAAAACAATCAAATTCGGATTCTGACGTAAAATATGTCACTGTCTAGTTTCACAGAAACAATCATAATTCTGAATCCAACCGTTAGATTGGACTACAATTTTACGTGGAATCTCTTAACATGTTATCCTACCTTGGTTTAAAATTCCATATCAATCAAAGATTGGGAAGGCATCGAAATACTGGTCAACAGAGGCTCTATGAATTTTGTTATTTACTTCCTTTTAACTTGTGAACTTCCTATTTGGCTAGAATTCTTTTCCTACAAGGATGTGATAGCTGGTTTTGGAAATTTCCTAGTCTTGCAAGGATATTTAATGCGCAACAACATAGTTTTCATGTGTGGTATGGACTCCATATTAATATGGAATCCTTAGAAACAATTATTCTATCCTTGTTATTATGGATATCATATTTAGGATATTAAATTCGGATTTATTATTTTTATTATGATTTTCTTCTTAGTTTAGGGTTTATTTATATTATTTGGGTTTAATTGTAAATGGGCATCATATAAGTCCAGGGGTCCATTAGGGTTTGTTTCAGTCTAGAGTCAATATAACTAAAGGCATAACCAAACATGTAAGGTTAGACAATTCAGAATAATAAAACTTCTTATTTGCCGCACTTTGTGTGAGTGTTGGTGAGATATCTCCCTTCCTTGGTTCTCTAAAGAACTGAAAAATGACTTATCGAAGAACAACTGATTTCATTGCGTCATCCTTATACTTCTCGTTCGTGAATCAATATTCGTTGGGTGGGGTTTTCCATTTCCAATAGCGTTGGTGCCTAGGTACAAGTTATCTTTGTGTCACACTCCTATCAAACCTGATTTACTTGGCTTTCCGGGAATTGGTGTCTTTGCGTGTGGGTTGCTAGATAGCGTGTTCAAGAGGTTTGCATCAGAATCTAAAAGATAACGGAATGTAACAAGATTGCTTTGGTGAAACACATTTGGAATCTGTGCAATGACTCAGATGGCTCAATCTGGTCTACTTGGATCAGATCCAATCTATTGCGAGGTAGGAATTTCTGGAAAATCAAGGCCCTGGATAATTGCTCTTGGGCGTAGAGAAAGATCCTTAAGCTCAGATCTTTAGCATGGCCTAAGATGAAGTACATCATAGGAGATGGAAGGGAAATGTCTTTGGCATCCTCACAGCCCCGTCACGGATTCTTCCGGCGAGAGATTCATCTACGATTCAGGTATGGGAAAGAACGTGATGGTGAATGTGCTGGTTAGTAACTCAGAATGGAGAATTCCTACCACTCAAGCTATTGGTTGGTACCCCATTATAGATGCTATTCCTTCTAATGTTAATCCTAAGATAGAGAAGAGGGCTGAAATTGTTTGGTTGGATTCCCCAAATAAAAGGTTCTTGGTCAAAGTAGCTTGGGAGCAACTCAGAATATGTAATCAGATGGTTGATTGGCATGACATTGTGTGGTCCAAGAATGCTATTCCGAGACATTCTTTTATTCTATGGTTGGCTGTCCAACGAAAGCTCACAACTCAGGATAAACTCCATCAATTTGGTCTCCATGGTCCCAACTGGTGCTCATTATATCTCCTTAAAAATGAAGATCACAACCACTTGTTCTTTGAATGCTCTTATTCTAAAGTGATATGGTGGGATGTTTGTGATAGATACGACATTCCTAGAATGAGTAAAAACTGGGATGAATGGATTAGATGGGTTACTGTCACTTGGAATGGTAAAACTTTCAGAAACTTTTCTCGTAAATTAGGTTTCACAACTACGGTGTATTGTGTTTGGCAAGAACAAAATGCAAGGATCTTTGCAGGTATGTCTAAACTTGAATTTGGTCTTTGATCAAATCGAAAGGATGATTTGCAACAAGCTCGATCTGATGAGAAACATTCCGACAACTGATGAAAACATTAGGATCCAAAGAGCTTGGAAGGTGAATAACATATAATCTTAAACTGATGTTTGGTTGGTTTTATTGTTGTCTCTGGCTAGTCTAGCTATATTTTGGTTTTCTGTTTGGTGGCCTTCTTGTGGCCATTTGTTGTTTTTAAGATTTTTGTTTACATTATAAATCTAGGGTATGCCCCTTATAATCTATGTACCTTCTTTTTTTATATATACATATGTCAACTTACCAAAAACAAAAAGTTTCCTAGTCAACAAAGGATGCTAAGGGGTGTTGCGAGATCTGATTTCCTAAGCCATGAAGGATTAATTAATGATTATCCTAGTTTAGGACGAAAACTAAATTGGCAAGAATAAAAGAGGGAGATTTTCTTCATTAATTGTCCATGGAAAACAAGGAAACGAATCATAATAAGGAAAAAAACTTCAGAATTAATTCCACATTCAGATAAGATTTCTTAGTCTATTTGGGACTTCTTCGGGATGACAAATCTGATTCTAGGATATTAATTTTGGATTTTTATTGTTTTTATTATTTTCTTCTTAGTCTTTAGTTTATTATTACTTATTTAAGTTAATTTTGTAAGTGGGCTCAAATCAACCTACATATGGGGATCTATTAGGGTTATTATATAAGTGTTTTGTATGCCGAAAAGCCCATAGATTTATAAAATAAACTTGTGTTTTGCATAATGCAACATATTATCTTTGCTGGTACAAAGATCCAATATGACTTATCAAGGTATAACTGACCTTGTGGCGTTATTCAATTCAATTCCAGTGTTGGCATCTTGGGATAAGTTTCCATTGTTTGACACTTCTCAAACCTGATTTTCAGCTTTCTTGGGGAAGTATCATCTTTATGATGTTTCTATGTGTTTTGTGGATTCCTAATTTCTTTAAGTATTAGGATTTATTATTTTGTTTATTTTCTTGTTAAGTGAGGAGAAAACACAGCAAATGAAACAAAAGAATCCTATTACAAATTGGAAACAATATGGACGACTACCTTTTCCTTTAGTTTCTAGAATTAATGGGTTGCATAGAAGGCTATAAATAAGCCTTGAATTAATTTTGTAATATTTTCTTTCCTTCTCTTCATCTCATGGGGGAACATGGATTTAATATTATAAACTTTATTTTATTTTGTTAGTTACATCGCAAGGCTTGTTTGGACTTAATTAATACTTTGTTTTTAGCTAGGATATCCAAGGCTTGTTAGGATTAGGTTATGGACTTTTTAGTTTAAGGTTTTTTGGTTAATTTTGTAAGTGGGCTAAATCAGTCCACTAAGGTAGATCCATTAGAGTTAATTTTTTAAGAACTATTTAAGATCATATAACCTAAATTTCGGCAGCAATTTACAAATAATGCTTCTCAATTTTTCAGTTTTAACGTGTCAGAGTGATTTTTGCATTCTTTAGTTCTTAAACAAACTGAATCTGACTTATCGAAGATTAACTGGCTTTGTGGCATCATTCCAATAGTGTTTGTGTCTTAGGGAAGGTTTTCATTGTGTGACACTCCTATCAGATTTATTTCGGCTTTTCAAGATCAAATTTCAATCTTGATTGTGGGTTGCATGACTACATGATTATGCAATTCGCATCACGAATGCATCCCTAGGGAAAAGCCCATCATGAAAAACCCAAGGCTGAACCATATATAAAACCATAGCAATAATGAATCCTACTATGATGCGAACCTCTTGATCACGTGGTTACGCAACCCACACGCAAAGACACCAAATTCCCGGAAAGCCAAGTAAATCAAGTTTGATAGAAGTGTGATACAATGATAACTTGTATCTAGGCACCAACACTATTGAAAATAAAAACCCCCACCCAATGAATATTAATTCGCGAATAAGAAGTATAAGGAAGACGCCATAAAGTCAGTTGTTCTTCGATCAGTCATTTCAGTTCTTTAGAGATCCAAGGAAGGGAGAATATCTCACCACTCACTCACAAAGTTGCGGCACAAGATGTTTATTAATCTGAAATTTTCGTAGCCGCATATTTGGTTATGGTTTTATTTATACTGACTCTAGACTGAAATAAACCCTAATGGACCCAAAGATGTGGACTTATATGAGGCTCACATACAATTGACCCAAATAAGTAATAATAAACCAAAGACTATGAAGAAAATAATAAAAATCCAAAATTACTATCCTAGATATGCTAAAATTAGATTTGTCAATCCTAAGAAGTCCCAAATAGATTAGAAAATTTGATCTGAACATGGAATTAATTCTAAAGTCTTCTTACGTTGTTGTGCTTGTTTCCTTGTTTTGCATTGACAATTAATGAAGAAAATCTCCCTCTTTTATACCTACCGATTTAGTTTCCTTCCTAAACATCTGGAGCAAGATGGACCTAGAGGAGCATGAAGGACATCCTCTAATTGTCAAGAGGGCTATTTTTATAATTTTGCGTTTCAAACAACCTGTTAGCTAACCTGAGGCACCTCTTGGTCTTTTAAGTTTAGGCTTTTGCATTCTCGTGCATAAGCTATAAGTTTTGTTGAGAGGGGTATTTTGTAATTTTTCACTTTCACAGCCTACTAGCCAACATGAGGCAGCTCTTCAGCCTTAAAGGAGATGTTTTTCATTCCGGTGCATAAGCCTTAAGTTTTGCCCGAAGGGGAATTTTTATAATTTTAGCCTATCCATGGCATGCTAGTTGACCCATGGCACCTCTTAGGACCTTAAGTTGTGGTTTTACATGCCCAGGAAAAACCACAACTCTTGGAAAGAGGGGAATTTTTGTAGTTTTATGTTTTCCAAGGATGTTGACCAATCGAGGGCTCCTCTTATAGCCTTAAGGTATGGTTTTGGATGCACGAGCACAAACCATAACTTTTATAGGGATGGGTATTTTTGTTTTTTCATGCTTTCCAAAGCCTATTTTGATACAATCCAAGCAAGGCCAGTTTAAATTTCATCTTGTTCAGTTTACATCTTGTCCAGTTTAAATGTCTATTTTCTAAACATTGTTTTCTATATTAGGTTAAAATATCACGTCAATCGGAGTTTAAAAATGGATTATTTCAGAGGGTCGAATTTACTTGACTAATCTTGTCAAATCTATCTATTTGGACCTTGCAATTTGCTTAAAAAATAGACACTCGTACCTTTCTAACTATATGGTATGCCTGTTAATTCATCTGGTCGTGAGAGAATGACATGTTTGAAGTTAGGATTGATATTTGTAAAAAATATGCGAAAATTTGATAAACATTCTTTCCTTATGTATTGTGTGTCATAACCCATTTTTGGGTCCCCGTGCAAAAAGAAAAAAAATTTAAATAACTAAATACAAAAAAATCAAAACAATTATCAAAAAACTAATAGCAGTGAGAAGAGAATGCCAAATCGCCCAGAAAATGACTAAAAATTGGTTGAGGAGGTTTAAAAATACAAAAATTAAAATTTAGCCATATTTTATTGACTGATGAGAGCCCTGTTGATAAAGAAAATTCAATTTGAGGAAGAAACGTCCAAAATCAGATATTTATGGACTCAAATAAATTTTATTGAAGGTTTAATTGAATTTATGGAGGTTTTGATTGCAAGAAAATTTGATTTTGGAGTTAATTTGGGCTTTAATTGGAAGAAATTAAAGTTCTGGGGTCAAAATATAATTTTTTAGAGTTAATTTTGTCAAATCAGGGGCTTAATTGCATAAATATTGAAGTTTGATGGCCAATTAGGGACTTAATTGAAGAAATTCGAAACCAAGGACCAAAATGAAAAACACGGGTAAATAGAGAGGCTGCAATTAAACTGAATCAGGGGCCAAATTGAAAAATTAGAAGTTTATTGCTCAATTAACGGTCAAATTGCATAAATTTAAGACCAATGATCAAAGTGAAAAAGGCGGCCAACTTCAGGGCCGCTGTTTGATTTTTGGCAGGGATGCAATTGCATTGATTTTAAAATCAAAATTGCAATTGAGGATTCGATTGAACAAATCACAAATTGAGGACCAATGTGAACTCTCACATGTTTTTTGCCGCCTTTCCCTTTTAAATGAAACGGTGCGTTTTGTCAAAAACAGCGTCGTTTCATCCACTGTTATAAAAAAAAAACAAAAGAAAAGAAGAGACCCAAACGGTGTCGTTTTGAAAGGCACCGTGGGTCTTTTTCTTCCCCTGGACGTGCGAGGCAGGGGAAGAAGATGAATTTTTTACTGACTTTTCTCTCCCTCTTTCTCTGAAAAAAATTAAAAAGGCGCCGACCACAACTCCACGTGTATAACCTCTGACCCATGGCCTACCACGAGGCAATGAAAAAAGGACGGAACGTGCCCCTCGGGCTATTTTTGGGGCGGCGGCACAGTGGCCGCCTTTGCCTCTCTCTCCCCTGTTTTTCCTATAAATACAGGGGAGATCACAAGACTGCAGGGGGGAGGAACGAAGGGAGAAAAAGGGAGAAAGAGAACAAAAAGGAGAGGGGGACAGACCGAAAGATAAGAACATAAATAAGATATAAGTTAACTAAGTAAAGGAAAGGAAATGAAAAGCATAAATAAGAGATTAATATAAACAAAACTTAAACATTACAAAAAATATAAAGAGAGAGAGCAAGAACATGATCTTGATCTGAAAACCAAGATGCCAAAATGCATGGCAAATGCCTCCTTTTATAGGCCAAAATTTAAAACTATTGATTTGATGACTAATTGTTGAGTAGGTGGCTACATCTTGACTTGGTGACAATCCTCATCTTCTTGATACGATCCAGGAAAGGTCAAATTCAGATTTTGACGTAAAATGTGCAACAATCCAGTTTTACGGCAACAGTCATAATTCTCAATCTGACCGTTGGATCGAGCTGAAATTTTACGTGGAGTCTCCTGACATGTTGTCCGACCTTAGTTTAAATTTTTAGATAAATCACAGTTCGGGAAGGCATCGAAACACGGGTCAACATAGGCTGTATGAATTTTGTTATTTACTTCCTATTTGGCTAGGATTCTTTTCCTAAAAGGATGTGGCAGCTTATTTTGAAAATCTACTAATTCTACAAAGATCTTTAATGGGCTGCCACATAGTTTCCAAGTGTGGCAAGGATTCATGATTATTTTAGAATCCTTTTCTTACAAGGATTCCTAGCTACAAAAAGGAAAGAAGACTTCAGAATAAATTCTACCTTCATATCAGATTTTCTAGTCTATTTAGGATGGTAATTTTCAGATTTTTATTATTTTTATTATTTTCTTCTTAGTCTTTGGGTTATTATTACTTATTTGGGTCAATTGTAAGTGGGCTTAATATAAGTCCACCTAAGGGGGGTCCATTAAGGTTTATTTAAGTCTAGAGTTAGTATAAATAAAGGCATAACCAGACATGTAAGTTAGACAATTCAAATTAATAAAACTTCTTGTTTGCCGCACTTTGTGTGTGTGTGTGTGTGTGTGTGTTGGTGAGATAATCTCCCTTCCATGGTTCTCTAAAGAACTCAAAATGACTTATCGAAGAACAACTGGCTTCGTGGCGTCATCCTTATACTTCTCGTTCGCGAATCAATATTCGTAGGGTGGGGGTTTCCGTTTCCAATAGTATTGGTGCCTAGGTACAAGTTATCTTTGTGTCACACTCCTATCAAACCTGATTTACTTGGCTTTCCGGGAATTGGTGTCTTTGCGTGTGGGTTGCGTGACCACGTGATCGCGAGGTTCGCATCACTTCTTGTCTGAACAAAACATCATTGATAACGTCAGAATTTGAACATATTTTGTCATGAAAGTTCTAAGAAATTATCTCAGCTTTCCAACAAAAAACAATCGGTGCATTTGGATTTCTAGAACTCGAGATATGGGCTGAACAGTGTCTAGGCTGCAGGACAGATTCTGACTTCTCCGTTGCTAAAATTTGGACTTCCAAACAGCAGAATTGAGTCTTGCATTCCTCATGAATGTTTTAGGCCTATGTCTCAGCTTTCTAGCCATATAAACCAAATTGAAATCCAAGATCTACAGCTCCAGATATGACCCAATGATTAAACAGTGTTCCAGTTTGGACCGAACCAGCATCTCTTTTCTAAGTTTAACCCTTTCTTTGTCTTCTCAATTTCAGTAGTTAAACTCATCAATCAATCCTTTGATTTATGTGATAGGCCTGCATTTAAGATGAATATTTACCATAAATTTAAGGTATCTTATAGTATCAGACTTGTTATTATAAAACATGCTTTAGTTAAGGAGTTATTGATACTTCAAGTGCAAAATGATGATATAAAACCTTAATAAAAATGTACTTTTAAGTACTAATCATGGACCCAAAGCTTGCGGGATAATATATACCCACTTATAATAAACCCAAAATATGTTAATGATGAGGATCAACAAATAGAACTCAGCAACGCAATAATCCAAATAGATGTATATGACTCAAGAAGCAATAATAACACAGAAAACAATCAAAAACAAAACTACGATGATAGTCTCGCGAGTAGCAAGCGAATCTATCCGAAATATGAATGAAATTGAAGACTCGAATGGAAACAAGAATGAAGTATGCAATATGATGAAACAAAACCCAAATACGTTACATATGTTGTAAATATACTGCAAGAAATGAAAACAACATAAATAATACGAGTTTCAAGAGTCGACGTAAAAACAGACCTGTTTATGTCAAGTTAAGTCTGAATCTGAAACCTAATGTCAATGATGTCCAATTAAGCTAAAATTTGAGATACAGTTCTATTCAACCCAAATAGACAAAAATTTGAGCAATATACGATAAGATTTGATATTCTTACGCAAAAACATTATGAATCAGACCTGATTAGATCTAAAATTGCAAACCTAAGTAGATGATATCCAATTGACCCCAAAAGTAATATGTAGTGATATTTGGACCCCAGTAATCAGAATATGAAATTTGAGCTAATTCCAAATTGAATTGATCCAATTTCCCCTTGTTTAGTTTTCTGCTACAAAAGCAAATAATTGTCTTTTGAACGACTTTTTTCTTCTTTTGGTAATGTCAAATGGAATTTGTATTTTCAGGTTTGGAAACTTGCTTTCTTCCTTTTGGTATTTCGAATCACTCTCCTATGTTAGTGAAGATGGCGAGTTTGCCTAAAAGGAAGGTTCCATTCAAGTTCTTTGATTTTTAGGCTGATCATCCTCTTTTTCTTTCCTTGATTTCATAGGCTTAGGGTAAGGAGGTCACGAACACTCCTATGTTTATTTTGTGTAATAAGTTGAAATATGTCAAGCGAGTATTACCAGACTTAATAGGAAGTATTTTGCTAAAATTATGGATAGGGTGTTAGTGGCTAAGAGGGCGATGGAAAAGGTTCAATGTTTGATGCAAAGAAATCCTTTAGATTTAGAGATACATAGAGCTGAACCTATTTTAGTTAAAGAGTATGTGCAGCTTGTTGAAGCCAAGGAGAGCTTCCTTAGGTAAAAGTCTTGCTGCAGTGGTTGAATTTGGGGGATAAGAACTCAAAATTCTTCTTTAACTCGATGAAAAGTCATCACAGCCACAACAAGATCATTTCTATACAAAATGAATCTGGGATGTGTTTTACCGATGCAAAGGTAAGGATACTATTGTGAGATACTTTGAGAAGCTTTTAGGGGTTTCCTGATCTGATTCTAGTTTTGATTCATCTATTCTTAGTGGGGCTCTTCCTTAGAGATTATATCCCTCTCAAAGCAGACATGATGAAATTCAAGGGTCTTTTTCTCTCATAAGACTCCCAGTCTGGATGGATTCAAAGTGGGTTTCTTTAAGAAAGCATGGAGTATTGTTGGCTCGAACACTATTAATGCTGCCTTGTCTCAAGTGCTCTTACCAATGGATAAAGTTCTTTCTCATAAGTGAGATAGTTTAACGTCGTTCCACTTAACTTCTCACTGAAATATGCAATAGGTCACCAATACTGCATCAAAACAGCATCTATTCCCATTCCAGACGCATCACATTCTATTTCAAATGCTTTCGTAAAGTCAAGTAAAGTCAAAACAGGTGCAGAACATAATTTCTCTTTCACAAGAACAAAAGCCAATTCTTGTTCCTCCCCCCATTTAAACTCAACTGACTTTTAACAACTTCATTCAAGAGTGCAGCTATTGTACTGAAATCTTTCACAAAATGCCTATAAAAACTAGCTAGCCCATGAAAACTCCTTACCGATTTGGGTGCAGGCCAATTATGGATGGCCTTAACTTTCTCCTCATCCATCTCGATATCCTGTGCAGTTACCACATAGCCAAGAAACACAATTATCTCCATGCAAAAGATACACTTCTTAAGATTAGCATACAATTGCTCACTACGCAATACACTAAGTACATGATCAAGATGCTCATTTAAGTTCTTGTTATAGATCAAAATGTCATCAAAATACACAACAACTTACCTATAAACGCATGCAATACATGATTCATTAAATGTATAAACGTACTAGGCGCATTTAGGTTTAGTCGAATCTAATGGTCTTCTCTCACTATTGTTCTCACGTGAATTTTCACTCTTCCCATCCTCACATTCCCTTTTTAATTTCATTTGATCATCATTGTGGTTTGGAGAAATAGGCACAAGAGTGATGGTTTCACCATCCTTTACAATAGTGAACCAATTTCTAAACCCATCATGAATCGCCTTTCGATCAAACCACCATGGACGCTCTAAAAGTAAGTGATGCGGATCAGCCCAACACTAAGCGTAATCATGGCAACGACCCATTGGAGGTGCCAATTGGGCCAATCACAAGAGCTAGGGCAAAGAAGCTTAAAGAAGCATTGAATGAGCTTGTTCAGAACATATGGAGCAAAATGGACCTAGAGGGGCTTGGGACTATTCTCCTAATTAAGTAAGGAAGTTGGCCATATCTTATTCCTAAAGAGGGGATGACTATTTAATGTTTTTCCTAACTTAGAAAGGAAAGTAATTAAATCAGCAACAAATGAGGAAATTTGTTTTCTTATTTGTCCAAGTTAAACAAGGAAATCCAAGCTAATTAAGGACATTAAAGGGGGCAGCAACACAAATTTTTCAAATCAGTTTTTTCCTAGTTTATTTAAGACTTCTTAAGGGTGACAAATCTGATTCTAGCATATTTAGCATGATAATTTTCGGATTTTTATTATTTTTATTATTTTCTTCTTAGTTTTTGGGTTATTATTACTTATTTGGATCAATTGTAAGTGGGCTTCATATAAGTCCACCTAGGGGGGGTCCATTAGGGTTTCTTTAAATCTAGAGTCACTATAAAAAAAAGCATAACCAAACATGTAAGGTTATACAATTTTCAGATCAATAAACTTCTTGCTGCACTTTTTGCAATCCTCATGTAACTTGTTTCATCTTTTAATTTTGTTTGTCATCACCTTATGTCATTTTTTTTATCGACTATTAGACATCACCATTTTAGCTGACCCTTCTCAACCATCTTTCTATTTTTTTTCCTAAATAATATTAGGTTTGATTATCTTAGTTGCTCATTTTCCATCCTCACCCTAATTTTTTTTTTTCTTATAAACTCCTTGATTGTTTATCCATAATTAGTTTATATCCCATTTTATTACTAATTTTGTAATGCTCGTCCAATTTGTTTTACCTTTTAATCTTGTTTGTCATCATCTCATGTCATTTCTCTTATCGATTATTCAGTATCGTCGTTTTAGTTACGCCTTCTCAACCATATCTTTAATTTATTTTATGAAAAATATTAGGTTTAATTTTCTTAGCAACTTCCTTTACATCTTTTTATTAACATTCTTTCCTTATAAAGTCCTCTTTTTTTTCATAATCACTCTATATCCTTATTTTTTAAAATTGCTTTTTTTGCAATCCTCATCAAACTTGTTTCATCTTTTAATTTTGTTTGTCATCACCTTATGTCATTTTTTTCATCGACTATTAGACATCATCATTTTAGCTGTCCCTTCTCAACCGTCTTTCTATTTTTGTTTTCTGAATAATATTAGGTTTGATCATAGTAGTTGCTCCTTTTCCATCCTCACCCTAATTTGTTTTCTTATAAACTCGACTTTTTTCCCATAATTAATTTATATCCCATTTTATTGGTAATTTTGTAATGCTCGTCCAATTTGTTTTACCTTTCAATCTTGTTTGTCATCATCTCATGTCATTTCTTTTATCGATTATTCGATATCGCTATTTTAGTTGCGCCTTCTCAACTATCTCTTTAATTTATTTTTTGAATAATATTTCGTTTAATTTTCTTAGCAACTTCGTTTCCATCTTTTTCTTAACTTTCTTTCCTTCCAAAGTCCCTTTTTTTCATAATCATTTTATATCCTTATTTTTTTTAAATTGCCTTTTTTGCAATCCTCATCAAACTTGTTTCATCTTTTAATTTTGTTTGTCATCACCTTATGTCATTTTTTTTTATCGACTATTAGACATCACCATTTTAGCTGACCCTTCTCAACCATCTTTCTATTTTTGTTTTCTGAATAATATTAGGTTTGATTATCTTAGTTGCTCCTTTTCCATCCTTACTCTAATTGTTTTTCCTTATAAACTCCTTGATTTTTTTTCCATAATTAGTTTATATCCCATTTAATTGGTAATTTTGTAATGCTCATCCAATTTGTTTTACCTTTTAATCTTTTTTGTCATCATCTCATGTCATTTCTCTTATCGATTATTCGGTATCACCATTTTAGTTGCCCCTTCTCAACCATCTCTTTAATTTATTTTCTGAAAAATATTAGGTTAATTTTCTTAGCAACTTCATTTCCATCTTTTTCTTAACTTTCTTTCCTTATAAAGTCCTTTATTTTTTAAATTGACTTTTTTGCAATCCTCATCAAACTTGTTTCATCTTTTAATTTTGTTTCTCATTGACCTTATGTCATTTTTTTCATCGACTATTAGACATCACCATTTTAGCTGACCCTTCTCAACTATCTTTCTATTTTTGTTTTTTTAATAATATTAGGTGTGATTATCGTAGTTGTCATTTTCCATCCTTACCCTAATTTTTTTCCTTATAAACTCCAAACGATGTGCAAAATGAGTTGAAAATTCACATATTGTGCGATTTCACCCTAAATAACCACAATATCTTTTCTTACAATATGGTTTGATCGGTGGACAAAAAATAGAAGTGAAATAAACCCCTTTATCCTAAATAACATTTTCTGAAATTTCTTTTCTTTTTTACTCTAAAAAGAAATTATGGACAAAAAGAATAATATGACACCTTTTTTTTTAAT
>Ga0307515_10007298_pt1 | contig 21878 bp, 1 predicted proteins | sample 17_EM_MG_FD_194513 | JGI IMG/M metagenome (GOLD analysis project Ga0307515, IMG submission 194513) | Populus trichocarpa ectomycorrhiza microbial communities from riparian zone in the Pacific Northwest, United States - 17_EM | ecosystem: Host-associated > Plants > Roots > Unclassified | place...
TTAAGGTGTTCTCCTAATATACTATTAATTCGTTTCTAAAACGTTACTAGTGCATTTATTAATCCGAATTATATAACTAATAGTTTATATAGTTCTTCTCTTAATTTAAAGGCTGCCTTTTATTTATCGCCTTTCTTAATTCTAGTCTAATGGTACGCCTATCTCAGATCTATCTTTGTAAAGATTTACGCATTACCTATCCGGTTTTAGATTTTGCTAATTAAGGGTAAAGGATATCTATCCTTTCGAGTAATGCTATTTAACTATCTATAGTTAATGCATAGTCTAAGTTTTTTGTTCTTCTTTAGTATAAATAGTATTAGATAACCTGCTGATAATTATAATAGTCTAATATATCCTTTTCGTAAGTTTTCTTAGATAAACTTTTTAAGTACGCTCGCCTCCTCTTAAGTAAGCTTATAGGTTAAAAAGAACCTTAGACTTATTCCTGGTTCTAACTCTATCTTATAGTTCTATACTGTATAATTTACTAGCTTTTTACTTTCTGGACTCTATAGTTTCTTACCATACTTATAGTATCTTTTTAGTATATAACTTAAGCTTCGCTTAGTCTCCTTATATATCGCTCTAACTTAGTACTATACCAACTTAGTTTGCTGTCGCATTTTGCGTTATTAAGTATCTTTAATATTGACCTGACCTGTAATCCAATCGATCCTTAGGTTATATTCTTATAACTAAGGCATTCCTAATACTGTCTTATCCTATCCTAATAGTAGGATATTAAAAGATATCTTAATTTGTCTTCCTTTAATGGTTATCTAAATAGGTCCTATTTTAAGATTAATAATCCCTCCTCTATAGGCTATTAGATCTCCTAAAATCGTAACTAATAGGTAAGGTTGCTCCTTTTATCTATAAGGTAATCCTATTCTTTTAACTGCTGCTAGTAAGATATGGTTCCGTATTACTCTACTATCTATTAGTACTTCGAACTGTTAATCTTACCAATTAACTTATAAATTTAAGTATCGTCTTTAAATTCCTTTAAGGGTCTAAGGCTCTACTACTAGCTCCCTCTAGTTTTATAGGCCTCTATTTTTCCTAACTATTAGCTACTTAATCCTATTATACTTAGCTTATTCTTTAGCTAATACCTAGTTCGTTTCTTATCTTCGATATACTATAGACACGTATTTTTTAGGCATTCCCACGTCAGGAAAAAATTTACTAGCATTTATTTTTACTTTTTAGCCATTTTAGCATTTCCTAGCATTTAGCAGCTAAATGCTAAGACTTAATTATAAATGCCGCATTTAGCTACTAAGTATTAACTATAAGATTACTAAGCATATATAAAAGTATAAATTTTATAAATTTTATATTTTATATATACTTTATTAATATTAGCAAGTATGCATAAAAGTGTAATTTTATAATTTTAGTAATTTTAATAATTTTTATATTTTATATATTATTAATAAATATTAAAGTTACTACCCCTATAAAAATCTCGCTAAGGCTCTAGTATTACGAAAAAATTTACTAGTATCTTAAGTTAGGTTTATGCTAATCTAGCAATTTCGGCATTTAGCCGCATTTAGTTGCATTTTATGGCTATATGCTACACCGCCAATAACAATGCTATAATTTGCGGCTAAACGCTACCTTAATAATAATAGTGCTATAAGCTGCAGCTTGTTATAGTATAAGCCACTTATTATAGTACGAGCTAACTGTTACGGTATAAGCTGACTATTAAGGTACGAGGTAAAAGTATATAATTAATATCGCGTAAAGATCTATATAGGAGGTAAGGTAGTATATATACGCGTCGCTTAGGGGTTAGGTCCGTGCTTATATATACGCGTACGCTTATAAGCCAAATTATAACAACGTATGTTAGTCCCGTAATACAGCTTAATACTCTTTTAGAAATAATAATACTGGAAATATTTTGGTTAACTAAGTTTACTATATACGCTATGCTACTACTTATAAGTTACTAAAAGATACATCCCTTGGCCTATATATACGCCACTATATAATCGTAACAGGTTTCGCTATATAGCAACTATATATAGTTGCATTATACTCTTACAATTGTTACCAGTATTAGATAGTCTTAGTATCTTTCTTCTTATCTTAGCCTACTTTTGAGCTTAAATTGGCCTTCTTCTTATATACCAACTTCTGCAGTAATAACGTAAATTTAGTTAACTTTAATATCCTTTACTCGATACTCGACTTCCGATTAGCTATAATAGTACTATAGTAGACGGGCTCGGTCTGTCCTTATTAATTTATCTAAATAAATAGTTACTTTACCTCCGAGAGCTTATGGCTTAGCTTAACTATAATAGTATAATTTACGCGCTATAGGTTAATGGCCAGCCTAATTAATATAAAGGTGTAAAGTAGGATCTACTTAGAGTTATTAGTATTAAAGGTTTGCCTAGCCTTAGCCTTCTTAATATTAGATATGCTAGCTACATAATAGAGCACCTTATCTTTACCGTATTTTTTATATAGCCTATTAAACTAATAAGCTAGTATAAGAGGTAAGCGAGTGGCAATAATAATCTTATACGCTGAACTATCCGTCCGTTTTTCGTTATAAACGTAATTATAGATTTTTTTAGCTTTAAAGAACTTTGTATTCTGTTAAAAATAGCGGTTAAGTATATTGGTGAACTCCTTACTAAGCGGGTTAGTAGTCTACTTAGCGATAATTAGGTCCTTAAGTGTGCAACTTTAAGTTTTTAAGCGTTTGTTATTGGACTTGTTAGACTTATTAGACTTAATTATAATAGGGGTATACTAGTCCCAGTATTGGACAACCTGGGCTACGCTTGCTGCCGTTTTCGCGTTAGTGTATAACTCGGCTTAGGTGAGTTTCGGTATCTTAGGTTTAGTATTTAGATTGCTACCATCTTCCTCCTATATAGCTAGAAGTTCCTTATATTAGCGCCTCTACTCTATCCTTACTTGGTCCTTTATAGCTATAATTATAGCCGCCTTAGTATTATTAGGGTCGGCCTATAACATAACTAATTTAAAATAGCTGTTCTTTGGGATAAGCTTTTACTAGTTAAACTAGAGTGTTAACTCCCCTTTATATATCTAAAACGTTAGAATAACAATGCGGAAAAATGTAGCTAGTTCGCCGAATTTCTTATCTACTATTGCTCTAGATAGGTTAGTCTTTATATCTTTACAGAGACGGTTAAATTCCTTCTTCTTTAGCTAGATGTTTTCTTCTTTAAGCTTAAGCAGTACTTTAAACTCTATTCCCTTTAGCTTATCCGCTTCTTCCTACTTAGGCCTTTTTAATCCTGCCATAATAAACCGTATTAGTTATATTAGGTTCCTATTATTAGGCGTGCTAAACGCACCCTATATAGTAGGGCTGCGATTATACGCAATGCGGTACTCCTTAACTATATCCTTAATAAATAATATTAAGACTCTACCGGTTGCGTCTAGGTGGTATTCGTCCTAAAGAATATATCTAACCTATATTGCACTCTTTAATTTCTAATATAATCTAGGGGTTTTGCCCTTTAGGTGTTTCTATATATTAGTTTATATAGTAATAAACCCGCGTATTAGTTATATAGTAATATAATTTCGCGTAATAATTAGAAGGAATTAGGTTAAGTATCTTAGCACTAATAGTTCCGTCGCATTAGGGGCAGGGTAATAATTATTCTTAAACCTAGCTTTACCCCACAGGTATAATAGAAGAGTCTTACCAACCAGATATATGTTATTGTTATTCTCCTATTATTTCTTATTAGTCTACTTAAGAGTCTTACAGATTTGCGGCTATTTGTCCTTTTTTAGTTTACTAAATATCTTAACTTTATTATAGCTAGGGGCGAGAATTATAATCCGGGGTAGGTTGGGGCGCTTTATAATCGCGCCGTCTTATAATATTGCACTCGCGTTCTTTAGGAATCTTAGCAGGCCTGGGGTTGGCGTAAGGACAACTAAGTAGCCTTACTGTGGGTCTATAGGGTATAGTTTCTTAGAGTTATCTTTATAGTAGTATATAATCGGCTGCTTTGCTGCCTATAGGTATTTTATATTCGGCGGATATATCTTAGATAGGTAGCGGGTCACGTCCCTAGTGGCTTAGGCCTCTTAAACGTCCATTACGTTTTAATAATAAAAGTAGTTTATTAGCTATTAAGTAATTATTTATATAGTCTTGCCCGCGCTAAGTTCGTCTGCATAAATACCGCCTCCTTTAATTGTCCTCTCTTGCTTAAATGCCTAAGCTATATATACTACTTAGTATAGGCTAAATTTAAAGCCTAATACAAGGCCCTAATTAGGGAGTTTGATTAGGGTGGTCTCGGAAAATACTTTTAATAAGACGAGTAGGAAATACTCTAGAGTAAGTAGAAGATCCGCCTCCGTTATATACGCTAGTACGCTATTTAAGTTATCCTTCCCGGCCTTATAAAGCTAGGCTAAGAAAGATTACTAGTTAAGCTCTTCCTCTACGTCTATGTCTTGGTTGTTATTATTAACTAAATCCTTATCTTGGTCGTTATTATTAACTAAATCCTCATCTTGGTCGTTATTATTAACTAAATCCTTATCTTTGTCTCCACTCTCTATGTCCTTAGAGTTAGTATAATATAAGAACTAATTATTATGTCCACTAGCACGTTACGGTAATTTACTATCCTCTACGGTAATATCTTAAGGGGTATTAACGGTTGGTAATGCGGCAGTAGGGTTGTCTATTATATTATTAGGCTAGTATATACCTTTAGGTTCAGTAATAGGTTACGGCGATTTGCTATTATCTGCGGCAATTTCTCTAGTACCGCTGTTACTTGCTAATATAGGCTTATAGGCAGATAGGTTACGTCTTCCCTTTACTAATTACCTTCTGCACATAACCGGCTTATTATTACTATTTTCTATAAGAGTATCTACTGCTAATTCTGCTTAAGGGCGTTTCCTGCTTCTATTTAGGCTAGCCTTATAACTATTTAACTTCCTAGGCGCGGCCGGCTTACTTTTATTATCCTTCGCTAGAGCACTTATTACTAATTTTAGTTAAAGCTACTTATTATATCTACCTAATTTAGTCTTACTATTATCCGATTTCTTATATCTAATAGGCTCGCCCTTACTATTTCCTTAGAGCTATATACTACTAATCCTAATTAACTTCGCTTCTTACCTTTTTTTAGTTTACTCTTACCGCTAGCCTTACGCGGCGTTAGGACTTGCTAGCTATTTTTTACGCTATATCTATTATATTTAGGCGCCTTGGATTCGATAGCTAGCGGTATATTATTAGTAGTAGCGACTTAGAAGTTTAAGCTAGGAGGTGAAAGTAATACTATAAGCATGGCCTCCTTTATGCTATTTCTCGCTAAGAGCTAAGAGCTATAATAAGTATACCCTCCAACTGTATTACGAGGTTTTTATATCTTTATAGCGATATATAGATGTTCTTTTTAGGCAAACCGTTAATGTTAAGCTTTATATAGGCTCGCAGTTCCTCCTATAGCTTACCTAGAGTTATATATAGGTTTCCGCTTATTAGATATTGTGACGGCTCGAACCATCGAACAAATATCTTAATAGAGACTTGAACGAATGCTTGCAAGATCAAGCGAACGAATGCTGTATTACGAAGATATTAAGCTAAGGAGCAAGAGAAGGTGGTGAGGCGACGTCTATATACACATGCCAAGTCTTACGCGAACCCCTGACTAGGTGACGCGCTCTAGCGCCGTCACATATGGTATATTATGGATATAAATTAGTTAGGATTAATAAGACGCAGAAGACTTGCTCTATATACTTAGCGGCAGGAATAAAAAGCTATATTAAGAAGCTTTTAAAAAGGAAGCCTCTATGCAAGCTTTTAGTTAATACAACAAAGAGATTATAAGACAGTAAGGACTTTAAGAGGCCTTAAAAGTCACTAAGAACAACGTACGGGTATAGACTCTATTGAATACTACTATGTAAGAAGGGCCCCTGTTAGCAGGAGCATGTAAATTAACTTAACTCTAAAGAATAAGGGCCCTATATACAATATATACCAAAAATTCAATATATTTATAACTTTATTTAAGACCTTTGGTAATACGGCAGAACGACTTACCGCCTGTATATGCACCTTATTGATTGGTGCGTACGGGCCCTATTTTATAGGGCGTGTTTATCTATGCAAGGGATAGTTGTGTTACCCCCTATTAGGTTTATTATAGTATCGCGATTTTCTATTTAGCGTCCACCCTTTAAGTCTACTACGACCCTCCTATATCGCGTATGCTTTCCGGCTATGCTGCGTATATTAGTTCTAAGGTATAATATGCCGTAGATTTAATTGGAGATGGTTATTTCTTTATTAGAGTGATGGTAGGCGTATTCTACTACTATATCGGCTTTTCCTTACGCTTTTAATTATACTTTAAGGAAGTAAGGCTCTTATCTGTAACTAAGGATTATATATATTTATTAGCTAAATCGTTATTAGATTTATAAGGAACCTTTTTATATTATAGCTTAACTAGTTCCTTATCTTCCTTATTTATTTGCTTATTAATATAGCTATTAAATAGAGCTTATATACCGCTTAGCGTACTTTTATTACTAGGGATACTATTTCTACTTATCGCGAAAGTAGGTGCGTTTAAGAGATAGATAAATAATTATTATAGTAAAATAGTAAGGGCTCTTAGCCTTTATTTTATTAAATAATTATAAATCTTTTTAATAGTTATATTAACGCCTAATTTAAAGAAAAAGCCGTACTCGTTCCTAAAGCTCTATTAAGTTTGCTAAAGGATTTAATAAAGGGGCTCTATATTAGTAATTAACTCCTATAGGGCGCTATATAAGCCGTTAACGCTAGGACTATCAGCGTCGCCTTTTATACGCTTAGTAGCTAATATAAAAAGCTTTAGGATCTTAATAAGCTACTTTATTTACTACTAATCTTTATTAGTAAGCGCGTCCTATAATAGATTATAGCTATTATTAGCGGGCTTCCTCTAAACTAGTAGATATTTATTAATTAATTTATAAAAAAGGAAGGTATAGTAGAGTATAAAGTAGGTTAAATTCTACTAAATACCTCCGTTCTTAATAAGTAGAAGCTCGTCCTTAATTAGGCCTTAGTCTAATTCTTAGTAAAGTCCTTATAGCGTCTTATTAATTGTATAATATATTTAACAATATTATAAAGCCTCTCTACTATATAAGATTAAATTTAACGTAGCTACTTACCCTAATTATTAAGCGTTTAAGCTTACTTACGCCTTTACTATATATTAGAGCCTTAATAATAAGATTAATAATATAGCTAACATATTAGAGCCGCTTCTTTTTAGCTACTAAGAGGCTTTATAAAAGGTAGTTATAGAGCTTGTTATTATTACTAGCGTTATTAGCTTTTAAGGAGCTAAACTTATAATTAAATTAATACTTTTAGATTATTAATACTAAGACCATTAATATATTCTTACTAGAGTATAATCCTCTATAAGGGATATTATTGCAGTTACCTGTAAGAGTACATATATTAGATCCCGCCGCGCTTATAACAAGTTCGCAAGCACTCTCTGTCTTTTTAGCCATATGGCGACGTAAGGCGGGACACGTTACATTACCTTAGGTTGCCCTTAGGACAACCCCCGGATACCCCTTAAATAGTCGCCGATTATATACTAAAGGCACGTATCTATAGTATATAATCTCTATAATTCTAAAGACCTTACCTCCTTAAGGATTAATCTCCTCTATAATCTATCCTATTCTATAATTATGCCTTATACCCCCCTATCTATAAAGACCCCTTATATTTAAATCCTTTATACTCTATTTAGAAAGGCAGCCAGTATTAGGCTATAGAGACGTACTTGCTATAACTGGCTTAGCGTAGGCGAGGCGTAGGCGAGGCGCCTATAAAACGTAGTCACCCTCTACTAGAGAACAGCAGAATTTAGTTTTATAGTTCTACTTTATTAAGAACCAGATACCTATTGCATTCCGCTACTATTATTATATTACTATATACCCTTAGGGCCTTAGCGTCCTAATAGTTCTAAATTCTCCCCCCTTTTAGGGGTAGCGGCTTAGTAATACAGCGGTTTATAAGGCCACAATTATATAGTAGCAGTCCTCTATTAAAAAGACAACCTATATTTATTAACTATACCGCAGCCTATTAACATAATAGCGAGACACAGACGTAATACTAGCGTAGTGCATAGTGCTAAGTCTGGGAATTAGCTCTAGTATAATAAGAGTAGACCTATATCTTAGACAGAACTAGAAGCTATAAGCGAGAATACTATATAGGAAGAAATACAACGGCTAGAGAATAAGAAGCTATAACTTATAGAGTAAGGAAAACTATAGTTACTTAAGGAAGAGGTAGAAATACTAAAACGGCGTTAACGCGGTAAGGTTCCACTCCTAACCTAGATCTGCTACCTCTAAGCATTCTATTAGAGTACTTAAATAGTAGTTTAATGCATCTAAACCTTAAGAGGAAAGCTACTAATATAATAGGCGCTCTATTAAAACGGGCCGTTAAAATAGAGAAGATTACTCTATATTACAGTAAGACTATATAAGAGCACTAAGACTTCTATATTAGCTTAAAGCTAGCGTTTTATCTAGAGCCCAACGCCTTTATAAATAAGAATACTAAAGTTGCGTTTACTATATAATATATAAAGGGGACTAATAGAACCCTTTAGTTATAATATAAAGATAACTATCTAAATATATAGTTTACCTAAAAGGAGCTAATAGAATTCCTACTTAACTAGATTAAAAGCCTTATTAATTAAGAACTCTATATAGCCCTAATATATATAAGAGCAATATAGTAAACCGATTAACCTATAAATAAGTTTACTACTTACCTAACCTCCTTAAAAGCGCAAATTAATCCTTCTTATAATGCAAAGTATCTAATAATATACCTATTCGCGAAGCTACGGCTAGAGCTACGGCTTACTATTACCAACTATTAGGAATTTCTATAAACTTAAGATTAGCTAATTTCCTTAGCTGCCCTATTAGAGGAAAACTAGAAGAGCGTAAGCGCCCTATAGGCTAGAAGTAATAGGCACGTCGCGAACTTAAATATAAAAACTACCCTATTATACAAGTTAGGGAAAGCGGACTCTAAAACTACCGCTAGTAATACAATAGTGGGGTAAAGTAATACTGCTAGGGGTTTAACCTAACCTAAGGGGAACTATAAAAATTATAGTAAGCTAGAATATTAGTAGTAATAGTACCTAGAGCAGCGATAGTAATAGCAGCCGCCTTTAAATAGCGCAAGCGCTATCTCTACGCTAGGAAAAGGTAGGCGCCCTTAAAGGCCCTTAAAGGCCCTTATACCCTTAGGGTGTAAGCTACTACTAGATTATAAGGAAGCTATTACTATTTTAGGTAAAGTTCTATTTAAATAGACCTAGAAGGAGGCCTTAATAATACTTAATCTCAGCGCTAAAGTAAATATAATTAACTAGCGATTCGCTATAGAGTGTAACTTTAAAATACTAGATATAAAATTACCTACCTATTTCTAATTAAATAAAACTTAGGTATATTACTATAAAGCCTATAAGGTACTATTAAGAATAAAAAATAGCTAGGGTAGGATTAGGGAAGTAACTCTTATCTGCTATAAAATGGCTAATATATTCCCTACTATTACCTTAGGTATACTAGGGTTAATAAAGGCCTAACTTCTTATTAACTGCAAGGCGAAGGCGTAGCAATAAAAGCCAAATAACTTATTTCTATTACTATAAACCCCTAAGGGTTTTACAGAGTCTCTCTAGATAAAATCTAAAGCCTTCGCCCTAGTAATTGCTGGATTAATGCCTAGTAAGTAAGATAATAGCAGCTTGCTAGTTTTTCCCCTATAGTTAACAGAAGTTAGCAATGTCTTCTTATATAAGAAAGTAGGGAAGCTGCCCTAATACTACTAGGGCGACTATACTATTAACCTAAAAGAGGGATAGGAGGTTCTATATAGACCGCTCTATAGCCTCTTAGTTAAGGAGATAGAGGTACTAAGGGAGTATTTAGATAATGTCTTAGCTAAAGGCTAGATCTAACTAAGTACTAGTCCTATAGGGGTACTTATCCTATTTATACCTAAAAAGAATAAAAGGTTATAGCTCTATATAGACTATAAAGGCCTTAATAAGGTAATAATTAAGAATTATCTTACACTACTATTAATTAGTAAAACCTTTAACCGCTTAGAAGGTTCTAAAATCTTTACTAAGTTAGACCTAATAAATACGTATTACCGCCTTTATATCCATTAGGGTTATAAGTAAAAGACAGCGTTTCGCACGCGTTACGGTTACTTTAAGTATTTAGTTTTACCTTTTGGGCTAACTAATAGACTAGCAACCTTTAAGGGCTATATTAATTAAGCCTTATTAAAACTAGTAGACGTCTTCTATATAGTCTACCTTAATAATTTTCTAATTTTCTCTAAAAATCTAGAGGAACACTAGCGCTACGTATTAAAAGTATTATATAGATTATAGTAATATTAACTATATACAAACCTTAAGAAGTATAGGTTTAGCGTATAAAAGGTTAAGTTTTTAGGATATATTATTAGCCCTAAAGGCGTAGTAATAGATCCTAGCTAGGTAGAAGCTATTACTAAATAGGAGAGCCCTTAATCCTATAGGGATATCTAGGTCTTTCTAGGTTTTACTAACTTCTATTACCGGTTTATCTATAAGTACTTTACTATTATAAAGCCTATCACTAAACTCCTTAAGGGAGTAAAAAAAGGCTATAAAGCTAGGCCTTTTAGTTAGCTAAAAAAAAAATGCGCAGTAGGCAATACGCCGGCTCTATAACGCCTTTATAACGGCGCCGCTTCTATAATACTATACGCTGGGCTTACTAACCTGGTTAAAGACTAATACCTTAATATAAGGCCTAGTAGCAATTATATTATAGCTATTTAAAGACGGCCTTTAGTATCTAATAGCCTTTTAGTCTAGGAAGCTTTTTCTAGTAGAGTATAACTATAAGACCTATAATTAAGAGCTACTAGCTATTATAAAAGCTTTTAAATATTAGAGATACTATATTAAGGGGCTATTAAGCCACTTAGAAATGCTTATAGATTATGATAATTTAAAGGGTTTTATAAAAGTGAAAGCCCTTAATAGACGGTAAGCCAGATAGGCTATATTATTAGCTGCCTATAACTTTATAATTAAGTATAGGGCGGGAAAAACGAACCCTATAGACGCGCTATTAAGGCGACCCCTAGGCGCAAGGGGTCCGCTAAAAAAAGATACTATACTACTATTACTTTAAAGGACTTTGGAAACGTAGGGCCACTAACTTAAAGTAAAAGTCCTATTAGGTATATAAGAAAGCGAGCCTTTTATAAAGGTGTTGTTTTTATAGCTATAAGCTAGTAACCTAACGGCGGTATATATAGGCAATATAGTATTATAGTTTAACTAGGTAATATATATATATATACTATCGAGTAGTGTATAATAAGGACCTAAGTTAAAGAAGTAAGTACTTAAGAGAGTGCTTATAAGTCTAGTACAGAAATAGTTGTTAAGCTTATTAAAGGACTTTAGACTAAAGATAACTTTATATTATAAAAGCGCAGTAATAGTATAGATACGGCGAGATGCTGTTAACGCGCCTGCTTAAAGCTAATGTAGTAGTTTAATTCCGCTAGACTACTTTATTACCATAAAAGGTTATATATGCCCCTAGACCTAGCAGTTTATATAGAACTTTTATAAATCTACTATAATAATGCCCTAGCTAGCCACTTTAGTAAGAAAAAAACCCTAGATCTACTCTTGCGTAAGTACTACTAGCCTAATATAAATACAAACGTTATAAACTATATCTCTACCTATAATATATACTAACGTATATATACGCCTTAATATTGCCCTTATAGTAAGCTTTAAGCGCCGTTTTACCCGGATAAGCTATAGTAGGAGATTATAATGGACTTTATTATAGGCCTACTGCCTAGTAAATAAGGGAATAGGGTATATAACGCAATATATATAGTAGTCGACCGCTATACTAAGATAGCCTTTTACCTATAAACGGACGGGTAAATAAAACGCTAGAACTAAACGCTAGAGTATTACCTTTATATATTCTGTAATAAAAAGTAAAGTAACTAGGTAGGCCTCTTATTACTAGCCAAATTTACCTATAATAATGCTAAATATAGTATAAGAGGTATAAGCCCATTCTATGCCTACTATAGGTTCTACCTACGTTTAAAATATAAGGTTAAAGCAGATAATAGTAGTTCTGTCCTAGCCGCCTTTAAAAGGATTAAAAGAATATCCCTTAAATATAAAGCGCTGACAAAATGCTAAAAAAGCGCCATAGAGGCGCAGGTAAAATACTATAATTGTTATTACTAATTATAGATATATAATATAGGGGATCTAGCTCTACTATTAACTAAAAACCTTAAATAGAAAAGGTTAAATAAGAAGCTTATAGCACGTTTTATTAGACCTTTTAGTATAGCTAAACTAGTTAGAAAGTAAGTATACTAGCTATATCTACCTACGTCTTACTATATCTACCCTATATTCTATATTAGCTTACTAAAGCTATATAAACAATATAAGGGTATTACTAAAGACTTATTATTAGGGCCTATTAAGCTAAATAATTAAAAGGACCAAGAGGACTAGTATAAGGTAGAAGAAATATATAGAAGGAAGGGATATAATTAGACCCTATAGTACCTAGTTAAGTAAAAAGGCTAGCTAAAAAAAATGTAATTAATAGGTCCTAGTAGAGGACATTAATAAGGACATAAAGGAGATATATAATAGTTATTTTACCCTAAGGGGCAAACGGAAAAGAAAGTAGGAAAACTAAAATAATTAAATTATAACTAGGATTACGCCTTACTAATAGGGCAATAACGGAATAATGGTAGAGTAATAGTAGTACGCTAATAGAAATATAGATAATCTATAGCTCTACTAGCTCCTCCTTCTCTTCTTCCTCTTCCTCTTCCTTCTTCTCTCCCTTTTCCTTATTTTCCTTATCACTTATAATAGGAGGTATATTAGCCTATAAGTACTATTAGTATATACTACGCCGGTAAAACTCCTGCGCTATAATATATACTAAAGCGCGTATTATATTAAGAATCCCTTTAAGAGTCCAATAAATGGCCTATAATTCCTATACTTAAAGTAGGGGAAAGTCTTTACCCTTTAGGCGCTAGCGGAGACTATACTTAGCGCTAGTACGTAGTAAAGCCTTAATATCCTTTATAAAGGACCTCTAGGTGGTAGTAATGCGAGTATTAAGGTTAGCTATATCCCCGCTAGTAACCTAATAGCGCTTAGCCCAGTTAATAAGGGTAAGTAGCTTATTTAGGTAGCTATAGGGGCCTTAGGGACTTAGTCCTATTAGCTATTAGAACCTAAACTAATGTATATAGACTTACAGCTTAGTATAACTTATTTAGTTATTAGTAATAACTACAATTATAGTTAGCCTACTTACTATAGGTGACCTACTTAGTAATAGCTGCGCGCTTAGCGTAGCGGAGGTAAATAGGTTTAAGTAAGGCTAGTAAAGTACCTTATAAGCGGTATAGGAGCTTAAATAGCGTTTAGTAAGGTTAGAGCCCACTATATATAGGTATAGAGAATACTTATAAAAGGCCTAATAATAGGTAATATAATAAAGCCTTATAGGAAATACTATAGTAGACTTATTAATGGGCTAGGTATATAGGTTAAGGAATAGTTAATAACGTAAATATAACTAGTAGAGTAGGTTGCCTAATAGATTAACTCTAATTATATTCTAAGATTTACTATCCTATACGCCGTCAAGGTGCTACGTAAATATGGCCTATGCGCGAATACTAAAATATTAACACGCGTCTCTACTATAGTATCTATATAGCTTTGTATCTTAATAAAACCACTATAATAGGCCGTAAACGTACTTCTAATAATGTAGATCTTGTTAAACCTAATTAATATATCGTTCCAAAGCATAAGAAGGCTAAAATTCCACCGCCCGAGCCCTAGCCACTATCCGAGTTTAACCCTTTTCCTATTAACGCTTCTTACACTAATAGCGTACCAAATCTATCACTATATGTTAATCCTACCGATCCTTTTGCATTATTTAGGCTTATATATACAGATAGCTTGCTTAAAGAGCTTATTATATATATAAACAAGTATATAAGGCTTTATCCTTACCGAGAATATAAGGATAAAAGTAGGAAGGTTATAAGGCCTTAAAAATAGAAGCCAACCTCTCTAAGGGAGCTTCTTATATATTTGGCAGTAACAATTTATATAGGCTTGTTATTAGAAAGAGACATTAAGGAATATTAGACGTCCACCTATATAAAAGGAGTCGACTATTTTATAATAAGGGAGAATATAAGCAAAGATTGGTGGTAATAGATTAATTTAAAGCTTTATATATTAACACTAAAGCTTTCTAGCGACAAGATAAAGGAGTCCCCTTTTAATAAAATTGTTACACTTAGCGACACCCTACGCGACCGTTTTCGGCTCTATTAGAAGCCTATAATCCACCTTACCACCAATAAGACTATTATTTAATTTACTGGCCGAGCCTTTAAAATAGTTAATATTCTAAGTAAGCTAATACTAGAGGGCTTTAAAATATGGGCTGTAGCTAATAAGGGCTATATACTAGACTGGCTTTAGTATATAGGAGGTAATAAAAAGGGACCTATTAATTTAGACGAATATTAGATAAAGGAAAAGGGCTTTCCTAAGACGCAGGCAGTCGTATTAGATCTTATACTATAAGAACTTAACAGTAAGCGATATTTTAATAAGAATAAGTATATTATATAGTTAAATAACCTGTTTATAAGCGTTAAGCTACTTTATTGGCTTTGTAAAGAAGGAATTAGAGCTATAGAAACCGTATAAACGACCAAAATAAGATATAAGGTAGTTAATAAATGGGACACCAAACGAACGGAGTAAAGTCCGCGCCTAAAACAGGATCCTCTAAAGTAAATTAATTGGTCGCTTACAGACCTTAAATTGGTATATTTAGGGTAGATTAAATAGGAGAAGTTATATGGGTGGCTTTTAGAAGACGGCTCCGTTATAGAGTTTGCTTAAAAGGACGCCGATATAGTGCTTTTTATAAGTACAGTTAATTTAGGTATATTTATTACTAAAAATAAGGCTCTGTGGATAGTGACGTTATATATCGCTAGGTAGAGTTAAGGTTTAATAAACTTAATAATACCCCACTGCTACTACATCTAGAGCCTAATAGACGTGCAAGATCTTTAGAGACAAGGCTATAAAAGAAGCTCTTAATACCACAGTTTATTAATATATATAACCACTTTATAAGCGGCGTTAATTAAGCCGATTAACTAAGGTCTTATTATAATATATAAAGGGCGCACTTAAAGTTATAGAAGCCTCTCTACTACTTCCTTTTTAATATAACCATTACTAATTGCTATAAACTTTCTACTAAATTAGTTCCTAGCTATTGGCCTATCCGTAGCGCTTATAAAGCTTTTTATAAAGACCTTGTTAACGCCTTATTTAAATATAGTAAACGTCTTACTAAACTACCTAGCCCCGCTACTATAATAGAAGATAAGGATATTTATAAGGCGCCTATAGTATTACGGCTTATATAAATACCTCTAAACCGAAGCTTGTAGAATGCTGTATTACAAAGATACTAAGCTAAGGAGAAGAGGAGAGGTATATATAGGAGGTAGAGACGTAATATATACGTATTATAACGCTAAGTCCTTAGCCGAACCCCTAACTAGGCTCCCTGTCCAGGTTACGCGTTACAGTGCCGTAACATCACCCCCCCCTTTAAAAGAAAGCCTGCCCTTAGGCTTTATCAAAAACAAAGTAGAACTAGAGAAAAGGAGACGTAAGTATGTCCGGATTAAGTATATAAGGCGACCGTAGGTCACGTAAAAGCGCTAGAGTAGAAAGGGTAGCTGCTAAAACTCTTAGCAAGGATCTGGCCAATTAGAGAACTTTAACTGGCGGTTAAAGTTTCTGGATATCTAAAGGCCTTACGTAACGCGAAAATCTAGGTGGCCGTATATTATAGTAGGCTTCGTTCCTTAGGCCTTGGGGCGTTCTTATCTCTATACTCTTCTAGTAACTTATCGTCTTTATTATACTAACATTCTATCTACTTATCTAAGTACTTTAGGGGTCTGGGTAAGTTAGGGTATTAATTATAGAACTCTTTAAGCTTTTAGGGGTAGCCTATAAAGTTCTAAGTAGGGTACTAGGTTAGGTCTAGGTTATAGCCCTTTTATTAAATACGGTATTTTAGTGCTTCTCGCACTAGCTTATATGCTAATATTTCCTTAACTTCTCATTTATTATCGCCACTAATTTAAATTAATAGGGGAGGCTTGTTCTTCTGCCTAGGTAATAGGTTACTTATAGCTTTCTGTAACTTATCCGGTAAGAAAATAGGGTAAACTCTAATTAAATCTGGGAGCTTTACCTTATATAAGTTGCCTACCTTCTCTAAAACCTTATACGGTCCTATTATCTAATAGTCTAGCTTATAGCTAGGCCACTTAGTCCTCTAATTCTTTATTATAACCTAGACCCTATTACTAGGGGTAAAGTTAGGTTCCTAGTGGTGTTTATTTGCCTACTGTTTTATTAACCTTTAGGCTTTTTCTAAGTTCTTACGGGCTACCGTCTAGGCCTCTTTTAAGCGTTTGGCGTACTACTGGGCCTTATTATAGGATAGTTTCTTATATATAGTCTGGGGTTCTTTCGGTCTTTTTTAGTTAAAGCCTATATAGGGTAAGTAGCCTATTTCTAGCTAAATAGGGGCAAACCCTATAGAGTTATAGGGTAGGGTTGCTTGGGCATAGTCTATTAGGGGGAGTAGTTTAGACTAGTTATTCTAAAAGTAGTTAATAAAGGGCTAGAGTCTCTGGTCTAAATACTAATTTATAATCTTTATTTAACCGTCTATCTAAGGGTAATACGCTATAGAGAGCTTTAGCTTAATACTTAGGATTTAGGTAAACTTATTCCAGAAGGCTAATATAAACTACGGCCTATAATTAGATATAATAGTATCTAGTAGTCCGTAAATTCGGTAGAAGTAGTAGATATATAGCTAGGCCGCCTCTTTAGTATTAATATTCTTATAGCAGGGGATTAAGAATAGGCGCTTGCTAAAGTAGTTAACTAGGATTATAACTATATTATATCCGTTACGGTCTATAGGTAGTTTATAAAAGTCTATAGAGATATATTACTAGGGGCGCTCTAGTATTAGGAGCGGGTTTAGTAGTCCTAGGGTCTTATCTTGTAGAATTATAGCTTTTTAGTAGTCGTCGCAGTTCCATATATATTAATTAATATCTATAGCTATTCTAGGCCAGTGGTAGCGGCCGCTAATAATTTTATAGGTCTTATTCTTGCCGGGGTATACTATAGAAACTTAGTAATAGGCTTTACGAATTAGTTTAGTCTATAGATTATTAATATTAGGGACTATAAGCCGCTCTTAATATAGGAGCAATCCTTCCTCTAGTTTAAAATTGGAGTCTTCTTTTATAGCTTAATCGCGGAGGGCCTTTAGGGCGTTAGCCTTGCGGTTTGCGGTTAAAAAGCGGTTAATTAGCCCTATTAGTTTATTTAAGGACTCCTCTATTAGTGCTAGCTTGTTTTACTAGAAGTCTAGCTCTTTAAGGATCTATAGGTTAAGCTATTTAGGATAGAAGAGCGCGCGCGTCCGGTATTAGGTCTTTAGCTTATCCTATAGTCCTACGTCTTATTCTCTTTAAGTTAGGGTATTAGCCTTAGGGTTTTACTTGCTAAAATAATATATAATTATAAAGAAGAATTAGGAGAGTATTTTAGCCTACTAGGCTTACTATTTAGTAAGCTGCTTTATAGTTATAAAGTACTTTAGGGCCTTATAATCTGTATATATCTTAATCCGGGAGTTTATACCTTTAAGCTCCGCGCGCTATTAGGACAGCGATTAAATAATAGCTAGCATTTCTTTATTATATATTTCGTAGTTACACTTAGCTAGGTCTATTGTTTTTTTAAAAAAAAAATGTAATAAGGTACTATTTACCGTCCTAATATAGCTGTAATAGAATTCCTACTATAACTCTATTAAAAGCGTCCGTTTCTAATATTAATTTAAGGTCTAGGTTATAGTAATAAAGGATTAAAGAAGAGATAAGCCGCTCTTTTAACTCTTTAAAGGCTTCTATATAGTCATTATTAAAAATAAAGGGTGTGTCTTTCTGGGTAAGTTATATAAGAGGCTTAGCTATAACTCTATAGTTATAGATAAACTAGCGGTACATCGGCAAAATATAGTACCCTTCCAATGGCCTCAATGGTTGGTGGTTGACGCAATTGGCGCGCAGTTAAGGGCATTTGGCAACCCGACCGACTAGCCTATATCGTGTTTTTTTGATACGCAGCCTGCGCGCAGCCTACGCGCAACCTACAACCACAATTGTATTTAGAGCCATCTACCTCTTTTATACTAACAGTATATTTTAGATAATAAAAAAAGGCTACTTTAAAGCTATTTATAAGGCTAGCAAGGTAAATTATATACACTTCCTTATATAATCCAATATATTATTTTAGATAATTTAATATAATATTCTAACTGTTTTATAATATATTCTAAAATTATAAGACCTTTCCTGCTCTCCCTACAACAATAATATAATATAAGTATTTAGCTTTACTAGTATAGCACATATATATAGCTAAAAAGTAGCTATTAAGAGTAGCAGATATAGGCCGAAAGAAAGGTAGATTAAGAGCTAGTATATATAATAAAGAAGCCGTAGTTATCCTATAGGAGAGTATAAAAAGTCCTATACCTAATCTTCTACTAAAAACTCTACTGGCTTCTCTATACTAGAGTCCAGAGCATATATTATAAACTTTATATACTACTTCTTATTCTTAATTAAATTTAATATTGCTTTCCCGTTACTATATTAGCTATAGCTGTCCTCTATAAGGCTATAGTACTGCTTAAATTATATAAATAACTTATTAGATTTAAACCTTTCCGGCTTAGGCTTGCTGGTTTCTATATTTAGGATAAAGTAATATACTAGGGCGGAGGATATATATTCTACTAAATTTAACGAACTTAGCTAGTTCTAAAAGTTGAATTAGTAAATATTGCAGTAGTAGTAGGGCCCTAGATTTTCTAGCTTACTCTAAAGCTCTCCCTTTAAGACGGACTTAGTGGACTAGTCTGGCCTATTCTAGAGCTCTCTATTTAGGATAGACTTAGTAGACTAGTCTAGCCTACTTTAGAGCTCTCCCTTTAAAATAGACTTAGTAGATTAGATAGTATGGCCCGGCTTACTAATAAATAGCCTAAATTAATAATCGCGTTAGTTTTATTATTGCTAAGGCTTATAAGGAACCTTTCTCTTACGTTATCGCTTAGATCCGCTATAAGGTTATTAAGGTTATCTTTATACGGGTCTTTAATAATTTCTATAGTCAATTAATCCGGCATTAGGCCTGTAGTATATTTAATAACTATAGGCTAAAGCCGTAGCTAGATTCTAGATTGCTGTTTTCTAGATATCTAGTTCTAGCTGCCTAAGAGGTTAGCGTAGGCTTCTATAATAGGTTAGAGAATAATAATAGGTAGTAAAACACTGGATATATACTAACTACTAATAATAGTGCTATAAAAGTTGTCCGTTCCCTTAGACCCAGTTCTATACTTCCTAATTATATAATATATTGCTATTAAAACAAAAGTAATAGTGTTACCGGTAAGCTTTTTAAATATATTATAAAAGTAAAGTAATTAGGTAAGGCCGTTCCTTCCTTTACTATAAAATATACTAGCTATACTAGCAACTATCGCGTTAGAACGAAAGCGGTTATTACTTAGCTATTAACTTTTATTAGTATTTTACTAAATAGCATAGGTAAAATACCTTTGTGTAATCTAGCGTAATAAAATTATAATTAGTTAGTAGTTTTACAATTAGTTTAGGCGCGTCGTTAAACCCTAGCCTATATACCTCCCTTATAATTATACAAGCCTTTATAATTACGTAGTTTCTAAAGTTCCCTATTACGTTAAATAGCTATATATAATATTAAGATTATTAGTAGATAATTTAATATAATATTTCTAGTATATAGATACCTTATAAGCGGACACTGGGTTAGGAATACGATTAGCTTTTTTTAATACTGCTTTCGGCTGCTTTAAAATGGCTTCTAACTATGCCTTTTTTATTATATCCTTAATAAGGCCTAGAAAGTAGTTAAATTATAGGTTAATAAGATACCCGTTATAAGCCCTAGAGTTAGTTACTAGCCTTGCTAGTAAAATAGACCTATAAAGCGTAAATATGGGCTTATATCTCTTAGGTGGGTTTTCTTTTATATATCGCCGTTATAATATTTAGAGGTACTCTTCTCTTGCCCGTAGCGCGGCAGTTAGGTTAAAATCGTCTTTATAATCCAACTCGTCCTTACTTTCCCTAGCGCTATTTAGGTCCCCTTTAGATCAAATACTAAGTTAGTATACTTTATATTAGAGGGAGGTTATTTATCTTATAGACGAAGCTATATTAGGGTTTAGACGGACATGGCTTATTAGGGAGAATGTAAAGCTAAATATTGGTTATTTACGCGATAAGGTACGGATTAGGCGCGCGGGAGAGTATTTTAAACTAGCACGCAATTGTTTACGCGGTAAGGTACAGATTAGACGCGTAAGAGAGTATTTTAAACTAATACGCAATTATTAAGAGCCGGAGGTATATTGCGAAGATGCTGCTTTTTATAGCAGTTAGCGGTTAGATAGTAAAGAGAGTGTTCTATTTACTAGGGCCTATTAAGTACTAAATAATAGAGGAGACTATTAAGTATTATAGTTAGACTCTGGTTATATATAAAGGTATAACCTACCTTAACTAAAAGATTAGGACTTCGCGTCTTTAACTAAGCTAGTTCTACTGCCAGATTATTAATAGATTTAGTAGATTTATTAATATTTAGTCGCTATCGTTTTGTAGAAGAAGTAGGTGTAGACTTATAGTTACTATCCTTATTATTAGAGATTACCCTTTTTAGCCGGAGGCGGCTATATATATTCTATATATTGTTAGCTAGCTTAATATATTATATATAACGTTAACGGGGTTTATTACATGCCTACTTTTCTTTACGCCTAGATATAACTAGACTAAAGTTATAATATTGCTTATTCTGGCTAGGTTTTATATACTTATTCTAGCTAGGTTCTATATACTTATTCTCCGTTAGCGCGTTTTTCCTTCTATTAGCTAGAACGTAGGCAACTTCTAGTAGTAGGCTAGGTAGAGATATAAGGTTAATTATACTAGTTATCCTCGTTTCCTTATTATATATTGACTTAAAGTAGGGTTCTTGCTACTAGTTTAAGTGTTTAATAACGCGTTTTTATGTTTACCTGCTATAGTAATACTCCTATATTTACCTAGTTAGTAAAAGGTATAGCTTATAGCTAGAATGGGTTACTTTATAGCTGTTTCTATAATATCTAGGGCGTATATAGATTAATAACTTAAAAGAATGTATACTAGTATGGTATATATTAAACTAATAGCAGTATTAGTAGGAGTATTATTACTATAGTGTTTATAAATAACTTAAATAGGGGTGCATTTATTATAATTAGCTGCTAGTTCTAACCGGTTGCGGTTAAGCCGCAACCGCGACCTATTAACTCGCGTTAAGTTAGTAGTTAAGAAAACATTATTATATAGTTAAAGATTGTCTAATACTATTTGCTATTATACGCGAAACTATTTTATTTTATTAGCATAT
>Ga0307515_10007299_pt1 | contig 21876 bp, 23 predicted proteins | sample 17_EM_MG_FD_194513 | JGI IMG/M metagenome (GOLD analysis project Ga0307515, IMG submission 194513) | Populus trichocarpa ectomycorrhiza microbial communities from riparian zone in the Pacific Northwest, United States - 17_EM | ecosystem: Host-associated > Plants > Roots > Unclassified | place...
TTACACCTCAAAATGAGCGTCAACAGAGCGTCAACACAGCATCAACAGCGCGTCAACAGAGCATCAACACAGTGTCAACTGAGTATCAACAGAGTGTCAATGCTTTTGGGTGTTGCATCATGTATATTCCAAGGGATCTGCTACGGCATATGTCCATATTCAACGTATTGGCAGCCGTTCTGTGCAAATGCGATCGTCACATGGTCACAGCACCTGTTTGAAAATGAGCGTCAACAGAGCGTCAACGATTTTGTGTGTTGCATCTTGTATAATCCAAGGGCTGTGCTACGGCATTTAACCATATTCGAAGTATTGGCAGCCTTTATAGGCAATATGGTCTGTGTCAATGCCGCTACACCTCAAGCATCAATGGAGGCTCCACAATTTTTGGTCTTGTAAATAAGGTAATTGGTAAGTGATTTGCTCGCTGCTATCCATAACCAATACATTGCCATCCACTATGTACAAAAAAGGAAGTGACACGGTCACGGTGCCGTTCTGACAACATCTGTCAACTCAGCATCAACTGAGGGTCATCAATTGCTGGTGATGCAGATCGGGTAATGAAGGCATCGAATGGACATTTGAGCTTATAATTGAACTATTGACCTCCTCCCTGATCAAAAATACAAATCATTGAAAGAAAAACATGAATTAAAATATTGTCGATCTCGCAACATGCAACACATGCAAAATGTGATTACTAGATGGCAAATGATCGATTTTGACTGAGTATTATAATTGAATAGCAAAGGCAAGCATGTTATCTCAATGTACATATGAACCCGCTATACAACCCGCTGAAAACCCGCCCAATTCAGACGGGTAGGGAGATGTCGATGGAACCGTACCCGAATCGACAGTTCGGGTTTATTGACGACCCGGACCGCCAATCTGGCTCTAGTTCGGTTCCAACCCGTACCCGGACCCGAAGTGACGGTCCAGACCCGTTGCTAACACTACACTTTCCACAGCACAATCAACAACTCCTCAACAATTAATGCTATTCTGAGTCTGAAATTTTGTTAGCAGCTTCTCTTGATACTTATCTCCAATGCCTTTTAATTATTTTTTCTCTCTATTTTACCATTGTGGATATATTATGCAGTATGCTAATGTGTATGTTGCAGGCTGGCGAGAATTTTTTAGTGTGGGTGGTGCAACCAGATTAATCTCAAATGGGAAGGAGTAGTTCACATCCCGGAACTGAATGTTATTGTAGCAGGTCAGAATCCCTGTACGTGAATGCTATGTCAGGTCAGACCTCTATCGGCACCCCCTGCAACTGAATCCGATGGTAGTGTAACGTGAATGCAAACTATAGCATTCAGTTGAAAGTTGCATGACCTGCACTACCCCATAGACCTAGGGTTGCCCATCCTGGTGTCTGGCATCTCGAGCGGAATCGGGAGTGTAGTTGAGAGAGTCTTCGTTGTCTGCTTGAGATCATCTTGAGAGCTTACTTTGGAGCACACAGTCTAACAGGCTGGGAGTGTGCCATGGAGTGCACTTCATCAGGAAAAACATATTCGGTCATGTGTAATCTGGCGCTGGCTATATGGCCTACCATGACTTCCAGTAACATTGATAACACCACATAATCAAACACACCCCAGAGCTGGTTTTGGAAATGCACGATAATACACCCGGAATTTCCTGATAGCATAACCGAATTCTTAGTATAATGTCTCTGTCGCAAATTTATTACGTACTGCAATTTATGGATAATACTATATATTCAAGAGTTACTTATTTATTTACTACTGTGATATGTGTACACTCTGACTCTCATGACTCCAACAAGCTCACTCCCACAACTCTGACATGCTCACTCGATCAACTCTGACATACTCGCTCGCTCTCCAACTCGGACATACTCGCTCCCCCTACAACTCTGACATGCTCACTCTCACGACTCATCTGCCCGCTCACACAACTCTGACATATTCAATTTCTAACCTCACATATGGTTGGTCTCACTGCTCTGACATGCTCACTCTCACCTCTCTGACAATGTGGCTTCGCTGGGAGCAAGGTGGTAGTGGTGGATCTGATTGCCCTGGGAGCAAGCTGGTAGCATTGGAATGCTCACTCTCACCTCTCTGACAATCTGGCTTCGCTGGGACCATGCTGTGAGCAGTAGATCTGGTTTCGCAGGTACCAGTGGATCTGGCTTCGCTGGGAGCAAGCTGATTGCGGTGGAATGCTCACTCTCACCTCTGACAATCTGGCTTCGCTGGGAGCAAGCTGTTAGCGGTGGATATCGCTCCGCTGGGAGCAAGCTGGTACCGGTGGAATGCTCACTCACACCTCTCTGATAATCTGGCTTCGCTGGGAGTACACTGATGGCGGTGGGTCTGGCTTCACTGGTAGCCGTGGATCTAGCTTCGCTGGGAGCAAGCTGGTAGCAGTGGAATTATGACTTTCGTCTCTCTGAAAATGTGGCTTTGTTGGCAGCATGCTGGTAGTAGTGGATCTGGCTTCGCTGGTAGGGGTGAAAGTCGCTTCACTGGAAGCAGTGGATCTGGCTGTGCTGGGAGCAAACTGGTAGCGGTGGATTGGGCTTCGCTGGAAGGGGTGAATGTGCGTTCGCTAGGAGCAACCTGGTAGCGCTGGTTTAGGCTTCTCTGGTATGAATGTATTACATGGTTTGGTGGAGGAATAATCAAAGAGTCCAATACCCGATGCTGGTGATTGTGATGGTGGTCACGGTGATGGTGGACATGGTGATGGTCTTGATGGTGATGGCGGTGATGGTGATGCTGGTGGTGAAGATGACGATTGGAAAAAGGAGGTTGATGGAATGCATGCAGTAAGAGAAACTTGCATCATTCTGTAATTACATATTACATACGGTAACACCCGCATAACATTGTCATCACTCCGCTCTAATGGGCAAAGTACTGGGTAGGCAGTCATCATCTATACGACGCAACTGTAACAGAGGGCTAACATTGATCATATATGTGGGATACGGTTGCACCGAGGGTTTTCTCGCCATTGACCATCAGCAGACACCATATCTGGGCAGGCGGAATGGCTGCGTCAGATTGTATGTGCTCAGTCCAAGGCGTCAGAGACACCCGGGAGGTGGCTTGCTCCGCTCCTAGGGTTGATATCATGCCTTGCAGTGCATATTGCCCTCCGATCGCCGTTTGACAGTTTCTTCTCGCTCTGTTATTCTTCTATGTCAAACAAACACTGTGGCGTTGTGGCCAACGGTGACCATACGTCGGAATAGGTTCATTGGTTACATGCTGGCAGCTGGATTGCAATGCAATGGGTGAGACTGCGAACATCTCAGATCACATGCTTTCTACATTAAGCTCGAAGAGGGTACACAAGGGTTGGATGATATGATACTACCCGGCCGTGAAGGTCCACACAATTGCATTGATCCACGGAGAGCGCTAGTTAGGCCAAAAGTTGGGAAATATAGAATGTGTATTTTCATTGTATAACAAGCTGAGATGAAAATGAGCTGTTGTCAATCTACCGCAGGGTCTCCCGAATATATACTCCACGTCTCTGTTTTCAACTGTGTTACCCCAATATCTCTGTTCACTCACAGACGCTCATTTCTCCACCGTTACCCATAAATATCCATACACCCACCCCCCTTTCATAATGATTCACTTGAAGTCCGTGATCGATCGCGTTTGGAGATGCACTGGGCACCGGTGATCAAGTGAGTTTGGAGATTGACTTGGAGGCAGATATAGAGTGAACTCAGAGATGCACTTGGAGGCTGTGATCGATCGAGGTTCGAGATGCACTGGGAGGCTGTGAACGAGCAAGTTCGGAGATGTGCTTGCAGGCTAATATCTGGCGAGATTGGAGGAGGACTTGGAAGTGGTCGAGGTGGAGGGAGGCGCAAAGCCAGCTGAGACAGTATTCATTGGTTAACCTGTAATTGTGGGAATGTAGAGAGTTGAATACACCATCCACCGAGAGATGAGAAACTGGCTGGGAGCGGGAGTCTGTCAATCTTGGGATGATGCTGTACTTGGTGTATGCTGTACTCGGTGATAACTGATGATTATGGCATGGATGGATAGAGCGGGATGACTTAACTTCGTGTTCTTAGGTAATGGGAGAGTTGAGCACAACAAAGAGAGAGATTAGAGGAGATGGGGGAAATCATCATGCGACAATGGGACTTAAAGAATTTGGTGTGAGAGTAAATCGACTATCCCAATTATGGCAGGTACGAGTCCCGATCCAGCGGGTAATAATACAGATAAAAGGTCTTCTAATCCCATTCAGGCATCGTGTACTCTGAATGGCTCATCGCCACTCGTATCCTCCGTATCCTTTTCATCTTCATCCCCCATCTCTCTCTTTCTCGTCGACAACTCTACCATCATCGCAAGAACACAAAGTTTTGTCATCCCTCTCAATCTCTCCATGTCATCATCATGAGTTAACACTGAGTGCAGCTTACATCGAGTACAGCGTACACCTAAGATTGTATGTCATCACTTCATTCTCACAATTTCGAGTCGACCCCTGAATGTAGCTTAAGCTTCTGATGTACCACCCTACCGATCGACCGCCACCAGCCAGTCCTCCATTCGAGCTTCAAAGGTAAAGTCACATTGTCACACTCCCAGAGTTGGTAGTTAACTAACTGATGAATTGAGTCCCGGCGCGCCAGCCATCGACCGCATCTGACAACTCATCAAATCACAGTTGATCACGGCCTCCATGTGTATCTCCAGAATAGATCGATCACGGCCTCCAAGTACTCCTCCAATCTCGCTTGATCACTGTCTCCAGGTGTATCTCCAAACTGGCTCGATCACAGCCTCCAAGTCCATCTCAAACCTCGCTCGATCGCGGCATGCATGTGTATCTCCACACTGGGTTGCTGACGGCCTGCAAGTTTGCACGATCATGGCCTCCAAGTGCATCTCCAATGTGGCTCGATTACGGCCAGCAAGTTCGCACGATCATGTCCTCCAATTGCTTATCTCCAAACTCGCTCGCTCACAGCCTCCAAGTGTATCTCCAAATACACTCGATTGCTTTCTTCAAGTGCATCTCCAAAGTCAATCGAACACGGCCTCGGAGGATGACTCTTCCTTCACTAGGTCGTCATTTCCAGGCTCACCTTGAATCACTCCCAAGCACTGCCTTCAGCCAGTCCAGATATACTATGTGTAGATGGGTAGCAAGATAGATACAAAGATACATGCATCAGAATACAAAGTGATGTTTTAAAAATCGGTGAACGATTGGTAGTGGCTATAATTTCCAGGCGCAGCGGCAGCTTTCCCAAACATGACGTTGTTCTTCCCAGACTCCTGTACTGCGATTCGAGCCGCTCTCAGACATGTCAGCGGCGCTCCCAGTTACTCTGAAAGCTGGCAGGAATGCCCTCCTAGGGTCTGATAATCTCCTGAAATTGACGCATCTAAGTTTACACTGCAAATTCTCTTACACACTCCTGGAGGCTTCCAGCGACTAAACTACATTTTGCTGATGCGATGCAACACGACCTGTGGCCTGAGGGATGGGAACCGTGTAATTCCCCATCAGAGGGTACGACGTTCCGTCAGACCCATCAGAGCCATCTGGGACACCCATGTGTTTTTGACGGAAGCTAGAGTTGATGCGGATGACGGAGTCCTTGCGAGCATACCCTGGACTTTATTTGGGAACATACTCTGACGTGTACCTGGGAGTGTACAGTCAAGGAAGGAAGCTGGGAGTGTGCAATGGAGTAAAATCAGGAGTGTACTTCAGAGTGTTCTTGCGTGAGTGCAATGAAGTTTATCTGGCAGTTTCCCTTCAAGTTTTAGTATACAGCATGATGTTTAGTATCCAGCGCACACAATCGCATTCGTATCATAGTAATCCGGTCAATGCATAGGTCCATAGGACCTCATACTGCCACGTATCAAAGGTCATATGAATTACTCTGCCAAAATCCGCTTCTCCATAAGTTACACGTCGTGTAAGGTCATTTTTCCAGGTGAATAAACATACTAAGAAACCCAATTCATAATTGAAACTCCCGTGCTATGCGGAGCTATATTCATTGGAATGTGATTGTGACAAAAACTCACGTGCAATGTGGCGCTAAACCCAGTTGAAAGCAGAACAGTAATAAAAACTCTTGTGCGGTGTGGGCTAGACCTAGTTGGTTATCACGAGAGTGATGGAAAGTCATGTGAACTATAATCTCGATGTGGTGCACCCATTGCTACGCAGATTTAGCGTGGTGCAGGGGTCTAATCCCTGTCTTTCGCATAATTTTCCCGACGAATGCGCTGGTAGTATGCCTAAGTCTCGTACTCGTACCTTTTCTCTCATCGTTGTCCGTAAGCTGTAGACGTTGGCGATACACAACAACATGGAAGGCTATGCTATGGTTCCGATATCCAGTTAACCACAAATCAGTAGCTTCTGTAGTTCCAACACTTCTCGGATATTGTAACAATGCCTTGAAGATGGGATGGTCATGCGCAATTATGTGACACAACACATGCTGCCATCGCTGGGTGCAATATTTCACTTAGTCTAGAAAGTGGACCCATTCATCCCACGTGGACATCGGGGAAGCCTGTATTTCCAGGGCATCGATAAAGGCTCCACATAAAAGAAGACAAAAATGCTCCCTAACATCTTGTGGATAAAATGACGTATCTTTTGAAATGTCTCAAGAAGGTCGTAGTAGTGGTTACATTCTAGATTATAGCTCGGGGCCTTATCAATTTGAAACCATTCCATCACTCAAGACAGGTGACCCTTCACCGTCAAGGAGCTTTTGGCCTGCCAAGGTTCAGAATAGCAGCTGAGCACATTGGAGAAATAACGTTTCCACTACGATCTGGACTTCAACCATATCTATCACATTCTGCAATTTAAATCCTCCAGACTCTCGGACACAGGCACACACATTCAACTACGCTCATTCTGAATTGACACGCAATCCCTTCGGACGTAGCATTTGCAAAAGGACCTCAAATGTGCCATGATTGGTTGCAACCAGTTGTCCTGCTTAGTTGACAAAACCTTCACCGAGCGTACTAAATTTTCCTAAGAAAACTCGTGACGTTGACGGGGTATATGTGAAGGGCTGGCAGATGACATGTTCACCAGTGTCACGTCCGACCGGACTCCTAGCAAGTGTACCCATGCTGCAGCCCACCACAACCCCAACAAATCTCCGATAAGGACTGTGAAAGTCAGGCCTAAGTAAACCGAGGTGCCGAATCGTGTGGAGCTGTCCATTGTGTGATTGGAAGCTGCGATGTTGCGATATGGCACGATTCGTTCGGAAATGACATGATTGTGACCCCGGACATATTCCGGAATCTGCCATAAGGCCTAGCATGATATTCCCGAGCCTTGATCTAGCTGTTCCTACTGAACGGCGAGAAAATCAGCGTTGCGAATAAGTCGGCTGCTTTGTGAATAAGTTGACTGATTCGCGAATAAGTGAACTTTGTGAACCAGCCGACTGAACAATGAACCTCAGTTGGCTGGGAGATAAAGTCCTCAACTTTACCATGCAGTTGACTGTACTATAAAGTGGTATGCTTTGGCACCCAGTCGGCTGTATTGTAAAGTGGAGAGAGAGGCATCAATCAAGGTGCAACTCTGTGAAGGGCACGAGCCAGAAGGGGGCATGCATACACTGTGGTGGGAAAATCCGTTTCTCACCACCACCGCCACTCAGCTTGGTAGCGGACTGAGCTACCGTGGGTGTATGGAGATACAGGGGGGAGACTACTGGCAAGAGCTAGATTACTCTATTGTACTTTCATACCTATACACAAACAGCAAAACAAAATGGCCAAACAAAACCAGAAAACACAACTGCAAAGTAAAATGAAATGGACTATTTATGCCTCTGTCTCATCCTCCTACCAGGTACTGGAACTTCAGCACCAGGTTTTCTACCTCTGGCAGTAGTGCCAGCCGGGGGGTTACCCAAGCCATTTCCCCCGTCTTCTTCTGATTCTCCATCATCATTAGCCCTGATTTGAGGACGTAGTATGATGGCCATCTCTGTCCGAGTCGCAAAAGAACACAGATTTCCACAGTCATGCTCATCTGCATGGCAATGTATAGAACACTGGTGTTGGTTTTTCTTACACCTACATCTTCCGGTACAGACTCCTTTGCAATTGCATGATATCCCTACAGACTGACTGTGGGATTCCAAAGCGGCGACTGCATGCAGTGTGATTTTCTTTTGAAATATTGCAGGCATTTTGGCAACACTGGCACCATCATTGCCTGCTGGAAGTGGCGGAATTTCTAAATTAATTCCTTCCTGGGCAGAGGATGGAACTCACAAAAGTGTATTCACAGTATAGGTATTCGTAAGTATACCATGTTTGGTAAGCAATTGATATCGATTTGGTCTGGATTGTTTCACAACACGGCAGAAAACCCGTAGATTGTCTCTAGCAACACTGTCTTCTCTTGTTATTTTCAGACTAACCAAGTCTCCAGGTAGAAATACTTCAATTGTGTGCTGCTTTGCATGCTTTGTCTGTATTTTGTCCCGCTGTCCAACATTCCGGTTTTGAATTTCACGCTCTTGATGGGTATATAAAGCTGGGTCAAGCGGAGGAATTGTAAAGTGGCTTTGACTGGCCAATTCATCTGTTGAAATGGCGGTCTTAGAAGAGGAGTGGGTCGGTTTGCTCAATGGATATTGAGACTCTTCAGGACTCGGTGGCGGTGAAGAGAGGGGACTGGAACTTGAATGTTAATTTTGTGAGAGTAATAATTGCGAATTCAAATTTGGACGCGGAGGAAGATATGGTGGAGCTCCCGTTGAAGTTGTGCGAGTGTGGCTACTATTGGCTTCGAGTAATGTGGATTCTCGTGGGCGAGTAGCTATTGGAATTGGAGGTGGTAGAGTTCGTATGGTGAGAATTGGGCTTGGAGGGACTACTGGCGTAACTATTGACACCGAATGTGCTGATACTAAAGTGACAGAGAGTGGAATATCGTCTGCCGGAGGTTGTTGAATATTGTCTTGAGTACTATCAAATTCCAACTCATAGTACTCCATGTATTCAGAAATCCGTGTCATATCGTCCTGTGTATCACAATTTTCTTCTGTATCCACAGCAATATCTTCATCCTCAATGGCTAACTCTGAACCATGAAGAACAGAACTATCTTCCCAACGAGGCTTTCTCCCAAACATAACTTCCTATGGGGTTTTGCCTCTACTGCCAAGAATTGATCTATTCATTGCCATGGTGATCTTTGGAAGTGCTGAAGCCCATTTGGTACTGCGATTGTCATGCATCCATGCACGGATCCGGGTTTTCATCGTGCCATTGGCCTGTTCTACCAAGCCCTGTGTCAGAGGGTTGCGGGGACGGCCATTGATTACACATATACCGAATGACTTGGCTAAGATCAAAAGCAGTCCCTTGAACTCTTTTCCATTATCGCACTGCATTATCTTCGGGGGTTCAAATTACCCAAGATAGATAGCAATTGATTGTGCCACCTCCTCTGCACGCTTGCTTCTGAGTGCAAATAACCCAGTATATTTACTGAAGTGATCAACAACTTGAAGAATCCACTTGTATTGACCATCAGCTTGCAACCGCATATCTACCAAGTCGATTTGAATACGTTCAAGGATGGAGTTTTTAATAATTGGCTCCAATGGCCCCTTTGATTTGTTGGCACTATTCAATAAACAAGTTTGACACCTTGCTAAGAGCCATGCAACCTCCTCCTCCTGCGATATACCATAGTAACGTTCATGGACACAGTTGTGTGTTCTGTTCTATCCAGCATGTTCCAGTTCTGAGTGTACTTGTTTGATTCGATCAGAAGATTCGGAAATTGGAATTACATGCCGTGGCTGAGCATCTGAACCTGGTTTTGGTCTTCTGTGCAAGGTACCGTTATACAGTAAAACGCCATATAATGCCTTGTTGCGGTCATTGTACTGTCTTTGATGTTCTTCCTCTATTATACAGTTAGTTTACCAAGTATACATGAATTGTGATAGTTATATTCTTACTTGTTGTACCAGTCACCTTTTCTTGAGGGAAAAGCAACCAAGTTGCATAGCTTCGATACTTGTTGGAATTAAACATCATATTGTTCACATGTTGTGGTTCATAAAGCATTGCTTCAAATTGCAATTTGTTTTACAGTGTGAATCAGCGGTCCACCTGGACTACTGGTGTACTGCTGGTAGTAGCAGTGGACTCAGAGTTTGTAGAAGTGGTCATGGGTTCAGTGTTTAGGATAATCGTATGGAGTAGGTTCCTGTAAGCTGAATGGTTTACGGAAATAGTGGGGCAAGCGTATTGTAAACAGAAGGATGTTGAACTAAACGTTGATGAAGATGTCTGATTGCTTGTCTGAAAGATTCTATTTACACGGAAAAAGACTTCTCCTATATACTGATATGTACAGTACCGTACCATATAATACCGAGGTGTAATATGATACCGAGGTGTAATATGACACCGAGGCGTAACATGATGCCAAGATCCATCTTAATGCCCTATCCCTCCACAATGCCTTATGCCACCCACCTAAGCCCAACCATCGGAGATGGCTATCATATATGACACTGTCTCAGTCCACCACACCTCTCACGGCATCCGAAGGGTATTTGTAAGAACGAGTGGTTCTGCCTTGAGGAGCGTAGGAAGATGGTGCGAGGATGTGATAGGTTACCCGGCTGGGAGGGATTACACAAATTGCGTGGATCTATGAAAGCTTGCCAAGAGTGCATGGGACCAAGAGCTGGGAAACAAGAAGTGTGTATTTTGTTGTATGATGAGACGATGCTATCTACTCCGGGGCCTCCCAGGTATACTCTTGTCGCCCAGTCCACCTCCGTTATTCCTGTATCTCCGTGTGCCTCCTTTGCCGGCTTCCCCTTGGCGGTGGTGGTGAGAAACAGATTTTCCTGCCCCAACGCATGGTAAAGTTGAGAACTTTATTTTCCAGTCGACTGGGTGGTAAAGCATACTACTTTATAGTACAGTCAACTGCATGGTAAAGTTGAGGACTTTATCTCCCAGTCAACTGAGGTTCATTGTTCAGTCGGCTGGTTCACAAAGTTGACTTATTCGCGAATCAGTCAACTTATTCACAAAGCAGCCGACTTATTCGCAAAGCCGATTTCTTCGCCATCCAGTCGGAACATAGCTCTGACGCCTGCCCTAGCTGTCACCTAGATGCCCGTTTACCCTTCTACATCTGTCAGAGGGCACAGCAATCTGTCAGGCAAGGTGCGTATCTCAAAAATTACCGGTCAGAACAAAAAAGTATTTCATCCGCAATTGCCGGTACAGTACAGTACTAGTGTCATAGTATAACAAAGTCATTCTAGCTCAGGATTAAGGCTTGATTCTTAAGATATTGCCGAGTTCAACCACACCAACAAATCAAACCCTTGAATTACCGCTAGAAAATGTCCGCAGTATCTGACAGCGCTCTTAACTAATGCAGGGAGATCATGGAAACCTTAATTCGAGGCGTTAGTGCGACTGACAGTCGGGATAAAGGTTCGCAATTTGGGCCTCGAGTGTTTGTTGGATTTCCATGCTCAACGGAAGAGGTGATAGATACCGTGAGAAATTCTCAAGCAAGCTAAAGGAAGAAACATTGAAATTTCGGGACATCAAAAGAAACTAAGGACAGCCTTTCTTTTCATCATTAATCGTAGTTTTCCTCTACAGATCCACATTCTTTCCCATCGAAGAGCGCCCTAAATTTCAGCTTAGGCCCATGCACAATGATTTCAATTTTAAACTGGGCTGTATCCACCGGCAAGTTTCAGCACTGGCACTCCGTGATTTCTACCTGCAAAGGTCATACCGATAAAGAAGAAGTCTCCCGGTTCATTTCGGGATCGTTGGAAATTCCTCTGTGATACGGATGATAAATCCGCCTTGAGTGAGCAGACGACATAAGCAGCTAGATAGATACGGTTAGTAAGCTGCATGGACATAACAAAGGATGGAGGAAACTTGCAATCCTCCTGGAATCTTTCAGAAGCATCATCCTCATCGCAGGCAACAAGATGGACGATAAAAATTTGAGGTTCACCAGGCTTGAAAGTAGTACAGCAGTCAATGGCTGTTCGCTTGGGGTCTGTAGCACTGAGAACGTCCCCCTAAATATAGAAGAATTAGCACATTTCCTAGAGCTGGAACCAAAGCGCTTTTGTAGGGTTAAACTTTTGCGATGAGCCAGCGCATTTGTCCTGTCGAAAAGATGGATTAGAAGGCTGGACAAATGGGAGAACAGCAGGCGTTTATCTAGCTCACCGCGCGCCATTCTGGTGCGTCTGTGCGCATGGATGTAGAAATCATCTGGGTGGTGTGTAAAGGGATCCCATGGCTCGGAGACGGGGGTGCCGTAATGTCGGCGGCACAAGCGTAAGCGTACCAGTGGGTTCCCTTCGGCTTCCATACCTCGAGCTACAGCCCCACGGACCACGGCAGACCAGCTAGTTTAGGTAGCGTCAGCAAACACCAAAAGACAATGCAAACGAGGGTGTGCATGCGAACGTACGGAAATGTTGGCCTTCGGGTCTCGATTCCTCGAGCAATTGTGTACTCTTGGACTTTTTTGTACATATAATCGGAATTACCAAAACCCCCGACCAGCAAAACGTACTACCCCCGGACAATATTAGAGAGCAATATTTCTTTTCTCGCCAAATGCGCAACACTTACCTTCACTTTTCCACCATTTTCGTTGATAGCTTCTATTTGACCATCGATGAGCTCCAACGTTTTATTGACATGTGGATCAAACATCTCGCATAAGTCATTGGCAGTGACCAAGATCTGACCCTCCTCTATTTTCCGAGATTTATCATCATCGATTCTCAGCTCCTGTGGAAGCGAGAGCCTAGCGCGTTGCGGCCTTGTTCCATTGAACGACATCTTGAGCCCCTCAAATTCGTTCATAATCCTGCTGCCCGACATAAGCCTTTCTTTCTTAATCCGTTTGTAGTCTGTTTTCCCAAGCCTCTCTTTGAGCCATTTCTTGAAGCTTTGATCGATATAAGTTGACCCACACTTAGCCCCTTCAACAAGTTAGAAAGGTTACCAAAGGTACTGTTGTGGGCTCCGGTACCTGTTCCGATGGCTGCTTCTTCTACGTGAAAGTGTGGGTACACAGAGCGGACTTTATAGGATATAAGGTCGACTAAAAATTCAGAAGGGCAACCCAATTGTAGCAAGAATGTTCGCACCTGTTCCACCGCCTGCATCACAAAGCACAAAGTTGTCTGCAACCTATGAACACCATCAGTACTGTTATGTTTTAATACTCCGATGTCACAAACCTTGATATCATCCCTTCCAGATTCTGCCTTGAGAGCCTTCAGAGCCCAAGTGGCTGCTGCCTCCGGCTCCGTAACCATAGAAACTTCGAAATCATATGGTCCGAAGCCAGCTTCTCTTACCGCCTTGAAAGTCAAATGTTTGGCCTTGTCACTCCATACTGCAGGAACCGTAACCACGACTTCAATGGCCATTGTTCTCAACATCGCATCGGAAAACTGTGCAGTCAGGACTGTGAGCACATGGGCATTCACCGCCCTTAGATAATCCGCGATCATATCGACTGGTTGTTTTCCGGGATACGAAGGAGGATTATCGTCGGAGGAGTCACTAGAATCGTCGTCCGCAAGATCCAGGTTATTCATGCCTCCAGTAAGTACATGCCATAGCTGCCGTATCCCTTGCCGATTGTTTGGTTCGTCGAGTCGCAGCTTCAACCAGACCTGACGTGGTACACCGGGCGGAATCAAGCCTCCCCACAGCTCGTTCTCACCATCGTCGAAGTTGCCGTACGCAATTTGACTAGGGACTTTCTCTTTAGTAGCGTTGCCGCCGAAACCCGGCCAGTTGTGGATAAGTTGGATGGATTTTACATCGTCTGGACTGACGCTGCTGTCGCAATATGCCACGCCTGGAGGATGTCAGAGATCTACTGCATGTAGAGAAGAAGTTTCATACCAGTGTAGGTCGTGCCGTAATCAAGGCCAATGATCAAACGTTTCTTATTTGCCATTATTCTCAAGTGATGATGTATGCCAGTGTGAATGTAAGAACAAGTGGTGAGGTATGCAACTAGGTGTTGAGATCGCCTGACTGAGCCTCCCTCCAACTTAACTACTGGCAGCTGTTAAAGAGGAGAATGTCGTATCTGCGGCAGTTGGAATATGATGCACATACGGCTGAGATGACTATAATGCCCCATGGCATACATTTGCAGTCGCCAAATTAAATTCCCACTTCGACTAACATTAACTGACTCTTGTTCATGCATGTCCTTGTCACTCCCAGGATTGGCCCCAAACCTTGGACTACGCGCATAACCACGCTTGCATGTGCGACTATTTTCTCTTCAGGAAACAGTTGCTGCAAGTCGTAAGACAAGCTACTACGTTGGCGGGGTTTATGACTGCTTCCAACATTATAAGCCCATTTGTCATATATCGCTCAATCCAATGTGCGCATGCGGCGAGCCCGGCGCCTATAATCCCTACTTTTGCGAGTCCAATCACCTCGGATAAAACACTGCCTATCATTGATATGAAACACGTAACTAGTACATCTATTACTATTCACGGCCCATACCCCGCTAGGCACAAACAGCAACCTCTAGGACAGAATATTCGCTGCTCACACCCACAGAAAAATTCCTCTTTAGCGAACAGTTGGTTAAGGTGCTGAATCTTCCAATTTATGTTTGTTGGTTACTTCTAACGCCGTATTTTATTTCGTTTTAGGGACATCCAACCGAAAAATCATGACTGCTGGAATTGCGACCGCTATCAATATTACGTTTGGTGACCTACCGCATGGAATGGATGAGAACGATTCAGAACGTGCTCGAGAAGCACAGAAGATTAGCCATGATAGTAAGTTGCTACATCTGAATGGCGATACATATGTGGATCATAGTGTTGAGCACCAAAATGCTGTGAGTGCACACCTTCTTCATACAGATCAAAAAGTTTACCTTAAATGCAGTCTCAACTCCAGCTAGACACCAAGGAAGATGAATCCCTTGAAGAGAACCACCGTGCTGCCGTTAGTTCCCACCTTTGCCATACAGGTCAACAAGCTCACCGCAGGTACAGCCTCAGAGTCAGCTCGATATGCAAGGGGAGAGATCTCGCGAGGAGAATCAATTGCCGCAGACAATTCGAGATTCAAAAAGAACGTCTTCCGCAGCAGCGTCTTCAGAAACAACGTCTTCCGCAAGTACCTCTTCCGCAACAACGTCTTCTACAACGTCTTCCGCAACGTCATCAGCAGCATTTTCCGCAGCAAAGTCTTCCTCAACGACATTTTCCGCCAGAATGTCTTTCGTCGAAAAGGGGAGGCCAGCACCAACTGTGACTCATCAAAACTCACTACAACAGCACGCCAACTATGACGAAAGATATGATGACACATGGGAAAAACAAGTTTTCTACGTCAATGGGAAGCCAAAGCAACCCAAACCACGATCCGATGGTGTGATGTATAGTAAGGAGGGTCTACATTTAATTGGGCACTACTTAACGGTCAGCAGGCTTTGCCGGTATTGTGCACCCGGTTAAAACCACTGCTGACTATCTTTAACAGAAAATTGAAAACGACTACGTTCCAAAAGTCCAATTTGATGACCTCGAACTCGACTTCAAACACCTCGAACGCGAGCACAAACAGCTCAAACGCCTCCACGAGAAGGATAAGAAGTCGCTTTCCAATCTTCAAGAATCCATTCTTTCCCGCGTCGATCGGTACCAGCCCAAATCAGATGCTGAGATCGAGAAAGAGTTCAGGGAAATCGGGAGATCAGTCGTAGAACTTTCGGGGGATCTAGTCTCAGATGCTCCATTGGAAGTCCTTCAGGAGAGCTTAAGCGGCAGGGCTTTGAGTGGGGACATGGACGTTAAAGTATGGGAGACAATGAAAAAGTGGAATTCAAGGCTGCTGGTTGAATCAGTTATTTGGAAGGAACTTTATGAAAGTTTTTTTGAAAACCCGTTTAGACCTTTCGGACCTTCCGAAGTTTATATCGCGACTTGGAATGCATTGTTTGGTGAAGGTACGTTTGTTGAAGCTCTTACAAATGCCTTAGGCTTATGGGCTTCCAATCAGGGCCCCAGGATTTAAATCTCTATCCGGCCCCCAGCGAAGCGTCAGAACAATGGCGGGTGGTCACTGTCAATGCACTAAATGAACTTTCCAAGCGGGACTCCTCGGCTTGCGCCGATATTATGGTTGGTGTGGGTAGTTCTCTAGTGGAGAAGCTGGTGCCTATAGGATTTCAAATCGAGAAACACTGGAAAGAATTGGCTGCCATCATCTACTCGGCACAAGAGCTTGCGAAAACGTTGAGCACACAAAAGGCTCGTCTGAGACTGTTCTTGCCGGAATTGGGAGAGTGTTTTTCTAAGAAGAAGGTTTATAAGCACCAGCTAGACCCAGCGAATAGGCATGGTGAGGACATGGAGAGCGGAGAAGTGTTGTTTGTTGTGGCACCCGGGCTGAGGAAATGGGGCGACGGTTTTGGGCGTTGTTTGGAGATTTTTAATGACATCATTGCGTCGAGGGTATTGATTGCTGAGGCCGTAGAATAATTGGGCAGATCTTTCCGCTGAGATATCTATCGTTTCCATTTTGACTCTTTTACATCGGCAATTCAGAGGATCTGTGATCTTGTGTATGTGGTATGCCTGTTTGGTGGTCATCAATTCAGCGCATATACACTTGGTTGTTTTGATTCTCTTCGGTCTGTGGCGCATTAGTCTTTCCCAAATACTATTTCCAGCTCCCACTCGTCACCAGTTCATGTCCGAAACCCAAATAGCAAGGTAAAACTTACCAATACTGTATTATCATGCCAAATCTGTGATTTTGTAGCTCGTGCAGCTCGACTTTGAGAGTTTCTATTAGTTACAAAGCCTCAAGCTCGCATGAATAGTCAGAAATCTGTTGAAACGGACAAATTGACACTGCTTAGACCATCCTGCCGTGCTATGAAATCACTGATACAGTCAGATAATACGGTACTAGCAATACACGCTCAACGTAGAGGGATAAGATCCACACAATATATATCTTCATATAATCTTGACCTATAACTTTCATGTCTACCTGGATTTCCAAACCTTCATCCTCTCTACCTACTAAAGTGTGACTAGCTTTCAGCAAAAAATATTTTAGTGCTTTAGGCTTGCTGCTAGTCGTCCTTCTCTACATGGCTACATGGGTTCCTTGTTTGCATAAACAGGCCATCGACTGCACGAATGGATAAACACGAAGGATGGCCTTGGGGTCAAGCTCCTTCACGTACCTTCCCTTTCGTTATCTACCTGGGCAGGTTTGTTTCATCCGGTCCGTTTACTCCCCTCTTTACCTGGTTGTGATTGCCTAACACCTGGAATTTTCACGATGGTGTGAGGTTAATCTCAAGTATGGTGAGGGACGCCTCAAACCAGAGTGCCAGACATTTGGAAAAATTGCTTAATAATGTACCCACCTTACCCTAAACGGCGAATTTTTGGATTTTATACCCAAAAATCGCACAAAAAATTACCCTATTTGATAATAAATTACCCTTTTAGATAATAGATTGATCGGATATTTGGTCCACGCTCATACTAAAACTCACTTTTTCAAATGCTTATTCCTCCACAATAAGAACTTATTTTCAAATTTGACCCTGTAGCTGATAGAAAACTATCTAAATAGTCGTTCTGCAGACTTAAAATATTTTCCAACTTTTTTTGGTGGGAGAATTACGCCTCAAAAATGGTCGCGGATCTTGGCAAAAGTGCTCCGTCCCCACCATACCCACCCCCATCAGATATCTGGATGTAATATAAGGGGCTGGCATGCGAGCTTAATTTGAGGTGTGGCCAAGGTGGCTTGAATTCTTCAAATTTTAAACTAGGAGTCAAAGTACGGCGATGAAAAATTCTGGAACACGAGGAAATTGTTGGCGGTACCTGGTTGGCTGACTGAGTGTATAGAAGTAGAACTTATTACGAATTCCGTGCGCTTGAAACTCTAGGATACGAGATCGCAGATATTACTTTAAGCTGTACTTTCAGCGATCTGTATGGCACAGCAGATAGCGAATAAAAGCGCTTGAAAGTAGAGCTTAAAAATAATTTCTAAAGCGTTGCGAAACACCTAACCATAGAGCGCGGAATATTAATCGGCTGTAGACAATTGAGCTGTATTGCGGGAGTGAAAGTTGACAATGCCAGCTCCGCGATCAAATGCCATTATAACAAGTACTGAAAGGAGCTCTACAACAGCCATCTGCAAAGGTCGTCTGTGCCAACGACTTACAGCAGATAAATCCTTATAAGCCCGGCAAAAGTAGCAAAAATGGCACCGACAGTAGGTTTCAAAATAACAGCGAGATGATATAAAGAGGGTTGGCGCTAACTTGGTGTTTACTTTCAAGTTTCTCTACATACCAATTTTACTTACCTGACAAGTGAACTCGCACGTGGAAACCACACGGTACCTCCCGAAAAATAAGTTTCCATCCTTCTGGTCGCTCTCTCAAAGTTGGCCCGAACTCACCTCTGGCTCCTTCGGGCGTGTTGTTGCTAGTAAGTTCGCCATATTGGCTGCCACCGAAGGTTGTCTCCTCCAGCCGGGTAAATTTTCGTGACTGTTCTCTCGTGTGTTATATATGGTAAGGGATAGAGCCTACACTTTAGTCTTCTATCTCTCTCTTTGAGCTTTGACCATGTTTCTGTTTATAGTATAGTATAGGCGTGGTGGTAGATAGTGGCGCTGGCATTATAAACTTGGGAGGGGGAGGGGGAGGGTGAAAGCGGGGTAGTTCTCCGTAACTGTCTCTCGCACCATGCGGAGCCATGGATTTGTTTATCATTCGTCCATTCTAATTGGCTGTTTTCTACGCATACATGCAACATGCAAGAATGATCAGCGCACTTTCTAATAGACAATGCAACTGGGAAGAATGGGGTCGCACTTGGACTACTAATACCCAAACTACCGACTTACCAAATTCAATGCAGTCGTGGTGCTCAATTCAATTTAGCCTAATTTGAAGCGTTGTCATTTGACCTAGATCTAACCGCCGTTCCAATTTTAGGTGTTTGCGTTGAACTTTTTAATCATCATACAAATGCGAGTTCACTATTTTGTAGGTCACCGACTAGCATTATGAATTCCGACCTAAGCCCAATTGGTACCTGCACTGGGAGGGCGAAATCGCGAATTGTTTAGCTTCGATCCCTATAAATCACTGCGAAAGCAAGGATTTAACATATCCGATTTTAGCTTTCGTATGCGAGTATAAACTCAGTTGCTTGCGCCTTTGTTAGTATACGTGTGCGGGCTGCTGATCTTCGCTTGTTGCATCCAATCATAAGAGCAACGTTGTGTAATATAATTGGCTGGACGAGTCTGTTCAACTGAGCTCTATGACAGCTGATGAAACATTTGTCACCCACAGATAGTGCAGATTTGTGCTGCACAGGACTGTCTGCAGTGTGACGGCCGGCAGGACTACCCAAGTCGAAAGCCGGAGAACATATACCGTCGTTAGCACTTTTTTCGTAAACTGGCCTTTGTTTCAAGCTTTTGTTAAGCACAGACCTTTCCATCACAACCGAAGAAACTATTAATAGCTAGCCTAGGCGCTTAAAATGCCCCTGGCATGATTATTAACACAGGAGGGCAGAAACTTCAAAAATTGGCTAGTAGAGCCGGTATAGTAAATTTAATACACTACGGATCAAACGCAGCTACAATACCACCTTGCCTATGAGATTTTTATGGCTTTTGTTGACAAAGAAACTCTAGTTAATCTCGAAATCGTACGCGTAGCCGAATCTAAAGGACAAGTGAACCACTCAATTGCAATCTACACCAGGTACAATCGCCCTAAGCTCTTTCGACTTATATATAATCAAGGAATATGGATTACATCGTCACTTGTGTACACGGTACGGTTTTACATTATCGGGCAGGAGATACGCCATACCTATCATGACTAGTAACTCACAGAGCTACCATCTTGTAGCGTCCTGGCGAGCTGTGATGACCTCGTATTCATGGCGTTCTCCCCATAACCGCATCTCCTGTAGCATATAACCACTTTACGTGCGCCAAGTTCTTCCATCGCTTCACGATGATATTCAGCTTGATGTTTAATCATACTGTATTCACTCCATCTAGAGTATGACAATGCCCGCTTCCCCTTCCCCTTCTCTACCCTTACTCTGCTATTAAGCTTTTTTGTGATTGGGCAGTCAACATTTCCGATCTACTGCATTATCCACAAAATATTTTTGGAAAGATTATTCCCTATCAGACAGCACTGTATAAAAATGGAGTCCCCGCATCCGAAGGCTCGGGTCCGAGTTTTTGAAGCTGACTATTAGCGAAGGTGTTGGCGGCCCTCAGCCATCCCGATCGTGTTAACAAAAGCCATTAGCAACTATTCAAACTGACCTACCTCTAAAAGATCTAACTCATCCACGTTCTACCCTTATTCTACACATGATCCCAAGCGGTCAGATCGGCCGCCCGGTCATCTATAGATTGTAAGACCGGTCAGACCTGGTTGCCTCTAAAAGAGCCACCCTTGGCATAGACTGGCTTGGTCGAAGGCCATATCTGACTGAACTGACTGCTTGGGGACACTGGGCGCAGAACTCTCTTGTATGTATCTCGAGTCTTTCCTCTTCTCTTCGCTCTGTAACATAGTTTATACGCACATTCTCCCCCATATTGTGACAAACCGGATTGAATCATCTCCGAGTGATAACAATGACTTTGCAAAGTGATCGGGTGTCTTTTGGATACCCGCTGGCTTGGCAGAACCGTCAAGAGATTGGTTTGAATTGGTTGAAGGTGCTAATGAACTGAGAATTCAAGTTTCGAACCGGTATAGCTCACGATCTGCAAGTACCTCCTGAATTGGTTCGAACTATTGAGACCACTGACTGTAAAAATAGGCCGTCAGCCTGTGTAAGGCTTGCAGGCTGAGGAGCTTATGGTATCGAGCCTTGTCTATTACTGATGTATGCGTACGCATGAGCACATGGGCTACTTTGGTAGCCTCTTTATATAGATCAATCATGACAGCTTTCAACACTAAAATTTTCAATTGGACACTATATCTTGTGTAGAACTTTCCAATCATACATGATCGGCTCGAAATCACCTAGGTAGACATCTGCGGGCTGTTAGTGGCGTAAATGATCAAGCAGGGCTTTGCAAAATTGCAAACTAGGATGAATAGTTTGTCATTTTTTGTTTGTTTTAGCTATGGGCCAGTTCGGTTGCGCAGTATGTGTCGAAAATTCATACAAAACTAGAGATAGATAATGAAGTTGTACATACTTGGGAGATTTTGTACGCGTGCGGTTGGTATAAATATCGCTACTCTATCAGCCCTAAAAATGCGATTCTCCCATATCGCAACCCTACCAGCTCCAATTGAGTACACGATTCATGTCATGTTACAAATCACTTGCATGTTCCCCTCTTCGTTTACATCTCCAATTGACACAATATGCACTATGATTGTATAACCACTCGACTTCTGTTAAATAACGCTACCGCTCAGTCACTACCCCACATCACTAGCATATTAAAAGCACACTGGCTTCTAAACTCAGACCTCCCAACGGTGGAAACTGGTTGGGAAATCGGCACCAAACTGCACTATACTGTTTATACCAAGTGTTTAAGAATTGAAACTGCACTGCATACGAAACCAGTTTAGTAAACCAGTTTGAACTAGTTAAACTGTTTGTACTGGTTTTAACTGTTTAACTGAACTGAACCAGTGCAAACTGCTCCATGCAAAGTTATTGGCTGTAGAGAGTGCATAATATCTTACTCAGCACAA
>Ga0307515_10007300_pt1 | contig 21874 bp, 4 predicted proteins | sample 17_EM_MG_FD_194513 | JGI IMG/M metagenome (GOLD analysis project Ga0307515, IMG submission 194513) | Populus trichocarpa ectomycorrhiza microbial communities from riparian zone in the Pacific Northwest, United States - 17_EM | ecosystem: Host-associated > Plants > Roots > Unclassified | place...
GGCAAAAAAAACAAAAATTAGAGTATTAAAGCTTTAACTGCCCTTTACTGCCCTTTACTGCCCTTTACTGCCCTCTACTGCCTATTACTGCCCTCTACTGCCTACTACTGCCCTACTATTACCCTACTACTACCCTACTACTACTTTACTACTACCGCACTACTACCTTACTACTATAGAATTTATATAGCTACCTTATGGTAATATAAAACTGCCTTTATATAATAATCGCGTAATATAGATTTACATAATTAATTACGTGACGTATATTAACAATAGCTATTTACATTGTTATTATCGTCGTCGTCTTCTTCCTTAAGCAACAGCACTACCACCACTACTACTATCACCACTGCTGCTGCTGCTGCTACTGCGTCTTCTGCTCCTGCTTCTGCTCCTGCTCCTGCTGCTACTGCCACCGCTGCCGCCACCACTACCACCACCACCGTTATTACTACCGCCGCTGCCGCCGCTATGTCCGCGCCCGGCCGCCGTTTCTCGCCCTTGCCGCCGCTATCTTGGGCTAAGGTGCCTACGCGCGGGACTTCGGTCCTAGTAGATAAGCGTACTAGTAAGTATTAGTACTATAAAAGAATTTGAGAATTTAAGAAGATACTGATATATAAATAGCTGCTGTAGCTACCGCTACCGCTAGACCCCTCCCCACTCCCACCGCTGCTACCGCTTCTACTGCCGCCGCTACTCCCACTGCCCCCGCTGCCGCTGCTCCCCCCCTAGCCAGCTTTACGGCCGTGAATTAGCCCACCGCCCTTTTGCCCTAGAATCCCTTGCCTACCGCACTTGCCGCCGCCGCCAAAGCCGCCGCCACTAATATGGCCATAATGCGGGCGCTGCGTCCCCTGCCGCGCGTCCGGGGTGTGTCTCTGCGGTAGGCTCCTAGCCTAGGTGGAGCTTCTGGGGTCTACTGGGGGGTCCGCCTAGAGGCTAGGCCCCTGAATACGGAGGCCGCCCTGGCGTAAAGCCAGGGTACGATAGCCCCGCAGGCTTATGCGTTATGCGTGTAGGGCGGTGGCCCATTTACGGAGTGTGTGCTGGTTGCCGGCCAGCTACGCGGCAGCTGTGCTAACTACTATTATAGCAGCGAAGGGGCGCGCTGCTCCTTCTAAGTCCGTAAGTTAGTAACATAAGCCGTAAAAAGTATAACTAATAGAGATAATAGCGTCTGCTGCTGCCTCTGCCTCCCCCACCGCAGCCCGCTCCCGCTTCCGCTCCCGCTCCCGCGCCTACACACCTCCTGCTGCCGCCGCCGCCGCCAATGACGACAACAATAACAATGATGATGACGATAATAAGGAGGAGGAAGAGGCCCCGCTTGCCCGCGTCCGCCCCCGTCTTAGGTGGCGCGGGCGGGTTACAGGGCTGCTCCGCTGTTTGGTGGCTGTGCTTGAGGAGGAGTTGTTAGAGGATAAGGATAAGGAGTAGGGGAGGGGGAGTAAAGGGGGGGTAAAGGGGGGGGTTTACTAGGCCCTATAGGGCATTTATAAAAGTTTTGCTGGCCCTATAGGGTAGTTATAGAAGTAGTTATATAATAAAATAATATACCTTATTATAAAAGCAAAACCTCTGGATAGATACTGTGGCGGGCTTTTAGCTTTTTAAACTTAGTCTACCCTACTACTACCCTACTGCTGCCTTACTGCCCTACTACTGCCCTACTGCCCTACTACTGCCCTACTACTATACTATCCCCCTACGTCTTAGCCCATAACGGCTAGTAACACCTCTAGATATATAATATTAGTAGTAGTAGTATCGCCTCCCTACTGCAGTAATAGCGAAAGCCCACTTATATCCGTTACTCTTAATAGTACAATATATAGCTGCCTATGTATAAAGACTGGTATACGTAAATCAACCCTAATAAAGTTAAAAGACTGCCCTTGTGACTTATTTACGGTTATAGTAAAGTATAGCCAGATTGGAAACTGCCTTCTACTAACAATAAACGGCAGTTTTCCCTCCGTAGAGGTAAGCTTAATATAAGGGATTAGCCGTAGCTGCCTATAAAAGGTACCGCTAAGGATCTGAGTCTTAATATAGCGCCGGCCTAGGCGCGTAATAACCATACGGGTGCCATTATAAAGGCCCTCCTTAGGGTAAAGGTTCCGTAAAAGAATTACGGGCGCGCCTACCTTAAGGGAAAGCTTTAACGGAGGTAAGCTATTAGGATTAAGTGTTTGCAGAAGCTTTAGCGGCGGTAGTATAATGTTACTATTATCTTCTTCTCTACTTTGCTTTACGGTATCTATAGAATAAAAGGTACTTAGGGAGCTATAGAGCCGCGTAAGAATAGCCTTATTAATTTTAGCCATAGTATTATTACGTATGGTTAGGATAGCGCGATTATAAAAGGTATTAAGAGTAGTATATACCCATATAAGCAGTTGCGGAGGGTATATATGCCTATAGAAGGGTTCCTAGGACCAGAACTGGCCTATACTAGGCGAGAGAGTAACGCTACTAGATAGGGACGCATTATAGGATAAGCTCTGTACCTAAGCTGTAAACTACTAATTAACCTCGCCTTGGCGGACACGTATATTTAACCGTAGGGATAGTATACAGAAGGTAGGCTAGAGGAATAACCGCTGTAGGTAGGCACCTACGATAGCTGCGCGGTTCCCTTATAGGACAATAGGTAATATCTAAGTAAAGTTACCGCCTAGGATAGTAGGGAGTCCGCTAAAGGTAGAGTCGTTAGAACGGACGTCTGTAAGTATACGGTGTATAGCTTTAAAGCAGTAACGGTGCTGTATTAGCACCTTATCCCAAATAAGTAGAGAGGTACGGCGTAGAAGCTTAGCTAGATTTAAGCCTTTAGAGATATTATAAGTAGACTCTTCGTGTAAATTAATAGGTATCTAAAAACGGAAGTAAATAGTACGGCTACCGGGCAGTAAAAGGGCCGTAATACTAGAAGAAGCTATATAAAGAATAATCTTACCGCGCGAGCGGTAGTAGTAGTAGAGGTAGTAATAGAGAAACGTTTTACTAGTGCCTATAGGGCCCTAGAGGAAGAAGCGGGCCGTCTACGGATTAGTATCTATAGCGGCAACAACAGTATTAAAACACGCTGCTTAATCCGTATTTAGCTGCTAGTATAGCTTAGTAAACTAGCGTCCTTCCTTTATAGGGTTATATTATAGTAGCTTCGCTATAAGAAGCGGGTTACTCCCCTCCGTAATAATACCCTATTAGTGCTAGAACTAGGGTAGGCTATAGTCTATAAGCGTCTTCTAGTGATTTATAAGTATCCGATGGATAAGGTATAGGCCGTAATTAAAATAGGCGTTGTCGTCCTCAGCGATAGTAGGAGGAGTATTAGGTTGGCGGGCCAAAAAGCGAGGCAGGTTATCATAGATAGACTGTTTAAAGCGGTCCTATAAAGTAACTGGCTCTATAATAGGGCTGTAAACTAAAGCGGTTATAAATAAGGAGTATAGCTAGGCGCTAACAGCAAAAACGGCGGCCTCCGTTAAGTAATTAATTTACTTATAATTATCCTCTAGTAGCCCTAGGGCGACGCAGGCGGCCTAGAAGGTTAAATAAACTATACTAGCAATAGTACGGAAGTCCTTAAAGGAGGTAGGGCTAGGAACGGACATCAGCAGCAGCCATAAGTAAAACCTCTTGCCTATAACGGGACTATAGTAATATATACGGCCTATTATAAAGCCTCGCTGGCGTAGACGCCACTCCCGTTGCTTTAAAAGAAAGGTATACTACTTGGGGAAGTCTTAATATAGGCGATTACGGCTATCCTTATGCTCCGCATTATACTTAAAAAAAGCCGTTAGTATAGAGCGAGAGAGCTTAAGGCGCTGCTGGATCTCGTTGGCGGACTAATTGGGCCGAAAGTATACGGGCTGCTCGCCTGGAAGGTGCACCGCAAGCTAGATTACGGGGGGGTACTCCTCGTGAACGGGAAACTTGAATAGCCGCCAGATAGCCTCAGACGGGCCGATGTAACGGCCCTGCAAATACTGGCTTACCTCATCGCCGTCCGTAAGCCGTAAAGTAGTGCGGTCGTTCCCCTTGTATACAGCTCTGTGCACGACCAGCTTCACCCCCCCCTCTGGCAAAAATATTATTTCGCTACGGTACGCGGGCTCGCCAAATCGCCACTAACTGTACATAGTAATTGTAGCGAAGCCGTATGCTTCGCTGCAAGAACTTTGCTTCTGGGGGACTTGCGATCAACCTTCCTCCGTAGTGTCGTGATCTTTGTCAAATATCGTAAGGCTTCCACCCGTACGATATTGCCAAATTTCATCGACAATTACAGAGACAGCGTTGTATTCGCGTTTTGGCGGCCGCAACAGAGGCGTCGTTAAGGGGGAGAAGAGGAAGCGTACGTCTTCAATTTGGTTCTCCCGGCCAACCTAAGGCGATTCTCCCGGCCAACTAAGGTAATTCTCCAGGGCAACCAAAAAGGTCCTTGCGTGCAGGCACATGCGTTCACTACAATTACTATATACAGTTGGTGGCGATTTAGCGAGCCCGCGTACCGTAGCGAAATAATATTTTTGCTAGAGGGGGGGGTGAAGCTGGTCGTGCACAGAGCTGTATATACTTATAGATATACTTAACGGACTTTACGGAGGCGCAGACCTTAACATTTATATACGCATGATACTTTGCGGTTAGATACAGGCAGTATAGAATAACCTAGCGGTTGTCTATTTTAAATGTAGCTCCAATAGGCCCCGGTAAGCGGACAGACCATGACCGTAAATCATTACAACGGCGGTATTCTGGATAGCCGTCTATATATACAACAGTAGTAGGGTTAAAAGGCTTAGGGTACCGCTTTAAGCAGGTTGGCGGAAGGCCTAGCCTTAACGCAACTATATAGGGAGCTCGCGGATTCTAGGAGCCGCAAGGGCCGTGAACTATTATTAACTTTATAATCTTAGTAAGATAACCAGTAGGATTGTCCTTTAGCTACGGAAGCTCGGCGGATATAAAATGGTTAATAACGGCTAGGTCTAGTAGCCTATCGCGGTTATACGGATATAGGAAGAGCAGTAGGTATAGATGGGGTAGGCCCCGTTTCTGGTACTTAATAGTTTAAACGCAGCCGCGGAACTGGCTGAAGATTTGTACCCGTTTTAGGTTATATATAAAGTGGTTTAGCTTTAGGTAGAAAACGCGTACAACTAAATCAGGCCTATCCGTAGTAGTCTAGCCGGGTAGTAGCTTGCGGGTAATCTCGTCCTACCTAGGGTTGGCAGTAAACGTAATAAATAGGCTTAGATGGCCGTACTTGCGGATAATAGCTATTAAATCCTAAAAGCACTACCTAATAAAGCGAGCTCCGCTAAGGAAGCTTAATAGAAGGACTATATGGCGGCCTAACGATTTAGGGTCTAAATTAGCGCGGGTAAGAGTATCCGTAACGCCGTTATATAGCTCCGCACGGAGGTTAGTTTAGTAAGAGTAGATCTAGTTAAGCTTATTCTAATTATATAGCGCCTATATATCTATAATATACTACTAAAATAGCCGGTAGTAGGCAAAAGGAACTAACCTAGAGTTGCTATAGACGTGTAGGTAGAACTAAAAGTACGCCTACTGCGTTAAACGGTCTTGCTAGCGGACTTAATTAGAGTTACATAGCTAGAGACCCTAGTGCCAGCTAGTATTACTACGGGGGAAGAGTAGTATGTAGTGGAGCGGTATATATGCGGCGTGCGCTAAGCTAATACGGTAGTATCGCGGGGGTTTATTAGGTATACGACGCTCCGTAAGCATAATATCGCGAAAGCTAGCATTACTATACTTATCTGGTATAATAACGGCCACCTCGTTGCTTATTGGGAGGTTCTTATAGCGCCGATTAGCACCGGCCTCTAAGATAAGCCGTATTTATAGGTTTAAAATAATCCGTAATAGGGTCGTTGTAGGCTAAGCCTAAAGCCGTTCCCTTGCGGTTTAATAGAGGGCGATAAAAGGGTTCCGTACCTTAGATAGCATAGTAATAAGGTACCATAGGATAGCCGCATCTAGCTAGGCGTTAGGATTAGCCTATAGCCGGATATTTGTGGTATAACTAGGGTTATAAAAGTATAGCTGCGTATACCGCGGAGTAACATCAGCAACAGCCTTTAGTGGGCCTTATAGATGGTAAAGCTTACTATATATCTGGAAGCAATTTGGGCCACCGTGGGCTATACTACGGTTAGTAACGGTACAGTTTACGGATATAAAAGCTAATGCTACATTATATAGGCGGAGCCGCTCCCTAAACTGCCTAGCAGAAGTACTATAGGACTCTAAAAGGTCGCGTAGATAGTCTAGCAGAGGCTAAAATAGAGGGAGGTTTACGTCGCTATGCTTACAGCAGGCTTTAAAGCGTGGATTACTAGGCTTTAATGTACTAACACGTTTATCTATCTAATATAGGGCGGCGTAGAAGTTATAGGTAATATCCATAGGACCAAGATCTAGCTGCTCCGTAATAGGGCGGACGGTAGTAGGATTATGATTTAGCTGCTCCGCAATAGGGCGGACGGTAGTAGGTCGCGACTAGATTAATACTGGTAGTTGCGGCTAGATTAATATAGGTAGTTGCGGCTAGATTAATACGGGCGGTATAAGGGGAGAAGTAGCGGTGGAGGTAATAGCGGCTATAGTTTTGTTTATAGGCTACGGAAGGTCCGCTAAAGGTTATTAGGACCGTTTACTTCTTTTCTCCTATATATATAGAGTTAGAAAGGTAGTAAGTTTAAAAAGAGTAAACAAAGAATTAACCTTATAAAAGTTATAGGTCTTATACAAAAGCCCACGACGGTTTATTGCAAAGTCGGTAGAAGAGCGATACTGCTTATAGGCAGTACAAAATGGGCGGTTAGAAGGCATTTAGGTGGTAGGTAGGGAGTAGTATTTAAGTAGTAATAAGGGGTAGGATTTAAGGTCGCGAGGTTATAAGGTAGTAAGGTCGCGAATTTAATAGGGTAAGCACGTCCTTAAGCACGTCCCTTATATCAGGTGACCCGACAAATATTAATTAAGGAAAAAAATTATTTCAGTACTATAGAAGAAGAAGAAGAAGAAGATAAGAAATAAGCAAATTTTCCAAGGAAAATTTCTGAAATTGCCGACTTATAGCCGGCAATTTCAGTTCCTTAGAAAAGTTTACTTATTTCTCGCGCCTGCGGTAGGCTTTTGTCCTTTAGGACGAAGTCCTTTTAGGAACTAAATACTGCCCTACTACTGCCCTGCTACTACCCTACTGCCCTACCGCCCTACTACCCTGCTGCCCTACTGCCCTGCTGCCCTACTGCCCTGCTGCCCTACTGCCCTACTGCCCTACTACCCTACTACTACTACTACTACCACTGCTTTCTGCTAAGAGAGTAGCAACACCTCCGGATATATAATATTAGTAGTTACAGCACCCCTATTCTGCGGCAGTAATAGTAAAAGCCTAGCTATATCCGTTACTCTTAACAGCGCAATATATAGCTGCCTATGGGTAAAGACCGGTATATGTAAATCAACACCAATAAAGTTAAAAGACTGCCCTTATAACTTATTTACGGTTATAGCAAAGTATAGCTGGATTGGAAACTGCCTTCTACTAATAATAAACGGCAGTTCTCCTTCCTTAGAGATAAGCTTAATGCAAGAAATTGGCCGCAGCTAATTATAAAAGCTGCTGCTAAGTATCCGAGTTTCAATATAGCGGCGGCCTAGGCGCGTAATAATTATATAGGTGCTGTTATAGAGCCCTTCCTAAGGGTAGAGGTTTTATAAAAGGATTATAAGCGCGCCTATCTTTAGGGAAAGTTTTAACGGAGGTAGGCTATTAGGGTTAAATATCTACAGAAGCTCTGGCGGTGGTAGTATAACATTACTATTATCTTCTTCTCTACTTTGCTCTATAGTATTTATAGAATAAAAGGTACTTAGGAAGCCGTTAAGCTGCATAAGGATAGCGTCGTTAATCTCAGCCACAGTATTATTACAAATAGTTAGGATAGCGCAATCGCGGAAGGTATTAGAAGTAGTATATACCTATATAAGCAGTTATAGAGGATATATATGCCTATAAAAGGGTTCCTTAGACCGCAACTAGGCTATACTAGGCAGGATAGTAACGCTGCTAGATAGGGACGTATTATAGGATAAGCTCTGTACCCAAGCTATAAACTATTAATTAACTTCACCCTAGTAGACACGCATATTTAACCGCAGGAATAGTATATAGAAGGTATTCTAGAGGAATAACCGCTGTAGATAGGCACCTATAATAGCTGTATAGTTCCCCCACGGGATAACAGGTAGTATTTAAGTAAAGTTACTACCTAAGACAGTAAAGAGTCCGCTAAAGATAAAGTTATTAAAACGGACGTTAGTAAGTATACAGTGCACGGCTTTAAAGTAGTAGTAGTATTGTATTAGTACCTCGTCCTAGATAAGCAGAAAGGTATAGTATAGAAGCTTAGCTAGATTTAAGCTTTTAGAGACATTATAAGTAAAGTCTTTATATAGATTAATAGGTATCTAAAAATAGGAGTAGGCAGTATAGCTACTAGGTAGTAGGGCCGTAATACTAGAAAAAGCTATATAAAGAACAATCTTACTACGCAAGCGGTAATAGTGGTAGAGGTAGTAATAGAAAAACGTATTACTAGTGCCTATAGGGCCCTAGAGGAAGAAGCGGGCGGTCTACAGATCTATATCTATAGCGGCAATAATAGTATTAAAGCACGCTGCCTAATCTGCATTTAGCTACTAGTATAGCTTAGTAAACTAGCATCCTTCCTCTATATAGTCGTACTATAGCTCCGCTACAAGAAGCGGGTTACTTCCCTCTATAATAATATCCCACTGGCGCTAGAACTAGGGTAGGCTATAGTCTATAAGCATCTTCTGGTAATCTGCAAGTATCTAATAAATAAGGTATAGGCCGTAATTAAGATAAATATTATCGTCCTCGCCAGCGATAGGAGGAGTATTAGGTTAGTAGGCTAGAAAGTAAGGCAGATTATTATAAATAGACTATTTAAAGCGGTCCTATAAAGCAGTGTGTCTAATAGTCAGCGACGCTGGCAGCGTAGCTGCTAAGAAGCTGATAATGTAAGCAGTTAGTCAGCGTATAGGGTAGTTACAGTTAGTCGACAGTTAGTATAGATTCTATAGCGCGCTAATAGCTCACTGCCTTAGTGGTAAGGTTAGGAAGATTTTATAGTGTTTTAAAGCTTTAGTTAAGGTTAAGGATATTCGGCTGATATTTAGTTAACTAAGTAATAGGAAACCCCTAGGAAACTCTCGCTTACCTATAGTAAATAAAACAGTTTCTCTAATTTCTCCGTTGCGCGTATAAACTTATTCCGCCTACTAAATATTAACTTTTTTTATTGCCCTATCTAGATGCAACGCACCTTACATTTTTCGCGCTAACTAGGGTATAGAGCTTCTTTCTCTACCTCTTCCTTATTAACTCCGCAATTTATACGTTAATTAAGCCCCTTAACGCCGCGTGGGCTTTATAGATTAACTACTTCCTTACTTCTCCTAATTAACGACAACACCAAATTAGTCGATCAGGATGATTCTGTATCGCAATAGCCTCCCCTAGTTAATTAGAACTACGGCTGTATCTTCCCTATTAACTAAAACAGCCTCTACCTAACAAAATACGGCAAGCTTATTGGCAAATATAGATACTGAGTTATTAATAAGCGGTTGCTATTAAGTAACATTTCTATATCAGCAATTTGGAAACACGGAGCCGACCTATTTTAGGACGGTCCTTTAGGCAAGAAGAGGCTCTAGCTATGCAAAATCTGCCACCTAGCTCAAAAACCAGGTGCTCTACTTATAATTAACGGCACTGATTATATCAGCGGCTATTTAAAATCAAAGTATAGCCTTATTACCAACCCTAAAAGCCATAGTAGTAGTATATAACTACTAGCCGCGTTAAGCCCGTTTTAATTAGCCGCTCGAGCCTTATCTACTCTAAATAGTAGCTATGAACGCCAGCCGTTCTAGGCGGCTGGCTATATTTAAGCCTATATTAATTAGACGATTCTGCAGGATATTACTTTCCGTTAAGCTACAAGTCCTTATACGCGCGCTCTACTTATATTTAATCGTCCTTAGATTTAAGAGTGTCTTGCAAAAGCGCCTATATTATTAAGCAATTGGATTAAAGCCGCCTTTAAACAGCAACGCGTTAATATTAAAGACCTCCTCCTTACCGCACTTAGCAAAATCTACCTTAGCTGTAATATCTGGATGTCTACAAATGGAATGTCACTGCTTGGTATAGTAGCTCATTTTATTAATAAAGATGGCAAGCTTTAATTAGCGCTTTTAGGCCTTCTACGACTACGAGGATTGCATAATGCTAAGAATATAGCAGCGGCTTTAGCAACAGTAATTTAGGAGTATTAATTTAATCATAAGCTTGGCTGCTTAATAACCGATAACGCTGGTAATAACAATAGCTTCTACAATTACCTCTTACAAAACCTCTCGGTACCCAAAAAGGAACGGCTTTGGTGCGTTGGCTATATTATCAACCTTATCGTCAAGGCCCTAATATACGGCAAAGGCGTAAGCAAGCTTGAGCGCCTGCTAATTAGTGCAAGCGATTAAGTCAAATTTGACCTTATGCGGCAGAAAGGCTTCGTTGGTAAAGTTTACAATATCGTCAAATATATCATGCGATTAATAGGACGCCGTAAGGACTTTGCTAAGAATTAGCTTAAGGTCTGCATAGAGGACGAACTATTTAATTACGTAGAGCTTCTGCTTATCAAGGACGGAGGCGTTTAATGGAATTCGACCTACTTTATGCTTCGCCGTACATTACTTCTTTATAAGGTAATTGACAAATATCTACTTACTTAGAGGAAGCCAGCTAATAATAGCTACGATTTATTACAGGACGCGCTTACTAATAACGATTGGCAGCAGGTAGAGCGGCTCGTTAAGATCCTAAAGCCTTTTATATTAGCCACTAAGCGTATAAAAGGCGACGCTAATAGTCCTAGCGTTAAAGGCTTATATGGCGCTCTATGGGAGTCGATTACTAATATAGAACTCCTTTATTAAATCCTCTAGCGAACTTAGCAGAGCCTTAAGAATAAAAGCAACTTTTTCCTTAAATTGGGCGTTAACATGGCTCTCTAAAAGATTAATAAATATTTTAATAAAATAAAAGACGAGAGCCCTTACTACTTCGCCGCAGTTATTCTCTATCTATTGCTTAAACGAGCCTACTTTCGCGATAAATGGAAATGGTGGCCTTAATGGTGGAAGCACGCCGAGCGGTGTATGGAAACTATATTTGCTAACTTTATTAATAATTAGGAAGATAAGGAAGATAAGTAATTAGTTAAGCCGCGACGCAGGAAGGTTCCTTGTAAATTTAATAATAATTTAGCTGATAAATATGCGCAGTTATTAGTTATTAACGAAAGCCTTACTTCTACACGCAATTAAAAGCGGATTAAGCTCGCTAGTAAGCTCGACCGCTACTACAACGCAGGCCTTAAGTTTATTAAGATCCGTACCGATAACGGCAATAAGGTGAACGATGTCGTTCCTGATCCTCTTACCTAGTGGCTTAATATTGGTTAAGTCCTCTATCTAATGCTTGCCAAGATCGCTCTTAATATGTTCTCTATACTAGCTATAAGCTCTATATACAAACGAGTCTTTAGTTAAGCTAAAAAGATTGTTACTGATGAGCGTAATTAACTGTTAGCCGACACTATTGAAGCGGATTAGTGCCAGAAATGGTGGCTGATCAAAGGCCTTTTATTAAGTAGTTTGATCGACTGCATTAATACTAACGGAGCGTTAACTACACCCTAGTTAACGAGCTTAAACGTTAATCTTACTGGCTATAAGCCGAATGCAGAGGCAGGAAAGCCGGCTTAGTAAGCTACATTTACTAAAGCTTCGTATTAATTAAAATCTAACACCAAAATAGAGCCTCCGGAGCCCTTACTACCTACTACCTTCCTACCTTTTTCGGGCCTCTGCGGGCGTACAGGACGATTTTAGCTATATTTAAACACTATATTGGGTAAATTAAGGTGGATTTTTAACCGGGCAATGTCAATACGTGTATATATAGAGGTGCTGCCAAAAATCTGGAATAAAACACCATTAAATCTATACCAATTGCCTAATTAGGAAAGCGAGCTGACAGCGAACAGTCAGCGTACCTTATATTAATGCAGCGGACAGTAAGCGATCTGATTGGCTGTAGTCAGTCAGCTATAGGGCCTTAAAGCTCGCTGAAGACTAACTATTGGACACACTACTATAAAGCAACTAGCTCTGTAATAGGGCCGTAAACTAAAGCGGTTATAAATAAGGAGCGTAGCTAGGCGCTAATAGCAAAAACAGCGGCCTCTATAAAGTAATTAATCCACTTATAGTTATCCTCTAGTAGCCCTAGGGCCACGCAGGCGGCCTAAAAGGTTAGATAAACTATACTAGCAACAGTATAAAGGTCCTTAAAGGAGGTAGGGCTGAGAATAAACGTTAGTAGCAGCTATAAGTAGAACCTCTTGCCTATAATGGGACTATAGTAATATATACGGCCTATTGCAAGGCCTTACTAGCGTAGACGCCACTCCCATTGCTTTAGATAAAAGATATACTACTTAGGGAAGTCTTAATATAGGCAGTTACGGCCATCCTTATGCTCCATATTATACTTAAAGAAGGCCATTAGTGTAGAGCGAGAGAGCCTAAGGTGCTGCTAAATCTCCTTAGCGGACTAATTAGGCTAAAAGTATACGGACTACTTGCTTAGAAGGTACACTATAAGCTGGGTTATAGGGGGGGACTCCTTATAAATAGAAAGCTTAAATAGCCGCTAAATAGCCTTAGGGGGGCTAATATAACGGCCCTATAAATACTTATTTACCTTATCGCCGTCCGTAAGCCGTAAAGTAGTACAGTCGTTCCCCTTATATATATACTTATAAATATACTTAACGGACTTTACGGAGGCGTATGCCTTAATATTTATATATATATAATACTTTGTGGTTAGATATAGGCAGTATAGAATAATCTAGCAGTTATTTATTTTAAATGTAGCTTTAAGAGGCCCTAGTAAGCGGACAGACTATAACTACTAATTATTGCAACAGCGGTATTCTGGATAGCCGTCCTTATATACAACAGTAGTAGGGTTAAAAGGCCTAGGGTATTACTTTAAGTAGGTTAGCGGAAGGCCTAGCCCTAGTATAACTATATAGGGAGCTCGCGGATTCTAGGAGCCGCAAGGGCCATAAACCATTATTAACTTTATAATCTTAGTAAGTTAACCAGTAGGATTGTCCTCTGGCTGTAGAAGCTCTATAGATATAAAATGGTTAATAATAGCTAGGTCTAGCAGCCTATTATAGTTATATAGATATATAAAGAGTAGCAGGTATAAATGGGGCAGGCCCTATTTTTAGTACTTAATAGTCTAGACACAGCTATAGAACTGGCTAAAGATCTAGACCCGTTTTAGGTTATATAGGAAGTGGTTTAGCTTTAAATAGAAGACGCGCACAACTAAATTAGGCCTATCTATAGCGGTCTGCCTAGGTAGTAGCTTATAGGTAATTTTATCCTACCTAGGGTTAGCAGTAAACGTAATAAATAGGCTTAAACGGCCATATTTACGGATAATAGCTATTAAATCCTAATAGCACTGCCTAATAAAGCAAGCTTTGCTAAGAAAGCTTAATAGTAGAACTATATAGCGGCCTAATAATTAAGGGTCCAGATTAGCGCGGGTAAGAGTATCTATAACGCCGTTATATAGCTCCGTATAAAGGTTAGGTTAATAGGAGCGGATCTAATTAAGCTTATTCTAATTATATAGCGCCTATACATCCACAACATACTACTAAAATAGCCGGCAGTAGGCAAAAGGGACCAACTTAAAGTTATTATAGACGTGTAGGTAGAACTAAAAGTATACCCACTGCGTTAAACGGTCTCGCTAGCGGGCTTAATTAGAGTTACGTAGCTAGAGACCCTAGTGCCAGCCAGTATCACTATAGGGGAAGAGCAGTATATAGTAGAGCGGCATATATGCGGCATGCGTTAAGTTAATACAGCAGTAATACGGCTGCTTATTAGGCACACAACGCTTTATAAGCATAATATCGCAGAAGCTAGCATTACTATACTCATCTGGTATAATAACGGCCACCTTATTATATATTGGGAGGTTCTTATAGCGCCAATCTATACCAGCCTCTAAAATAAGCCGTATTTACGGGTTTAAGATAATCTATAATAGGGCCGTTATAGGCTAAGCCTAAAGCCGTTCCCTTATAGTTTAATAGAGGGCAATAAAAGGGTTCTATACCTTAGATAGCATAGCAGTAAGGCATTACAAAATGGTTATATCTAGCTAGGTATTAGGATAGGCCTATAGCCAGACATCTATAACATAACTAGGGTCGTAAAAGTATAGCTAGGTATACCGTAGAGTAATATTAATAGGAGGCTCCAGCGGGCCCTATAGATGGTAAAGCTTACTATATATCTGGAAGCAATTTGGGCCGCCCTAGGCTATACTACGGTTAGTAATGGTACAGTTTACGGATATAAAAGCCAACGCTGCATTATATAGGCGGAGCCGCTCCCTAAACTACCTAGTAGAAGTACTACGGGACTCTAAAAGGTCGCATAGATATTCTAGCGGAGGCTAGAATAAAGGGAGGTCTATATTACCGTGCTTATAGCAGGCTTTAAACCATGGATTTCTAGGCTGTAATATATTAACATATTTATTAATCTAATATAGGACTGTGTAAAAGTTATAGGCAACGTCTATAGGACTAAGATCTAGCTGCTCCGCAATAGGGCGGACCGTAGTAGGACCACGATCTAGCTGCTCCGCGATAGGGCGGACTATAGTAATAGGCCTAATATCTAACTGGCCCGCAGTAGGGCGGACATAGCGGGTCGCGGCTGGATTACTATGGGCAGTCGCGGCTGGATTGATATAGGCGGTTGCTAGATCAATACGGGCGGTATAAGGGGAGAAGCAGCGGCGGAAGCAGTAGCGGCTGTAGTAGCGGCTGTAGTAGCGGCTATAGTTTGGTTTATAGGCTGCGGAAGGGTCGTTAAAGGTCATTATCAGGACCATCCCTTTCTTTTCTCCTATATATAGAGTTAGAAAGGTAGTAAGTAAAAAAAAGATTAAAAAGAACTAACTTTATAAGAGTTATAGGTCTTATACGGAGCTCTAAAAGGGTTTGTTATAAAGTTAGCGTGAGGGCGATACTGCTTGCAGACAGTGCAAAATTTATAATTGGAAGGCATTCAGGCAGTAGGTAGGGAGAGCTTTAAGTAGAGCTTTAAGTAGGGCTTTGTGTAGAGCTTTTATAGAGCTTTAAGCAGTAAGGGGGACAGGAAAGAGGTTAGGGATTTTTTAATAGGGTAGTACGGACCTTATTAGGTGACCAGCACCAAATATTTTAACCAATCGTAACACTCGCTTAAAATTAACACAGTATATTATAAGAAGAAGAAGGTGGAGTCTGTGGCATAGTACGGCATAGTTTAGACCCTTTATCGCTAAACCTATACGTCCTTTTATAGCTTATATATACATCTAGCAGACCTTATATATCTCTAGGTTAGAACTAGCCGCCCTATATTAACTGCGCAAAAGCTTTATAACCTTAGTTAGTTTAATTTTAGTAGTTTGGTTTAGGGACGCTTTAAGATAAGCTAGTATATTATCTTTATAGTTATACCCTCTTTTTAAACAGAGTATTGCTACAGCATTTACGGTTTTCTTAATATACTTCTTATTATCTCTAGGCTTAATAACGTTTTTATTAAATATTAATTCTACTCCTAGCCCTCCTACTTCTGGGTAAGCAACTATTAGCCCTCCTTTTAGATTTCTTTTTAAAGAGGATACTAGCAGCCGTAGGGGCAAGCTAATAGGCGTTCCAGCTATAAGAATACTTTTGTTTATAGAAAATAAAGGCAAGTTAACTAATATAGGTAATCCTTATTAAGACGGGCTTGGTATAATACTAACGCCTCCTCCTTAAATAGGTGTTGACGGTTAAAAGGCTAATAGATTTATTATATTAGAAGCATATTAAGAATATATTTATAGTGTAAGAGCTAAGCTCTCTCCTACTTGCCTAATTCCGACATTAGTAACCTCTGGTCCTATAGTAGTTAGTCTTTTACTTCTTGGCGGTAGGTCCTTATTTGGAATAAGGAAGCCAGTTAAGTATCTTTTTAAACTATACTTATTTACCACCTTGTCTAATATTGCCTGTTTTAATATCTTAGGCGCGAGCGCGAAATTGGTTGGCTATAGTTAAGTAGTATTCTTAATGCCGCGTTTTAAATAATCGAGCCTCTTAACTAGGGCCTTATTAACTCGCGCCATTACTTTATAAAGTAGGTAGACGGTAAGCTTTTGGACAGTAGAAAGAAAGTAGTAGGAGACTGCGTATTTAAGCGGTTTATTAAGAATACCTTGTCCCTAGGCTTTTTGGATAGTTTCTCTAGCCTTATTATTAATTTCTTTAATCCTTTACTATCTTACTAATGTTAGAGATGTCTTTAAAGATTAACGAGAAAGTGTCCCTTTTTAAAGATACTTACAGCCTATTATCCTAATTAACGAAATTAACTACTACACTAGTAGCATCTACGTAGTTCTCTCTTAAGAGCAGAATCTTGTTATAGATTTGGATAAGTATAGCCTAACGCCAATTAACTGCGAAACCTCTAACTTCTATAAAGACGTTACTAATCTGTCGCTTAGCTCCTTTATATAGTACTAGCGGTCTACTTAATAAAGATATAATGAGTATGCTATTATTAATTCTACTTAGTCTATTCTTTAGTTAATTGTAACTGTCTTTAAGGTCTATTAAGGGCGAAAAGGTAAAGTTTTTAATAGGGTTTTCTAATTTAAATGGTCTACTAAATCTGGTAGTGGTATAGGGTTCTACTAGCGTTAATTACTAAACGGACTAATTATAATTTTCTATTCCTAGGATAGAAAATTGCTATTAGCTTAATAAAGGCAGTAAGTGAAACTAATATTTTTACAGTAAACGAACCTAGATGGTTATGCGTAAATATCCTTCTGTCCTTACCTTACTGTTAACACGTAATAGATTTCTATAACTAAAAAAGTAAATAAGAAAGCGTAATAAAAAGAGCTTTAGGAAATACGGTAAATAAATAGATTGTATAGCTGTTATCTACGTCTCCTCCCCTACCTTAGAACTTAACTATCCCCTAGTTAAACGTTTTATACTTAGTTCTGTTAAACAATCCTTCTAGAATGCGCACTTCTTAAACTATATAACGTTGCGATACTAGTAGATTTTGTATAACATCTTCCTTAGGCTCTAGCTCTGCTGTTATCTCTTATAGCATAGTTCTGCCTAACTGGTTAAGCCGGTCCTCCTAGCGGACTTTAGATACCTATTATTAATAGAACTTCTTTAATCTATTCCCTAGAGTTTGGTTATAGAATAGCGTGCTGTTGGGATTCTTAATTAAGTACTATCCCTTATATAGGTAACTCTTATATACACGGAACGGTCCTAGCTATTTTAGATCTAGCTTATAACTGCTAGAATAATCTTACTTAAGCTATATATTATAGAGTATAACTATATCTCTAACCTGAAATCCGTTTTAGTAAATGCAATAGGTGTTGTCAAAATACTCTTTATTTGCTGCTCTCAGCCGTCTTATACGCGCGATAGCCTCTCGCATATCTATATCTCTTTAGTTAAACTGCTTTACATAAAGCGCTAGTAGCTCTGTAGTGGTCCAGACCATTTCCTAAGGTAGCGTCTGCTAGGTGGGTATATAGAGTTTAATAGAAAGGATATGCTTATATCCACATATAACTCTTACTAGTGTTATTCTTATAGACCGCTTAATAGTTATCCTATCTGCCTATAAGACGGTATAAAGATTGTCTAGCTATAAGCCGTCTATCTTCGCCAAAGCATCTATTATAGGTTTGTGGCCCCGCTCTATTAAGCCTTGCCCCTATAGGTAATATACGGAAGCTATAACCCTTTTAATATTATAGAGCTCTACGAGCGCAGCGGTAATATTAGCATTCTCTCCTCTACTATCTATAGAGAGCTGTCTAAATACTCCCTATTAGTAGATAACATCTTTATAGAGGAACTTTGCTATACTCTTTATATCCTTCTTTTAAAGGGCCCGAGCTTCCACCTATTTAGATATATACTTTTAAGTAATAGCTAGGTACCGGAATCCAAGATAGTTTAGCGGCATAAATATAATATCTACTGTTACTTGTTGCTATAAGGTAGACTCCTATATAGGGTGTATTACTTCTTCTTTCTATCCTAGCTGTTGTTTCTAGCACTATAGGTATAACTTAATATGCTATAATATCTAATCCTATAGTCCTGGCCACTAATATTAATTTAAGACCCTCTAATACGTTCCCTCCCATCTATAATATCCACTCTAGTTATAAAGGCTCTTAACAATTTCTTACTAAGTAGTCTTATTATTAACTACCCTCCGCATTGGTACGTTCTTAGACTGTTAGTAAAAGAGCTATTAATTACGCACTAGAAACTTCAGCATATGCCATTAAAACCTTTTAAATTTCTTGGTATTTATTTCTTTTAAATATTATAAGGTTACTAGCCATTTTATAATCTTCTAAGATTCCTTTAAATATAAGTTGTCTAGTAGCAGATCTGCTTCTATTTTAAAAGGGCTAGCCATATATTCTAAGACACTTAGCTTATAGTTAATAAACTCTTTAATACCCTTAGTTGGCTTATTAGGTTATTTACCATTAGGCGGCCGTCGCGAAAGTCTATTAGCTAGGCTATTCTTCTTCCCTAGCACGTGTCTGATATTAAAGTCCTATAGCTAAATCCATGCTAGCTATTTTGTTATTAAGGCTCCGGGTAAATTAGTGGCGGTATAATTTAGTTATATAACTAAGGTATTTGCGTCCATCTCTACTGTAAAGCAAACGCTGTATAAGTATACGCGACACTTTTTTAACGCATATAGTAACGCCTAGTATTTAAGCTTTCCTAAGTTATATTTCTGTTCCGCTTAAGACTAGATACTACTCTTATATTAACACAGGTAATAATGACCTTGCATATTTAGTTATATAAGGCCGCACCCCCATCTATTCTTGCATCTATTAACGGTGAGAATAATTAGCCTTACCCCCTTACTATAATTTAGTTAAACTAGTGCGGGCATAGTAGTAATTGCATACTTTAGAGTCCTTATAGCGGTAATCTGCTCTATACCCTATACAAATGGAACGTTTACTTATAGCAGTTAGAAGATTGGCTCTGCCTTAATTGCGAAGTCTTTTACCTATATTTAGTAATATATAACGACCCCTAGGAAAGCTTAGGTGGATATAATGTCTTTATAGTCTCTCTAGTAAATAATCTTTATAACTTTTAACTCTTCTAGATACCGTTTTTTTTCATTACAGCGGTAACTAACTACTATAATTTTATCCTTGTAGAAGTAAGACTTTGCACCTAAGATTGTATACTTAGCTCGTTCTAAATCTATAAGCACTTCGTTTAGCCATATAATATATTCCAGAATATATCTGCGCACGCCTAAAAGACTCTCCTCTCTATTATATACTATATATAGACCTTTTACTATAATGTTATCTAGAAACAGTAGGGTATAGTATAGGATATATCGTTCTAGGATTTTAGTAATCGTCCTTATAAACTAGGCTACTAAATTTTTGCCTCCTATAGGTACTGTTATTTATTATAAAAGTCCTAGAGGTGTTATAAAAGCTATTAGGTTCCTGCTTTTAATATTAAGCTCTAATTGGTTATAGCTAGAGAAGAAGTCTACTAGAGATATAACCTTGCACCCTATAAACTTCTTAAAAAACTTATTAGTATACAGCGGCAGATTTATATCCCTAATAGTTACTTAGTTAATATTTATCGCCGTATTTATTAGTTAGTACTTCTTATATTCCTTCTTGCTTATAAGAAACTATAGATTCCTATATAGGCTTTCGTAATATTCTAGAGTCCCTTAAGCTAGTTGTTTTTATAATATACTTATTACTTCTCCTTGTAGGGCCCTTGGTATAGGAAAGTTTGGTACTTACTATACTTTATACAGCACGGTTTTAATCTTTAGTGGTAGAGTTATGTCCCTGCTAATACGGCCTATCTTAGAGAATTCCTATACTAAAGCCTCTTCTTGGTTAAATAATATAGCCTTAAGGATCTCTTGTTCTCTTGGCTAAATATCTCCTATAATTATACGCTCTAATTATTCTAGCTTTAGTCATGCACTATGGGCTAGCTTGGTATATTGTGGTTTAAGGAAATAGTTATATAGACTAAGAGGCAACCCTTAGATGGACGCCTTTTGTTAATATAAGGCTACCTCTTGCTATTCCACTATACCTCCTATAACTGTTCTATCTGGTGCTAATAAATTAACTAAGTGGACTTTATCTGCCTTTTGTTTATACGCAGTTGCTATATTTATGGCGTTTTATTAGGCCTTACTCTAGCAGCCTTCTATTTATATTATAAACAAATCCGTTATCTTTAATATTTAATATATAAGGGACTTAGCCTTTGACTTAAATACTGGCTTTTAATTCTTTCTTAAGTGTTTCTTTAGGACTTCCCTTGATGTTTTACTATTGAGCTCTCTCTATTTAATGTTTTATTTTTCTTTCTGCTAATAGCTCTGCTTAGCGGATATCTAAAACGGTAAGCGTCTATATTAGAGCCGCACCTTTTTTCCCTACTCTTTAATCTTGACGTCCTTCTTATCCTGATGTACTGGGTTATAAGTAACCCTAGATACAATTCTAGCAGTTATATCGGTTATACGTTTCCCAAACTATTATCTATGTTAATACCTTTATCTAGTTTAAAGAATATTGTATCCTTATAAGATGTTAAGAACCTCGTTTTAACTCTACTATCTTTTAATTAAATAATGTAAGATACCTAACCTATTGCGGTATAATTAGTCTGTCAGTTAGTTGTAATTAGCTAGTAGGAAATTAGTTAGTAAAAAAGGAAGAAAAGAGTGTATTAAAGGAAAGGTATGTGTCTATTGGTCCTATCCAAGTTGTTAAAGACTTTAGGGCTCTAGACCAATCTATATAAAACACATGGAAGGCCTAGGCTCTCCCGAAGCTATGCCTAATCTAGATATTAAATTCAGGAGGCTAAATCACACCACTACAATAGCAGTATTTTAGGAGGTATTTTTAGCGGAATAAGGGATTTAAGCAGTAATGTTAATATTATATTACCTATAAATAGACGGATAAATAGAAAAGCTAAACTAAATATTAAAACAGTATTTAAGGCACTATATTAATTATATATAAAATAATTAACGTATTCCATTACCGAGTGTCCAACATCACCAAGTGTCTGATAATTTCTTGGCACAACCAACTCAAGTAATGGGATCCTCATTATCACTACTAGAACTATCTAAAAATATATACTAAGTACTCGCCTTAGACTTAGAAGAAGGCTCTCTATCCTCCTAACATGTTTGCGCGTTATACCCAGTCTCGCCGCACTTCCTATAGCGATATTAAGTCACTAGTGCCCTATTCTAACCATTATTACTACTACCTCTCTAAGCCTTCTTAACCGCCACTAACGCTTTAGAAGCTACTTAATCAGCTATCGCACTAAACTTTAGGGTGCCACCTATCTGGAGATACTTTCTTTTACAACTTTTCCGCTTAGTTATTACTGCTAATTGCTCTTTAAGCTTAGTAATCCGTGACTCTTAAAGCGCGTTTTGGTGTAGTATTAGTTTAGTACCTTTA